>ERZ887851.521-NODE-521-length-37978-cov-13.757377_pt1 | contig 37978 bp, 31 predicted proteins | sample MGYA00521100_ERZ887851 | MGnify/ENA primary metagenome ERZ887851 (study PRJEB32303, sample SAMEA104408602) | aquatic metagenome | biome: Brackish water; feature: Pelagic; material: water | place: Baltic Sea | collected 2014-06-06T16:11:00 | depth 11,444 m ... | reverse complement strand
CAATAGAAATGCCATTAATGAAAATTACTACCCTAGAGCTTGGCAAAAAGTGTAGAAAAGCATTCTCTTTCTTTTGCTGAAAATGTTCGAACTTGAATTTGTGTACCTTGCACGCAGCCGAGAATTTATATCTCAGTCAAAACTATAATTACTGAACCCGAAACCCCACAAGCCTAATCTTTATGGATAATGAATTATTAATCAAGATCATTGTATTGGGCATTTATGTGGCCATTTTATTTTTAATTGGTATCGTAGCATCGAAACGGATCAAGAATATTAGCGATTATTATGTAGGTGGAAAGAACATGAGTTTTTGGGCCGTTGCTTTTTCTGCTCGTGCCACTGGCGAGTCTGGTTGGTTATTGATTGGACTTACCGGAATGGGTGCCATTGCAGGCTACTCAGGCTATTGGGTAGTTGCTGGAGAGTTACTCGGCGTATTCATTTCATGGCAATTTATGGCGAAGCTTTTCAAGCACCGCTCCGACCACTTTAAATCCATTTCCATACCCGATTACTTGCAGAGTCACTTTAAAACGACCTCGCATACTTTACGAGCTATTTCTGCATCCATACTTGTCATCTTCGTGGTTATCTATGTGGCTTCTCAAATTGATGTTACAGGAGTTGCCTTTAACTCCATGTTAGGCATTAACTATAAACTAGGTGCATTAATCGGCTTTTTAATTGTCCTCTTATATATCTTCTTTGGTGGCTTTGTGGCTGCCGTATGGTCTGATATGTTTCAAGGCGTGCTGATGTTTATTGGCTTAGTTTTATTGCCTATTGTTGTTTGGTTCTCCATGGACCACGGGGCTGGAATTACAGCAGGCTTAAATGCTATCGACCCTACTCTTACGAATCTTTGGGGACGAAGTGATAGTTGGCTAATGAACCTCTTTACAATCCTTGGGTTTTCCATGATTGGCTTGGGCTTTTTAGGCTCACCACAAGTGTATGTTCGCTTCATGTCCATCAAGAGTGAAGACGAAATTAGGAAAGGTAAATGGGTGGCTTTATTATTTACTTTAATTACTGATGCATCAGCAGTAACTATTGGTATATTGGCTAGAGTTATATTCACGGATTCAGGAGCTGACGTAGAATCTGTGCTAGGTATTGGCGGTAAAGATGTGTTATCTATGGTAACCGAAATGTTCTTACCTATTGGTTTAGTGGCAATCTATGTAGCCATTGTTTTGTCTGCCATCATGAGTACCATCGACTCCCTACTCATTCTTGCATCAAGTGCCTTAACCCGTGATTTTTACCAGAAGATTTTCTATCCAGAAATTAGTAATGATAAGCTGACTAACATCTCGCGAATTGCTACAGTGACTATGTCATTAATAGCATTATTAATTGCAATTATCATGAATTGGGTATCGCCAGATAGGCAAGTATTTTGGGTAATGATTTTTGGATGGTCTGGAATTGCAGCCACCTTCTGTCCCGTAATTATCCTCACCTTGTTTTGGCGAGGCTATTCTGAAAGAGGCGCTATTGCCTCAATGATTGCAGGCTTTTTATCTGTTGTAATTTTCAAATTTGTGATACAACCTATGCCTGAGATAGGCGCTTATTTTGTAGAGCTAGATGTGTTGGCTCCTTCCTTTGCTATTGCCATGATTGCTGGCGCTATTGTATCTAGAATCTATCCGCCAAGAAAAGAAGCAATAGAAGCTTTAGATGAGATTGATCGTTTGGGAGATTATAAGTAAATTTGTATTAATTCAAGAAGCAAACATTTAGCTTAACCTTCCAGAAAAGACTGGCATGGGAGAAATTAATTTTTTTTATTGTTAGCATTGCTTGCTGAGATAACTGGAACTATTGGAGGCTTTGGCTCATCCGTTTTCTTTGTGCCATGAAGGAGCTTATCACAATGGAAGAGCTAGCGTCATCCGATTTGTAGGTAAAAAGAAACACGATGAGCCAAGCAATGAAATCAGCGGATTACTTCAATCCAGGTAAATAGCGTTCTTCAAAAATGTTAAGATGATGAATATTGTGCCCAACCATCAACCAGCCCAATACTCGCGGACTAAATTGAATGCCGTTAGCGGAACCATCTACATCTAAATTTTCCAAATGGCTATTCAGGAATAGACTCAATGAACTAGAACGAATAGCATGATACTCGGAGGTGAACTCACTAATCTTGCTGTATCCTTTACTTCCATCAGCAAAGTCATTCTCATCAAATCCAGGCAATTCACTTAGATCGCCTCGCAAAAAACGCAAGGCTCGATAAGCATAGACTCTTTCCGCATCACAAATGTGTTGCAACAATACCCCAACAGTCCACTTCCCTTCTCCATAGCGGTACTGAAAATCTTCATCCTTCAATTTGTTAATGAGCTTGAGTGTTTTGTGCGAGACGCTCTCCAACGCTGCTATTAGATCATCGCCACTTATTAAACTAAGATAACTGGTGTAATACTGACTAGGATCAAAAGATGTTGGCTGTTGAATTTTCAAGACTTCGATTTTGGTTTGACGAGATATATAAATCGGACAGCTAAAGCATTGTGATACCATCCTCCACGTCGAGCACGAGAACTGGATACGGCCAAATCCCATAAACTGTTCATGGAAAAATTAGCTTTCAAATTAATTCCAAATCGCTCCTTAATCAAGAAAGTACCTCCTACTGTTGCGGCAAAATCCCACTTTTTAGGATCATCTGGCAAGAGTAAACCCGCTGATTGCTCCAAATTATATCGAATCAAACGACCGAAAGTAAAGCCTGCATGAAAAATCATGATGTCTGCTTCGTGGTAATTGAACAAAACAGGTATTTCTACATAATCAAAACTGAATTTTCTAAAATTTAACGGGTCATTTTTCTTGAATGATTCCTGACTCCCCTTCATCGCATAACTTAGCTCAAGGCTATTTGAAAAACGAGGCGTATACATGATGTAAGCCCCTACTCCACCATTTAATCCAACTTTTCGATATCCCGCCATTAAATCTCCGGCAATTTGAGTCACATTCATTCCCGCAGCTACATAACCCACGAACAATTGTTTCTCACCAGCCGCCGCACCTTGTGCTTGGAGGAAAAAGGGAAAGATTAAGAAACACCAAACAATTATTTTTTTCATTTTCGCTATATTTACTGTTCAAAAGTAAGTTAAAAAAGATACTTTGGTTTCAATAAGACTTACTTTTATTCTAGGGTGTAAGCCTTTCAAAAAGAATGAACTAATGAAACTCAATTCTACAACGCTAAAAAAAGCAGAAAGTTTTCTTGAAGATGCAGGATACGTCGTTCGCTATGAAAAAGGGAATTTCCATTCGGGTTACTGCATTCTAGAAGACCGAAACGTAGTCGTGATTAATAAGTATTATGAAACGGATGCAAAGGTTAACACCATCCTAGAAATCATTAGCAATTTAAAAATTGATTTAGGAAAGCTAAACCAAAAATCAAAAGACTTTTACGCAAAGATTGCTCAACTAAAACTAGAAGATTTATAGATGATAGTACGTATTGTAAAATTAACTTTTAAACAAGAAGACATTCCTAAATTTTTAGAAATTTTCGAGAAACAAAAGAAATTCATAGCCAACTTTGATGGCTGCAGTCATTTAAGTTTGCTTAGAAATAAAAAGCAAGCCAACATCTTTTTCACTTATAGTCATTGGCAGAATGAAGAAGCTTTAGAGCGATATCGGGAATCTGATTTCTTTAGAGATATTTGGTCGAACGTTAAGCAATTATTTGAAGATAAACCACTGGCTTGGTCCCTAGAGAAACATGGATAATCCTCAACTATATTTTGGCAAGCTTAATCAACACCTCCAGGAGGTCCTTAAGCAAAGTTACTTCACGACCTTGTTCACCTTAGTCGACGAGAACACCAATGACGATTGTCTGCCTTTTTTAGAGCTCCCAGCGCATCAAGTCATCCTTATTGAAAGTGGTGAAAAGCATAAAAACATACAAACCTGTCAATCCATTTGGGCGGAGTTATTGAGTCGTCAAGCGGATAGACATTCTATCTTAATTAATTTAGGTGGCGGAGTCATTGGCGACATGGGTGGATTTTGTGCGGCTACTTTTAAACGCGGCATACGTTTTATCAATATCCCAACAACCCTTTTAGCGATGGTGGATGCCAGCGTGGGCGGAAAAACGGGAGTTGATTTCATGAACCAAAAGAATATGATTGGCTTGTTTACTTCACCGCTAGCTACATTAATAGATCCCTTATTTTTGAATACCTTAGATCAACGACAAATTAAAAGTGGTCAAGCAGAGATGATTAAACATGGCTTAATTGCTAATTTAGATCACTTCGAAAAAGCTATTCAAGCCAATGAGTTTCCTTTAGCGCTTATTAAGGAATCCGTAGAGATTAAGCAGCACATCGTTGAACAAGATCCTTTTGAAAAAAACATACGCAAGAGTTTAAATTTTGGTCATACTTTGGGTCATGCTATTGAAAGCGCTGCCTTAAGTGAAGGAAACAACATTTTACATGGAGAAGCAGTGGCTTTAGGAATGATCCTAGAGCTGAAGTTATCGGTGTTACATTGTTCCTTAGACAAAGATGAAGCGGATAACTACATCGAAAAAATTGCGGCTAAATATGGTCGCCCTCCTTTAGATTCAAACTACCTAAGTGCCTTGATTGAATGGTGTGGCAACGATAAGAAAAATGAAAACAAGGGAATCAACTGCTCATTAATGAGCAGTGGTGGAAATATTAAGAACAACATCAACCTTTCCCAAGAACAGATTTTACAGATTGCTAAGAATTAAGTTGACGCAAGCCCTCATAAGCCACAATTGCAACTGCATTTGCTAAGTTCAAACTTCTAACTTTATCACTTTGTAGAGGAATTTTATAAATTTCATTACTGTGAGCACTTATAATTTCTTTAGATAAGCCTTTAGACTCCTTTCCGAAAACTAAGAAAATGTCTTTATCGAAAGGGACGTCCCAATAGCTTTTCGCTCCATGACTTGACAAGAACGCCATCTGCTTGTCTCGATGCTGTTCAAAAAAATCATCCACACTATCATACTCAAAGACCTCAAGATGCTGCCAATAATCTAAGCCTGCTCGTTTCAGTCTTGAATCGCTGATTTCAAAACCAAAAGGTTTAACCAAATGTAGTTTAGCTCCGGCGGCCAAACATAGCCGTCCAATATTTCCTGTATTGTTTGGAATTTCTGGTTCTATAAGTACTATATTCAAGTGGATATGTTTGATGTAAGCCCAAAGCTAAACAAAGTTGAAATTATTTAACTGATAAAAACAAAACTAGCTTTGTATATTCGCTTTGAATCTATCCCATTTAAACCGCACGAATATTGCTTTTAACATACACTGAAATAGAACTTAAAGAGCAGGAGATAAACCTACCCGCTTCTAAAAGCATTAGTAACCGAGCCTTGATTATTCAGGCTATGGCTGATGACCGAATTCAATTGAGCAATTTGTCTGAAGCGGACGACACGCAGATTCTTTCCGCAGCGCTTCGTCAACGAAGTTTGAAAAAAAACGTAGGAATGGCAGGAACGGCTGCTCGATTTTTAAGCGCATTCTTAGCTACTCAACAAATAAACTATTTTTTAGATGGGGACCCTAGAATGCGAAAACGCCCTATGAAGCAATTGCTAGATGCTTTAGTGGAACTAGGTGCCTCTATTACCTACCTAGACAAGGCCGGGCATTTACCTATACAAATCAACGGCACGCTAACTGAAGGAGGGCGAATACAAATTGATGCATCCGTAAGTAGTCAGTTTATAACAGCCTTGATGTTAATTGGTCCACAATTAAAAGGAGGACTAACTATAGAACTCATAGGATCAATTAGTTCTGCACCCTACATTCAAATGACGAAATCAATAATGGAGTATTTTCAAGTTCCAATAACTTTCGAGCAACAAATCATTCAAATTCTAGAACAAGGCTATCAAGCTGCAGAACTGACTATAGAAAGCGATTGGTCTTCAGCCTCCTATTTTTACAGCAGCTTAGCCTTGCTAGATGAAGGAAGCTTGGTCTTAAAAAATCTCTCTTTTGATTCTTGGCAAGGAGATGAAATAACTGCGGATATTTATTATCGTTTAGGCATTAAAAGCACTAAAATTGGAGACGACATTTTAATAGAAAAAGTAGCGCATGCTGTAAAATACCTGGAATATGATTTTGTGGATTGTCCTGATTTAGCTCAATCGGTTATCTGTACATGTATTGGATTAGGTATCGAAGGGGAGTTCACGGGTTTACATACTTTGAAAGGAAAAGAAACCGATAGAATAAAAGCCGTTCAAAATGAAATCAAGAAATTGAATTGGACACTTGAAGAAACAGCGGAAGGAAACTATCATTTAAGCAGAGCGAAAGAGAGACAAGCTATTCAATTACAAATCGAAACCTATAACGATCATCGGATGGCCATGGCATTTGCACCATTAACTATCATTTACGAAGAGCTTCAAATAGAATCGCCAGATGTAGTAAAGAAATCCTTTCCTCTATTCTGGAATGAGCTACAAAAAATGGGAATCAGCTAATGCCCATATATTCTTTAAATGAAGACTTAGTATTCCCCCATCCTACATTAGCTGAAGATGGCATTCTAGCCATTGGTGGCGACTTAAGCCCAGAGCGACTAATCCTTGCCTATCAAAATGGAGTTTTCCCTTGGTATTCAGAAGGAGAACCTATTATCTGGCATGCACCTAATCCAAGATTTGTGTTGCACCCGAAAGATTTGAAAATATCTAAGAGTATGAGACAAGTGCTGAGAAACAAGGCTTATAGCGTTAGTCTGAATACAAATTTCGAAGCAGTTATTCAAGCTTGTCAAGAAGTATCTCGAAGAGGACAAGAAGATACTTGGATTACAGTTGAAATGTTGGAGGCTTATACTCGCTTGCATGAACTTGGGATAGCTCATTCCGTAGAAATTTGGAAAGACAAAGAGTTAGTGGGCGGGCTCTACGGCATAAATTTGGGCACTGTATTCTATGGAGAAAGTATGTTCCATAAGGAGAGTAATACTTCTAAATTGGCCTTTATCAAATTAGTTCAAGAGTTCCCTTTCTCTATAATTGATTGTCAGGTACATACGTATCATTTAGAAAGTTTAGGAGCAACAAATTTGGAACTTTCTTCGTTTTTATCCGTAATTGTTGAAGAAAGCAAAAAGGAAAATCTTCTAAGCAGAAACATAAACTTTCCATCAAGCAAAACCGATCAAGACTATGACTAAATTTCTGACTATTTTCTTAATCGTTTGCTGTACATCAATGCTTAGCGCGCAATCAGGTAAAATTGAAATCATAGAACAGGATAATGAGTATACGGAAAGATTGTTTGGATAGACGAACCGCTCAGTGAAGAGACGGGAAAAACGAAGGTTGATGAGAGTAATCCAAAAAAAGAAAATCAAAATAATCCTATAATAGATCTCCCTGTGCTCAAAAACTTCGTTTATGAAGGAGAAAGCAAGTACACTGGAGGTAAGGTTTATGATCCAGAGAATAGAAAAACACATAAATGCAAAATGACTTTGATAGATGATAACAATCTTGATGTTAGAGGTTACCTTGGATTTTCATTCATAGGTAGAACAGGAAACTGGACGTGCAACAAAATAGTGTGCATAAGCAATTAAGGTAGATTTAAATAAAAACTTATCTTTGGTAAATGACTAAGAACTTTATATTCATAGGATTAATTGTAGCATTCATTGCTAGTTCATTTACGCTTCCTTTTCAAAAGAGTGTTTCATTGAAAATGAACACGGCTGAAAAATTGGGATATCAAATGACCTCATACGGTCATGTCCCCAATAATGCCATTTTGATTAAGAATGCGATAAGACCTAATGAGTTTTTGTCAAATGTTTTTTCCAAGTACGCTGTAGGAACTGAAAAAGCCTATGAAGTAAGTGGCTTTCCTGAAGAACTGTTTAATCCTAGAAGATTTCGTTCTGGCAATATTTATGCATTTATATTAGAGAATGAAGAAGGTAAATTAGTCCCTCAGCAGTTTATTTACGAGAAGAACATTATTGACTATGTGGTTTTTGATTTCAGTGAAGAAGACGTTAGCGGAGAAATCAAGCACAAGCCAATTGTTAGAAAAAAAGTTGTTTCATCAGCAATTATAAAAGGTTCTTTATATCAAACACTAATCGATATAGATGCTAATCCAATTTTAGCTGTTGAACTTGCTGATATTTACAAATGGACTATTGATTTTTACAGAATTCAAGAAAACGATTATTTCAAAGCAGTTTACTATGAAGAATTTGTAGAGGGAAGATCAATCGGAGAATTTGAGATTGAGGCCTGTACATTTAATCATATAGGTATTGAGAATAAAGCTTTCTCTTATCATCGTGCTGAAAGTGATGCTGTTGAATATTTCGATGACGAAGGAAATACTTTGAAAGAATTTTTCCTGCAAGCTCCAGTCGCATATAGTCGAATTAGCAGCCCATACCAAATGAACAGGTATCACCCTGTAACTGGAAAGAATAAAGCGCATTTAGGAACAGATTATGCAGCGCCAACTGGCACGCCAATATATAGTACAGCAAATGGTGTGGTCACTCACGCTAAATATGCGAAGTATAATGGAAATTATGTAAAAATCAAACACAACAACACCTATACCACTCAATACTTACATATGTCCAAGATTGCAAGTGGCATTAAGCCAGGAACATCTGTTGAACAAGGACAGGTTATTGGATATGTAGGGAGTACTGGTTTAGCAACCGGACCACACGTATGCTATAGATTCTGGAAGAATGGGAAACAAGTAAATCCATATGCAGAAGACATCCCGAAAGCAGATCCTTTGTCAGCAGAAGAGCTGCCAGGGTACCTAAACTATATTAAGAGTTTAAATAAAAAGTTAGAAAACATAAGCCTAAAAATATCATGAGACATTTATCACTAATACTTGATTGCGTATAAACGCTGAAGCTTTTAAAACGGAATTGCGTCGCTAGGAATTAAAGATACTTTTGTTACCACGTACATTGATGGAACTAGACATACCAATATTAAAACAGTAAGTCAAGCAACTGTTATTCAAGCACAAAAGGTTGTAGTTCAAGCAAAAACTCCTACAACTGGCTTTAATGTTAAGCCGGCTAAACAAAAACCGGTTAGAGTGAATACACTCATCGAGAGTAATCCTTTCCCAGTAGCCAATGGACAAGTAATCTCTGCTAAGCCCGTTCAAGTTGATACGGAAAAATTGAATGACAATATTCAACAAAAAAAACCTGTACAGGAAAAAGTACTTGTTAAAGAAAAGGTAGTTGAACCAGTAAGAGAAGTTGAGGAGAGCCTTCCGTAGATCCTCCAAAATTTAGTGGAATAAAAATCAATGTAGGTCCTTAAGTAATTACAAACTATAGAAAAAGAAAAAGTACTTGAATATCCAAGTACTTTTTTTTTTTGGCAATTAGTCGTACATTTGCACGCTTAATTAAAATAAACAAAACACTTAAATTAAATCTAAAAATCAATTATGGGACAATTTATGATATACATGCCAATAGTGGCAGCAATTCTGGGACTTGCTTACATGATGCTTAAGCAATCTTGGGTGATCAAGCAAGACGCCGGTGATGGTAAAATGAAAGAAATTTCTGACCATATCTATGAAGGTGCTTTAGCCTTTTTAAATGCCGAGTATCGATTATTAGCAATTTTTGTTGTTGTAGTAAGTATCCTCTTAGCTATTGTTTCTTTTGTAGTACCAACAACGCATATTCTTATTGTTGTTGCGTTTATTTTTGGTGCAATATTTTCAGCTTATGCAGGTAATATTGGAATGAAAATAGCTACAAAAACAAATGTTAGAACAACTCAAGCAGCTCGTTCAAGCCTTCCTGATGCTTTGAAGATATCTTTTGGTGGTGGTACTGTAATGGGGCTTGGTGTCGCTGGCTTAGCTGTTTTAGGTTTAACGGGATTCTTTATTATCTTCTACAACTACTTTATGGGCGGAGCAGATGGAATTTTTTCTGTCGACAAAATGACTATAGTATTAGAAACCTTAGCTGGATTTTCATTAGGTGCTGAATCAATTGCTCTTTTCGCAAGAGTAGGTGGGGGTATTTATACCAAAGCAGCAGATGTGGGAGCCGATTTAGTGGGTAAGGTAGAAGCAGGTATTCCAGAAGACGACCCTCGCAATCCAGCAACAATTGCTGATAACGTAGGCGACAATGTAGGTGATGTGGCAGGAATGGGTGCAGATCTATTTGGTTCTTATGTTGCTACAGTATTAGCGGCAATGGTTCTAGGAAACTATGTAATCAAAGACATGGGAGGAATTATTTCTGATGATTTTGGAGGGATTGGTCCAATCTTATTGCCTATGGCAATTGCTGGAGTTGGAATCATAATTTCTGCGATTGGCACTATGCTCGTTAAAATTAATAGTAATGATGCTAAGGAATCTGAAGTTATGGGTGCCTTAAATATTGGAAATTGGGTATCTATCGGATTAGTTGCAGTTTCTTGTTTTGTTTTGGTTAAATACATGTTGCCTGAAACTATGCAAATGGAATTCTTCGGAGAGGGATCTAAAGATATTTCTTCTATGCGTGTTTTCTATGCTACACTAATTGGATTGTTTGTAGGTGGAGTTATTTCTTCAGTTACTGAATATTATACGGGCTTAGGCAAAAAACCAATCTTGAATATTGTTCAACAATCAAGTACAGGAGCTGGAACAAACATTATTGCAGGTTTAGCTACAGGAATGATTTCTACATTCCCTACTATCTTATTGTTTGCAGCTGCTATTTGGTCATCATACGCTTTTGCAGGATTCTACGGTGTAGCATTAGCTGCTTCAGCAATGATGGCAACAACTGCTATGCAGTTAGCTATTGATGCATTTGGCCCTATTGCGGATAACGCTGGTGGTATTGCTGAAATGAGTGAGCAAGAACCTATTGTACGTGAAAGAACAGATATTTTGGATTCAGTAGGTAATACAACTGCTGCAACGGGTAAAGGATTTGCTATTGCATCTGCAGCTTTAACATCATTGGCTCTATTTGCTGCTTATGTAACCTTTACGGGAATTGATGGTATTAACATCTTTAAAGCGCCTGTATTAGCCATGTTATTTGTAGGTGGAATGGTACCAGTGGTATTCTCTGCATTAGCAATGAACGCAGTTGGAAAAGCTGCCATGGAAATGGTTGAAGAAGTAAGACGTCAGTTCAGAGAAATTCCAGGAATTATGGAAGGAACTGGTAAGCCAGAATACGATAAGTGTGTAGCTATTTCAACAGAAGCTTCTTTAAGAGAAATGATGTTGCCAGGTTTGTTAACTATTGGTTTCCCATTAGCAATTGCTTTTGTTCCAATGATTTTTGGAATGGACAAATTAGCAATCGCTGAAATGTTAGGTGGTTATATGGCTGGTGTTACTGTTAGTGGTGTGTTATGGGCTATCTTCCAAAACAACGCTGGTGGTGCATGGGATAATGCTAAGAAATCTTTCGAAGCAGGTGTAATGATTAATGGAGAAATGACTTACAAAGGTTCTGAAGCGCATAAAGCTGCAGTAACTGGAGATACTGTTGGAGATCCATTTAAAGATACTTCTGGACCTTCTATGAACATCTTAATCAAGTTAACTTGTTTGATTGGTTTGGTTTTAGCGCCGATTTTAGGTGGTGATACTCACGGAGCTGCAACGCATACGGAAGAAACAGTAATCGAAGAAGTAATTGAAATGGAAACTCCAGCTAATGAAGCTAGTGTTGAAATTGAAAAAAGAATTATTAAAATAGAAGGCGCTGAAGGAGCTATCGTTAGATTAGAAGAAACTATGGAAAACGGAGTTAGCACTTTAGCATTACTTGAAGGCGACTTATCAAGTCTTGACGAAGAAGCTAAGGCTAAACTTAAAGAAGAAGGATTTGACATCTCTTCTTTATCCACTGCAGCTGAAGAGATCGTAGAATAAAATAATGCTTTTTACACTATTGTAAAAGCCCATTAGAAGTCCCATAGTAATCCCTATACTATGGGACTTTTTATTAAAAAATTTTAAACCTTAACACTCATAAAAATTACAAAAACATTCAAGTTATTACTTGCAGTTCTTATGATCTTCATACTTTCTTGCGAGGATGAAAGTAAGTGCAATGACGGTCAGTAAAACGGGAATGAAATCGGTGGTGATTGTTCTCCCTGCACTTCGTCTAATTACTATTTCAATATTTTTTATAACGGTAACGACTACAACTATGAATCCTCTTTATTTCAAATAGGTAATAACGATCCGGAGGAATTTGGTAGATGGTTAAATGGAGATGGCTCCTTATTCGGTGACGCTTTAGGTTTGCTTATCTATTTTGCGGATAGTACTCAAAATATAGATGTTGAAAATACGCTTGAAGGAAATAGAATCTAATTCAGTGATTTTCAAGGTGGCCCCTTCCCCGCTGCTGAAATTAAGCATTTGACTGGTTCAGGTACGCAATATTCTGATTACAACATTAACACGAACAACTATTACATAGATATCACAGAAGTAAACTTCTTAAGAAACGAAAATGACTTGTTTGATATTGATGTGTATGTTGTGAAAGCTGCATTCATAACAAGTAATGAAGATGGATTAGGTGGGTTTACAGATGCCCCTGGAGATTTCTTCTTGCAATACTCTCATCAACTACTAGCTAGTATTTAGACACCCAATAAAGAAGCCCCTAAATGATGATTCATTCAAGGGCTTTTTGTTTTTATGATTGACTCTTCTTGAAATAGAATAGGGAGTCATTATGCCTCAGCCATCTCATCGATGGATTCGTTCTTCTCCACTTTAGAAATGAAATTTTCGATAATTTCAATAATCTCATTTTGAAAAACCATGTGGTATAGATGTTCTTTAAACAAATCATCTTCATGCGGATTAGTAACGTCCATTATTTGCACGTTAGAACCAGTATGAAATCGAGGTACAAACTTAGCAATGCAATCCTTTTCACTCTTTAGCATTAAAATTGGAAGACCTTGTTTTTCCATATTTGGATACCCCTCTTTATCATCAAAACGCATAGACTCTAACAGTGCAGAATAAATTTGAATCACAAACAATTTCGCAGGCAATCGATTTAAAGCTCGCTCAATAGGTACTCTATTCAAATGAGGAAGCGAATCCATATTCGTCATCAAATAAACGATTTGCTTCTTCATGGCATTCCAAATTCGATCGCGCATTGCAGAATCTTTTCGAATCAATATATCCGTTAACTTGATTCCACGCTTCCTTACTCCTTTGTTAGAGTCAAGTGGAACAAATCTTCTAAATGCACTAAACAAGGATTTTTCTACTGGATTCTTTGCGAGAGATAAAGAAGGTATAATCACATTATCTAAGAATCCCATAACAGCGTGTTTTGATTCGCTGCCAAAAAATGGATTAGCTCCTATTCTTCCTTTCAAATAAAGCTGAATGCCTTTTAATCGATTGTATTCTCGATCGATCATCATGAAATATACATTACCCATGGAATGATCTAATATATATACTGGATGTCCTTTCTCTCCAAAATGTTCAACAGCAGCATCTATATTATTAACCACATGATTAGAGTAACGTTCTGCTTGCAATTTATCAGGTACCGAACCATAATGCATAGCTGCTGCAATATATCGATGCGTTGGTAAATTCGTTAGAAGTCCGTCAAATGAGTTTAGTCCCAAGAAGCCATGTATCATTAAAATAACCGGTAATTTTTTCTTAGCATTCTCATTGTATGGCTTAGGAAGATCAATTTTAATTTTGCTTGTTCCAAATCTACCTTTCCGCTCTACGATAACCTGTGGCCAGTTTAAGGCTTCATCATCAATAAATACTTTTAATCGCTGCTCGACCTTGTCAATATGCCTTAAAAAGCTAGGGCTTTGGGTGGCTAATCCATTCTGATCCATCAGCCATACTAATGCTCTTCGCTTATCCGCTTTAGTGGCTAAAAAGGCAATATGTTTAGATTTCGATAAAAAATGGGGAGTAACCGTCACTTCCAATTGTTTCCGATCTTCAACTACTTCAACTATATTTTTAGATGCAAATATTTCGGAGTTTCGTGAAATTCCCGCGATGTGCCCTTCCGGGTTAGTGGCGATAAAAACATAGTCGAATCCTACTTTATTGTGCTTTGTTAAATACGCGCTTAAACGAGTATTGAAAACCGCAGCATATTCATGCATGTCAGGCAATTTTAAATTACCTCCTAGTATATAATCCTTCTTAATGTACTTTTTCTCCCTTAGCGCTGTTAAAAAAGCTTTCGCATCCATGGTGTCCTTTAAGTCACGTTGACGTTTCAAGGGAGTATTCACAAATGTATAACGAAGAATATTTGGACGCTTTATACGGTCATAGTTATCTAAGATATATTGATAAGCACCAGAAGGAGATTGCCCTTGAGACAAACCTACAAGAAAACGGTCTTCCTTTGCTGAAATACCATTTATACCTTTAATGAAATCTTCACCTACTGCGATATCAAACTCCTCTCGTGTTGGGAAGTAACTGATCTTGGGTGATTTATAGGTGTCTTTTACTTTTCTAGCCATGTTTCAGTTAATCTCTTCCCAAAATTATCAAATAAATACTCAATTAGCAATCAAAGGCCTGAATTTGAATGCTTTATTTGAATATAAGTTCGAATTCTCTTTTTACAATGGCACAAACGGCCTTATAGTCTTGTTTTTCGTTCAATTCGATTGCCAAATTTGTTACTCCCTTATCTAAAAACCCACAGGGATTTATCTTTTGGAACCACGACAAGTCCGTATTAATATTAAAAGCCAAACCATGCATAGTTACATGTCTACTTGCTTTAACTCCCAAAGCGGCAATTTTGCGCTCTTGCGGAGTGCCTACATCCAGCCACACGCCAGAAGCACCATCAGAACGTGAACCCTTAAGTCCAAATTCAGCAATGCTGCGAATGACGACTTCTTCCATGTTATACACGTATTCTCTTAAACTCATGTTAAATTGTTCCAAATCGATGATTGGATAAATAAGCAATTGCCCTGGACCGTGAAAAGTCACGTCTCCGCCCCTTTCAATGCGAAAAACCGGAGCACCAAGGATATCTTCTGAAAGAAGAATATTATTCTTATCGCCACTTTTGCCTAATGTAAATACCGGTGGATGTTCGACATAGAGGACTTTACTTTCCACAGAGCGACCTTCCTTCTTCGCAGCTAAGGCAGCAGAAAAATACTCTTGTTGAAGTTTCCAAGTCTCCTCATAGGCTTGAGTGCCTAAATTATTTACAAGGTATTTTGACATTAAAAATTTGAAAAGTTTGGAGCTTGAATTACTTGATTCCTATAAGGATTTACCATATTTAGGGGTCTTTCTTGCCATACTGCATTCTCATAAATTCTATAATTAGACCATTTTAAGCGTTCAAAAGACGAGCTTTTAAATCTCACATTGTTCTCCAGGAATTTATGCAATTGGACATTCATACTTGAAGCTACTCCGAGACTGCTTTTCTCCAAATCTTCAACATGATATTTATCTTTCAAATAAGAGCTTAAGGCCTTGTAATTGGATATATCCACCTTTCCAGACTCCATATCTTTATTTGCAGAAATCAAAGCCGTACCCTCGCGAATATAAAATGGAAAGGGTGCCATGAGTTGAACATTATTATGATCATAAATCACCAATGCATCTTGAACCACCGGGGCTGAAGTCACCACTTTCTTTTTTTGATTATCTTGATAAAGCGCTTGTGTTTCAAAAACCTGCCCCTTACGAGCAAATAAGAAAAAATCTTCCTCTAAGACAATACTTGAATCAAGTTCTAGATTGATGTTTAAAAAAATATTTTCTCGAACACCTTGCAATAAATTAGCACGATTCTTAGCTTCTGTGACGTACACATGACAAAAATTGAACAAAGCCGGTTCTAAGAAACCAATCGCATAGCTTAGGTTATCTTTTAATAATTTTGACTCCAATTCATCCGCAAGCTTATCATTTCCAGAATCTCGATATAGTTTAATCTTTTTTAAATCTAAATTTAGGAGTAAAACTAAAGCCCCATCATTTAGCTTATTTATATAATAACCTGCCAAATCTTTATCGTTAAACTGAACTGCCGTAAGCGGACGTATATACTTATCGAAATCCTTGAGAAAGTTCTTTTGTTTCAACTTTAAATCACCACTGAAAATACTTTCATTAAACGATGGATTTGAAGAATACCTTGAAAACAACAGTTCAAAATAATCTTGTTCCATATCATCGGCAACAATCTTAGAAAATCCCAAGGACTCTTCATATATAAACACGACACCAGAAGGGATTTCTCTTAAGTTACTATCCTTACTTTGGAATAAATTAGGGTCTAGGAATTTCTCTTGATAATTCTCAGGATAACTTACTGGAGAGTAGCCCGCACCTATTTGATTCGCATTATTATAGTTCGGATTATTTGTTACATAAACAATGTAAGTACCTGTCATCCAAACTTTCACGTGCTCATCTTCGAAATAATCAGTAGAGAGGTTTTTTAAGCTTTCAGTAGAAGGTAACAAGAAATTGACATAGTCTAATTCATCTACAAAGCTAGAATAGGGTTTATAGCTCACTTCCGATTCTGCTCTATAAACTATGGAGAATTCATCGCAAAATTTAGCAGCAACTTGATCGTCTTCTTGATAATAAAAATGATTGAAATACCATTCAGAAATCTCAACACTTTGCGTATCACCCTTGAGGTCCACATAATAGTCCTGACTAAAGGACTGCGTGAATATAAATAAACTACTTACTATTAGACTAATTCTATAAATCCCAAACTGGATTGCGTTTCCCATTGACCATACTTTTTAACTTCATCCAAAACGCAACTATCAAATAGATAATAATTGGCGAACCCAATGTAAAGAAACTAGCGTAGACGAAGAATAAACGAATATTCTTACTTGGCATATTTAACTTCCTCCCAATATAGGCGCAAACACCATATACGGTGTTGTCAAACCTAGAACGTACCTTGCTCATGCTTGCAAAGTTACAACTTTTTGTAGAAAGCAACTTTCATCAAATTGTAATTTTTACGCCTTTCGCAACTCACTTTTGAGCAAGTGGAAACCCAATTTGCATTCCAAACAACGCTTGGGTTTACAGTATCTATTCATCAACTGAATTAATGCTTGACTTTCTAGCGCATTTTTACAAGGAAAACCTAGTTCTCGATACCCCTTTACAATAGTATTCTTTTCTGCACGTATTGATTCTAACAACTGGAACGATTTAGTAAGATAATCCTCCTTTTCTGTATATTTTCCATAAAAGAATAAGAAAGGAATTACCACATTGAGTACCAGCTTATCCTTAAACGATTTACTCAGATTTTTAGTACCTAGTTTTCCTTTCTTTCCAAATGCGTAATGTGCGGTCCAATATGGCGACAGTTCAATATCAAAGATGGTATACAATGCTTGGAGCCCATCTGCTCCCAGTATAGCTGTAAACGGCCTAGAATCTTTTACCAACAAAGCACTTAGCTGTGCTAACCTTATGCTTGGAAAGTTTGCTGGGCGTGCCCCTGCAAACTTCCAAGTACTGGCTTTGCAATGAACTTGTAGTTGATATAGATTTTTAGAGAAGGCAAACTCATCGCGCAAGCGTTTAGCATATTCATCTTGGTTATGAAGCATGTTCGCTAGTCCAAATAGGAAGGATTCCATTTGCTGATTGTTATGACTTTGCTTAGTTAACTGCTGCAAGCTAAAGGATCTTGAAAGTATCTCAAATGGTCCTTTGTTCAATGGTGAGCCGAAATGTTTAAATAGCGCTCGGATAAATGCCATATCCAAATCTCCCTGGGTGAGAAATAAATCTTGTTCTATTTCAACAATCTTATGTTGTAAGCGCTCAATGCTCAATACTTGATACAAATGATGGAATAAGAAGGCATCCGTTGTAGTAATTAATCCTTTACAGGGAATAAATTTTTCCTCATAATCGAGCAAGTGTATGTAACTTTTCAACGTTTTATTTAATACACGATGACCTATTATTAAGGTAGGGACTATGCGCTCATTCTGCAATTGAATAGCTTCCCCCTTGCCTTCATACACTACATGAATAATAAGGTTATTATAAGCTTCATCAGCCTGGTGTTTGTGGGTCTTCCACTCCTTTGATGTTAGGTGAATTTCAACAGTTCCTACCCACAAGGTGTCATCTATAAGTACTTTAGATTTAAAGAAGTCTGGTCCGCCTGCTAAGTTTTGTTCTCCTGGAAATACCACCTGAATATTTTCGCCTGTAGTGGTTTGAAGTAGGCTTTGATTGAAGAGTCCGAATTTCCAAACGAATTGTACAAAGTCTTCCGATATTTGCTTAAATTTCATACCCAAATATATAATACTAATATCATATATTTAAGTCAACTACTAAAAGTATCGAGCCATCTGCTCATGCAGTTTGCGAGCTTCTGCAGCAGCAGCCTCCGCAAAATCTTCATTAGATGAAGCATAAATAACACTTCTTGCCGAGTTTAAAAGTAAACCAATTTCATCGTTTTTTCCATGCTGAACAACGGCATCTAAGTCTCCACCTTGCGCCCCTATACCTGGCACTAAGAAAAAGCTTTTCGGAGCCAATTTTCTGATTGCGCCTAATTCCTTGGGATGTGTTGCTCCTGTAACAAACATAATGTTTTCTTCATTCCCCCAATCAAAAGATTTACGGACAACAGCTTCATAAAGCTTTTCTCCATTTTCAGAGATATGTTGAAAGTCTTGGCTTCCTTTATTAGAAGTTAAGGCTAATATAATGGCCCATTTGTCTGGGAATGATAGAAAAGGAGTAACTGAATCTACGCCCATATATGGATTAATGGTTATGGAGTCGAAATTATAAGTTTGAAAAAAGGTGCGAGCATACATTTCAGAAGTATTGCCAATATCTCCTCGCTTTGCATCTGCTATGGTAAAAAAATTAGTTGGAATATAATCCATTGTTTTTTCAAGACTATCCCACCCTTTACTTCCTAGGCTTTCGTAAAAAGCAATATTGGGTTTGTAGGCTACGCAATACGGTGCAGTAGCATCAATGATTCTTTTATTAAACTCAAAAATAGGATCTTCAAAATCCAATAGGAATTTGGGTATTTTATGAATGTCAGTATCAAGTCCTACGCATAAGAAGGATTGCTTTGCAAATATTTCTTTAACTAGTTCGGCCTTAGTCATTACTTAAAATTTAGGTACTTCGCTTACATTTATTGCTTCAACGGTTTTCACTTCTGGAACAGATTTTAGCACAGCTTCCTCAATACCGGCTTTCATAGTAAAAATGCTTTGAGGGCAAGTACCACAAGCGCCCAATAGTCGCAACTTGAGTTCCATTTTATCAGTCAACTCTACAACTTCAATATCTCCTCCATCATTTTTCAGATAAGGGCGCATGGTGTCCAGAGACATTTCAATTCTAGCTAAAATTTCTTCTTTAGTTCTCATTCTCTATACTTACAGGTTTTGGTTTAGCATTCTGAATGGCAATATTTTGAGCCACTCTTTCTGCTATTCCTTCAAAAACTTGAACAATTTTTTCATCATCTTGGGTGAATGCTGGCTTACCTTGGTCACCACCTTGACGAATATTTTCCTTTATCGGAATCTCTCCTAAGAAAGGTAAATCATAAGCAGAAGCAAGTTCTTTACCTCCATCTTTACCGAATATATAGTATTTCTTATCTGGCGCATCCTCTGGGGTAAAGAAAGCCATGTTCTCAACCACACCTAAAATAGGCACGTTGATTTTAGGCATCGTGAACATGCCTATCGCCTTCTTTGCATCTATTAGAGACACTGCTTGAGGTGTTGTTACTACAACTGCACCAGTCACTTGAACCGTTTGAACCATTGTTAAGTGCACATCTCCGGTTCCTGGAGGCATATCAATAACCAAGTAATCCAATTTACCCCAAATCACATCTGTCACAAACTGTTTAAGAGCTGAAGTGACCATTGGTCCTCTCCATACGACAGCTTGTCTGTCATCTACTAAAAATCCAATAGACAATACTTTGATTCCTTGAGCTTCAATTGGGATAATATAATTCTTACCTTTAATGTCTCTAACTTCTGGCATTTGCTTTCCAACACCTAGCATCATTGGTAAAGATGGTCCGTGAATATCGGCATCTATAATTCCAACTTTTGCGCCTTGTTTAGCTAAGGCTAACGCAAGATTAACCGATACGGTTGATTTACCCACACCACCTTTTCCTGAAGCTACACAAATAATATTTTTAACGTTAGGGAGCACATTGATGGAAGAGTTTCTACCACTTGTTACATTTGCAGTCATCTCTATAGCCAAATTCACTTTAGGAAAAACCGCAAGGATAGCATTTTCACAATCCTTTCTTATTTTTTCTTTTAGTGGGCAGGCTGGAGTAGTTAACTCAACAGTGAATGCTAAATTATTTCCGTTAATTTTGATATCCTTAATCATATTAAGGCTTACTAAATCCTTACCTAAGTCGGGATCCATAACTTCTGATAAGGCCTCTAGAACTTTTTGCTCTTTCATCTACAAATTTTCATTTAAGAGCTGCAAAGTTACGGATAGTTATAGTATTTCCCCTTGTTAAATACTATCCATTTTACTTTATCTGGTCGATAAACCACCGTAGAGTTAAACAAATCAAAGTCAATGGCGATCTCCTTGCTAAAAGAAGTTTTCTTTCCATTTAACATCCCCTTCAAATAACCATAGTTATCTCGGTATACAACGATATCCTTATCTAAGCTTACTTTGTTTGGAGTGAAGCTACTTAAACGAATCACTTCCCCTTTATAAAAAGCAAACAAGGCTCCGAAATCATCATAATAGATCATTACATTATCCTTGATTTGTATTCCTTTTGGCTTGTAAGTCAATAATTCTGCTGTTTCCCCATTATAATACACTGAGAAAGCGCCCATTTGATCGATATAAGCCACAAAGTCTTCTCCGCAATCGTACCACATAGGTGCTTGGTATTGAATGTCGTGAACATCTCCTTTATCCCAAACAATGAAGTCACCTAAATTACTGACATAGGCTACAACATTTTTTGAAACCTTGAAACTACGAGGTGGAATGTTATCGATTAGTTCTTTACTACCGTAATAAAAAACTTTAAACAGATTGCTATTGTCAAGATAGGCAATCAGATTATCTCCTGCCTTAACTTGATTCACATTCCAAAATTCGGCCGTGTACAAGGAGTCTTCTTGATACACCATGAATTTATCGAAATTATTACTGAAGCAGAGTATCTCATCCCCTATGGCAAAATCGTCTGAGACCCACTTTTCTAATAGCTGGGGTTTGCCATTCCTGAGCACCCAAAGTTGCTCATCCACGAAATAAGCCAAGATCCGATCTCTTGCAAAAAAACGAGGGTTGCTTAGCTGGGTATCAAACAGCTTACCTTCAGTGAAAATAATGAAACGATTATTGTTCCTAATATAAGCCACATAGTCTTCTCCATAATCCGCTTGAACAATGGGTAGAAACTCAGTTTTATGTAATTGATCTTCATTAAACACATAGAAGTGCTGCCAATTAGGGTCAACAAAGTAGGCACTTTGCCCAAAACATGAAAACGATACCACTATACTGGATAGTAACCAGAAATACTTCATACTATAAGAACTCCACTTTTACTTAAATAGTTTGCATAGAAAAGGCGAGATATAATCTCGCCTTTAACTAATCAATTATACTGCCAAAGTTATTAATCTATAGATTCTGGCTCTTGAGATTCATATTCTATATCAATAGGTAAATCTTCATTTACATCATTCAATAGTTTAAACTCAACACGTCTGTTTTTAGCTCTACCTGCTTCGTTATCGCTACCATCTGGATTCTCATTTGGTGCAATAGGCTTAGTTTCACCGTAACCTTGAGTTAAGATTCTTTCAGCATCAATACCTTGTTCAACGATATATCCTTTAGCTGCTTTTGCTCTTCTATCAGAAAGTGCTACGTTATAGCTATCTGAACCTTTAGAATCCGTATGACCCTCAACTTTTACAATTAACTCTTCATACTTCAACATTAAAGCAATAACTGTATCCATTTCATCTTGGTACATTTCACGGATATTGTTCATATCAAACGCGAAATATACATTCTCAACAGTCGCTCTATTCACTGGACGCATGATTAAGACTTTAACGATAGTATCCCCTTCAGCGCCAGTAATTTCTTCTAATTTTAGCGTTTCAATACTTGGCCAGTAACCTTCTTTATTACCGTTTACTTTGTAATCAGATTCTTCTAACAAGAAAGCAAATGCTTCGGCACCAGTAACCCCTTCTCCAATAAAATCAAAGTCATTTTCTCCAATCACTTTGTATAGAGAAACATCAACATCTTTCATTTGATTTCCTTTAGTGTCAGTAGCTTCAACAATAACATACTTATCTGATCTTAGTTTCACTTTAAAGACATCATCACAACAAGTTTCACCTCTTGATGAAGTAGTACCTGGTCTATTTGACACTAAGTATCCCATAGAACCAGTTTCATTCAAAGCAAGATATAAATCATCTGCACTTGAATTTAATGGGTATCCAGCATTCACAATTTCATCAGCCCATTCACCATCAACTGCTTCCACTTTAAATACATCTAAACCGCCCATTCCAGGATGCCCTTCAGAACTAAAGTATAACAGCCCATTTGAGTTATCATAAAAAGGAGTTACTTCATCATACTTAGTATTGATGCCTGACCTTATGTTAGTTGCACTTCCTAAACTACCATCTTCATCAATTGAAGCTGAATAGATATCCATACCACCTTTACTTCCAATTCTATCCGAAGCAAAATAAAGCACATCATTACCATCTACATCTTTACCTAAAGCAGGATGTGTAGAAGAAGCGTTACGCTTATTAATGCTTAACATTTCAGGATCACTCCAAGAAGCTCCACTCTTTGTTGAACGATAGATATTACAAGTCATGTAATGCGCATCACTCTCCGCACATTGTGTGTAGTATAAATAATTTCCATCTGCAGAATATACTCCATTACCATTATGCATTCCTTTAACATTTATGTTTTCTGGAAGCATTTCATCTGACCAAGATTCACCCTCCTTAGACGCAACGAATAACTTAGAGTAATAATCTTCATTTTCCGTTCTAGCTTCATCTAAATTTATTGCCTCTTCAGGAATCAATGCGGCCATCAACACTTCGTTACCATCAACATATTTTGGTGAGAAGTCCTGTAAAGGATGATTGATGCCAGGAATAACTTCAACTTCAGATTCTTGTTTAGCCTCCATTAATTCTAGTGCTAAATCACAACCTGCGATTTCCAATTTCGCTCTTTTCTTAAGACCAGCAAGTACGCCATCTTTATCTTTAGCTTCTCCTATTTCGTCAAGAAAAGTATCAAATTCCTTTTTAGCTTGATCATACTCACCTTGATTTTTCTTCATCATAGCGTTATTAAATCGAGCTTCTGGCCAAGCTTTAGCGTTATTATCTAAAGTTTTCGTATACCACTTTTCCGCTTGTGCATAATCTTTCAGTATGCGATTAGATTCTGCAATTTGATAGATGATTCGAGAATTATTCTCTTTCTTTAGATGAACTTCTGAATAAGCATCAACTGCATTATAGAAGCTACCTTCTTCAAATAGCTCATCAGCCATTTTGACTTTTTTAGAGGTGGCACAAGAAGAGATCGTTACAACTCCAATACCTAATAATAATATATTTCTTAGTTTCATGTTCTAGGTTTTAGGGTTTTTATTAAAATCTTGGGTTGAATAAATAAGTGTCAGTTGTAGGAGGTGTTCCATAGGGTCCGAAATAGCTAACTGCAATTTCAAATGCGTTCGGCATTCTAGCTCCAGTGTCATTTCTTAAGTCCTTACCTAAACCAGCAATACCAAGATCGTATGCGCCACTAATTCTAAAGTTTTCAAAATCAACTCCCGCTTTTGCTATTAACGCCAAATCCAATCTATACCAAGCTCCTAAAAACAAAGTAGTTGTTTTCTCCTTCTTGCTAAGTAATTTATAACCGAAAGTAGAACCAAAGTTAATTTCTCTAGTCTTAGCTGTAGTTTGATACAAAGCACCAGGAATAATTAAGAATTTCTTTACAGCAAATTCAAAACCAGCATGAGCTACATGTCTAAATGGAGTTTGAAATTCTGCATCTCCAGAAGGAGTAGCAATGAAATCATCTTTATGACGAAGAATATTCATAAATGAATAACCACCATAAAAAGTCATCCAATCCGTAAACTCACCATCAAACAATAAACCTGCATTCATATCAATTGAATTTACAGCTTCATTGTTAGCAGCCAAAAATTGATCGTCCTGAAAAGTAGGATTAGCAATCAATTCTTCCTCAAAGGTGAAACTTGGATCTATGTTTCTATTTCCATAAATACCTTGTAAGCCCAAAGCTAAATGATACTTATTGTTTTTGTCTAATCCTTTATGATAAGCCACACTTACGCCAGCTTTCAATGTTTGAAGACCTCCAATTTGATCATACAACACAACAGCTCCAACACCTAAAGCATCAGTTTTAAGTTTGTTTTTCAATAATGAAAAATCAAGCGAAAAAGAAGGTGTCATGTAGGCCATTGGATTTTGACTTACGGAGTTTCTAAACTGATCTCTATAAATACCAGTTACCCGCCATAGACCATTAAACTTACCTGTTAAGGCAGGGTTCAATGTTAAAGGTGATGCGTAATATTGAGAAAAATGAATGTCTTGAGCGCTCAACTTTGTGCCAATCAGCATCAAGCAAGCTAAAATTATTAAAATTCTTGGTTTCATTTATTCGGGTTTTAAGTTTTATCTAATTAGTGTTACAGTTCCTGACATTACAAATTCTGACGATACTTTGTCTATAACAAGGTAGTAGTTGTATACATCAGCAGGCTGGTCAGCACTTTCCCAAGTTCCGTCCCATCCAGTATCTCCATTATAGTCATATACTACATCTCCCCATCTATTGAAAACTTTAAAAGCACTTATTGTAGTTTTAGGGTCAATGTTAATTGGGAATAATAACTCATTCAAGTTATCTCCATTAGGAGTAAATGCATCTGGCATCACAGGATCAGCCAATAAGAATATAAATACTTGACTTGAGTCATACTCCACACAAGTATGCAAAGTGCCGTTATTCAATGTATACTCAGCTTCTGCATCAACCCATACTGTTTCGTAAGCATTAGCAACTGTATTTGCAAGGAATGAATTGTCTATAAAAACAGGTCCCCATGTTTCTCCAGTAACTGGAACATCCCCATTAACGGTATAATTCACATTCGTTCCAAATATTGCAGAATCGATATCTACGATATCCGGATTGAAACAATTCGTTTGAAAAGTAATTTGTGCAGTTTGCTCACATCCATCAGCAGAAACAATCAATACTTGGTAAGTACCATCTTCGTCAGAAGCAACCGGTACGCTAGTTCCAGACGGAGCTGTGCTATTCTCCCAATATGCTTCACCAAAAGTAACTCCATTAGTAATCATACTAGCAAAATCAACATTCACTACATCATCTGTACAACAAAGAATATTTCGAATTATGTTGGCATCTAAAACTGGCGTTTCATTAAAGCTAACCAAGATACTAGAAGAAGATACACAACCATTTTGGTCTGTTGAGGTCAAGGTATATACCCCTCCTGAGTTCACATCTATTTCAGTACCATTTCCAGTTTCTGGACCAGTCCAGACATTCGTCCAATTGATATCAGCGCTACTCATTAACTCTCCTCTTGTACCATTACAAACAACTTCTTCAGCAGCCCCTCCATTAATAAGAGAAACGGGCAAAACATTAACAGCAATTGTTACCGTATCAAAAACGCTACAGTTTATTAAGTCTACACTTAAAATATAATCAGTAGAGTTTACTGGAGTTGCAATTGGATTAGGAATACTAGTAGATGTTAAAGTACCATCGTTAGGAGACCATGCGTGATTAGAACCACCTACAACATTTAACTGAACGCTTTCACCTATACAAACTGAGGTATCATTAGTTATAGTGTAACCAGCACCAAATCCAACATTAACCGTATCGGTAGTAGAACAATTACCTGCAGTAATAGTAATAGGATATTGTCCAGGACCATTAATGTTAAGTAGAGTAGGATTTTCTATTGTTGCATCAACAAAAGAACTTACAGGAGACCAAGCGGCTGTAATTGGAGCTAATCCTCCGACAAGGTTCTCAAAGTCAAATCTCAAATTAGGTCTCTGACTATTTGTATTACCTCCTGTTGTCATTGTACAGCCATTCACTCCATCAGCAAACTCATAAGCTGTTGTATTCGTTGGAGTTACAGTAGTTGCTACATCATCATCAGTGGTCCAATTTAAGTTGTCAAAACAAACTTCAAACAATAAATCTGTTACCCCATCCCAGCAGAAAAGTACATCAAAATCGTGATTATTCCAACCTAGAGTTGTCGTATGAGAATAAGGATTAACCACTTGAACAAACCCACCTGTATTATCAAATCCTATTAAGGTAGTTAAAGCTGTAGGTTTAACAGCCACTCTAAAGTTATCATAAGGAGCAGTACTTCCTTTAAGAACTACATTAAATGCTATTGATTCTAGAGCACCACCCGTGAATCCAGCTGCATTTAATTCTGCTGCAGTATAAAGGATTTGCATTTTACCATCTTCCCAGAATCCTTCATAAGGTGTTCCACTTGTTGCGGAAGTACCCATTCCCGTTCCAACTTCACCTAAAGTATAAATACCCGTTCCTGAACCTGTACAAGGTCCATTATTAATGGCGTTAAAAATATCTGTTTCAAACTGAACATTTAATTGTAATGAATCCTCAGGACATTCTATTTGATAATCCAAATCACCTAAGATTACTAGTGAATCTACATTTATCAAAACTGAAGTTGTGGAAGAGCATAATCCATCAACCATAGTAACGAAATATTCAATATCTCCTTCAGGAGCAGTTGTTACTACTGGTCCTGCCGTCGTATTTAAATATAATGGTGGACTCCAAGAATAAACTGGACTTACTGGACCTGTAGTTGGAACGTAAGACCAACTTTCTCCAACAGCATTCATATTTACATTATTGAAACTTGCATCTGAAACTCCTGCAGAACCATTAGAATTTTCAATTCCTTGAGTCATAGTCCCTGTAAAAAGATCTGCTACTACATTAATATTATTAATTTCAATTAATCCATTTTGGTAAATCACCACTTGCACACTTACCTCGGTACCAGGAGTTCCTAACCAATGAGGTACATTTAAAAAGTTTATTACCAAATATTGATTTGGAGCAGTTCCTCCAGTATAAGAGTTCACCGTACCACCTGCAGAAAAATCTAAATCATCCCAAGCCCAAGCAATCAAATTATTAGGCTGATTTCCATTAGGAATATTAACATTGGCGGCGAAAGAACCAGTTGGAGTTGTAAAAGTCAACCATCCATTTGAAGAAATCCAAAAGGTATTATAAAAATTACCAAAGAAGGGAAATGTGAAACCAATAGTCTGCGGTCCGACAGTATTGTCATCAGCTAATCCAGTAATTGGCGTACCACCAGTAGTTGGATATGGACTATAATTTCCTTGAATCAAAGTATATGGTGCAGAACTAGTAACTACATCCGCAGTTAAAACCAGCTCTTCTCCTGCACAAAGGTCAGCACTAGAAGGATTAATTTCTATTGCAGCAGAAAAACCTTCAACTACTAATAATGTAGAATCTTGAATCACGCATCCACTATCAGATGTAACTGTTGCAATATATTGAGTAGTAGTAGTAGGACCAGCTAATACTTGATTTCCTGTTGATGAATTTAATGTTCCAGGACTACTCCACTCTACTGAAGCTATAGTAACGCTAGCAGGAGTAGTAGATAAGTTCAAGAAAGTAGCACCATTCAAACAAATGGTATCTGGTGGAACAATGTCAATAATAAATGACTCTTCTACATTGACTGTTACGGAATCAACACCACAATCTGAAGTTAAAATATAGTCAGTGTCTACTAAAGGTAGTGCAAAAGTATTTGGATCACTTGGGTCAGCTAAGCCTGTAATAGGCGACCAAGAAACCGTTGCCCAAGGAGCCACTCCTGTAGCACCCAAAGTACTGCCCAAACCATCACATGCAACCATAATGTCTGGTCCAGCATCCGTTGGATTTAAAGTTATCGTAGCAGTAGTTGTACAACTATCATCAATACCATTCGTATATAAGTATGTATATGTTGAATCGCCAGTAGGACTTATTGAAAACATATTACTAAGTAAGTAATTACTCGCTTCATCAAACAATCCATAAGCAGGGTCAGCTGCTAAAATTTGTATATTGTCTAAACCCCAGTGATCATTTAGAGGAGAAGTAGTTTCTTCTTGAACCCAACGAAAACTTGTAGTAGCAGTTAACGCTGCTGCAGGAAGTGGGATACATATATTAGTCCATGTATTAAATGGACTTACTCCACCTGTCAAACCAGGCACACTAACAGGTGCAGGATTAGAAGGAAGGATATCCCCATTCGGAGCATAATACAGAATATCAATCCATGTAACTCCATTATCTAAGGAATATTGAAAGGTAACACCTTCGTCATATTCATCGGGTCCTTCAGCAGGAGCAGGTTGACCTTGCACAGCATAGGCCATATCGAAGCATACTTGCCCTCCGAATTGAACATTTAACGGACCTGTAGCTAGTTGATTTGGTAAGATATTCGTTGCCCCCATCCAAAAATAAATACTTCCATCTGGATCTGAAGAACCTGCGGGAGGCGGACTTGGTATATATGGATTAGTATAAACTGCTCCACCTGTAACTTGCCAATTAGGATCAGTGGTGCCATTTAAATCAAAAGTATCACCTAGTATCTGCTCAGCAAAACTATTTATGGTAACATTTACTGAATCTCCACAATCAATGGTGTCTACATCGGTAATAGCAATAGTCACACATTGAGACTGAACTGAATAGACCGATATAATTGAAATAAGTGTAAATAATATTTTTTTCATAATGTTTTTTTATTTTAATTGAACCTTTCCAATAATCAAATCAGTAAGTTGCCCTTTGAAAGCGTGAGGTAGGTCAGTTTTAGAATGACTCAAAGTCATTAAGAAATCATATTCCCAATTATTGCAATCACCTTCTATCACACTATTGGCAGGAATACTGATAGATCTTTCTATACCAAGATCAGTAAACTCACAATTAGAACATTCACCCGAATACCACATTTCGTATATAAAATCTAAAACTATATCCTCTTGCGATAAATTAGTGAACTTCAAGGCTACATAAACATACTCATACCCCAGATTGGTAGTACATAGCAATTTGGTTTTTTCAACTTTAAAATCCTGACCTTCAGCTATAACTTCATATTTTTGAGCATCTAGTTGAAATCCCAGTATTATCATTAAAAGCGTAAATATTTTATTCATAGTTGTTTTTTTTAAAATTAGTCATTAGTTTAATTCGATAGACTTAAACCATTTATATTGTTTCAGATAACATCAAAATTAACAAATCTCAACAACTTAACAACTTAACATCGCTTTTTTTTAATCACGTGGGGATAATGGAAACACTTGTGGATAAACTATGCCCAAAGACTAATAACTTAAAAGAACCGATGCTTGGGTAAATCTAAATATTCACCATGCCTATTTAATTTGGCATAAAATTTATTTATCTTCGTACCATAATTATATAACTCAAAAAATTAATTAAAATGAAAAAATTAAATTTAATGTTTGCTCTTTTCGGAGTACTAACCATGGCAATGTTCGCTAGTTGCAAAGGTGATACAACAGAAGATTTAGCTCCTTTATTAACTATTACTACTGCCGGTTTAGGTGCTAATAATACTGCAGTAGAAGGGACTACTTACACAATTGAAGTGATAGGTGCTGAAAATCCTACAAGTGGAAAGCAATTGAAAACTTTGGAAATTCAAAGGACAGGTCCTGATACAACTATCACAATCAATGCTTCTTCTTACAACCAAACTTTTACTCTTTTTGCTCCTTTAGATGGTGTTAGTGAAACTTACACTTTAATCTTAACTGACAAAGATGATGTTACCGCTACTGAAACTTTAACTGTTACAGGTGCGAGTGGTGGTACTGTTCCTACTCCATTCGGTACTGAAGTTGTTGGTGCATTCTTTCACGTAGGTGGTACTTTAGAAGGTGCTTTTGATTTAGTTGCAGAAGCTACCGTTCCTGCTGGAGGAGTTGAAGCTAACAAAGACATGAAGAATATTGACATGGCTGGAGACCCATTCAGAGGCTCATTTACTACTGGTACTGGTAACGCTACGGAGTATGTTAGAGCTAACTCTTTCGATTATGCAAATGGTTCTGTTGAAGATGCAATGGCTGCTTTCGCTGCAGGAAGTGCTATAACAACTGTACTTAATCCTTTAGCAAATAATATTATCATTGCTAAATTAAGAGGTGGCGCTGATGGATATGCTGTAATTCAAATTACTACTATAGATCCTGCGGATAACACATGTGCTTGTGGAAATCCTGGTAAAATGAGCTTCAATTTCAAAAAGCAATAAGCGCTTAATCAACATTTGAAAAAAGGCCTCGATAAATCGAGGCTTTTTTTTTGGCATATCGTTTGAATAATATACTTTAGAAGCTGGTCTTCTAAAGATTAAAAAAACAGTTATGAAAAAGCTAAGTTCCCTTGTTATGATATCCATACTCAGTTGTGGGTTGATGAACGCGCAAGATGGTTATGATTATAACGATCAAATCCAAATCTTATATGGCGTAGTTTTTAATGGAGATACCATCCCACTATTAAATGTCCCAGAAATTGCTATTACTGGTTATCAATTTGACACCCAGCAAGATAAATACTGGTACAATTACTACCTCAAAAGAGTAAAAAAAGTATTTCCTTATTATCAAATTGCTAAGACCGTAGTGAACGACTTAGATGAGGAGAAAACCAATTCTAAGAAGAAACACTACAAGAAGTACAAGAAAGAAAGGAAAAAAGATTTGATGGGTGAATTCGAAAAGGAATTACGAGATCTTAAAATTTCTGAAGGTAAAGTACTAGTCAAAATGATTAATAGAGAAACAGGCACAAACTTCTATGATCTCATCAAAGAATACAATAGCGGAATGAAAGCATGGGTATATAATATTGCCGCGAATAGGTACGATTATGACTTAAAGGAATCCTACGACCCAAATGCAGATGAAAACAAGATGTTAGAAATGGCTATTCAGCAGGTTTTAAATAATAATCAAGTGCGGTAACCACCTCATTAATATCAATTTTTTGCATACAATCAAAATGCCCTTTGGGGCATTTTTTGTATCCTATTTTAGAGCAGGGCCTACAGTTTAGATCCGCAACTTGAACCACTTTAAACTCTCCATTTGTTAAATAAGGGTACATCCCTAACTCAGGCACCGTATTTCCCCAAATACTAACAATAGGCTTTTCAAAAGCTGCCGCTATATGCATTAGTCCTGTATCATGGGTAATAAGAGCTTCAGCTTGTTCGACAACTGATGCAGACTGATTCAGCTTCAATCGACCACAAGCATTAAAAATTTGCTTATTCTTAGATTGCTGCTTAATCTCCTCTCCCCTTGCAAGGTCGTCTAAACCACCTAAAAGAATGACTGGGATTTCTAGCTTATCACAAATCTCTACTATTTTAGGATAAGGCATTCTCTTCGTTAAAAATTTAGCTCCAATTGCAAAAGCTAAGAAGCCGTCTTTAGCCGCTGGAAACAATTCAGGAATAGAAACCTTATCCTCATCCGGAATAAAATAATCTAAACCTTTAGCATCATTACTCACCCCTAATGTTTTAGCCGTATACAAATAACGACTCACGATATGCTTGTACTTAGGTAGCTTATCAATTTTGAACTGGGTCAATAACCATTTTTCCAAATTGAGTTTATTTACAGCAATGCTTTTCACCCGTAACCGCATTTTAATAATCTGCGTTCGGATATTATGATGTAAGTCAAGGATTAAGTCGAATTTCTCTTGATGTAGTTCCTGAACTAATGTATTAATATCACCTTTTAGCACATGAACTTTATCTAGATATGGATTGGTATCCACTAAACCTCTATACGTCTCTTTAGTTGCAAAATGAAGCTCACAATTAGGAACTTGCTCCTTAACACAGCGAATTAATGGTGTGGTCAGAACTATATCTCCTATTGAGCTAAATCGCAGAATTAAGACTTTCATTTACGCTTAGTTTAATTAGTGGGTATAAAAAAGGGTTAATAAATAGCCCTTTTTCAAATACTATTTAAATCTTACTCTTCAGAAGTAGTTGACACTTCTTCATCTACTATTGTTTCTTCAGCTGTTTCATCATCTTCAAAAGGCAATGCAGAGTATGAATGATCTCCTATACTACCTACTGCAGCGATCAATTCGCCTTCATTAACTAACTTACTGTCATACTCAATCGTAGCATAACTTTCGTCATAGTTTACTACAGCCGATGCAACACCGAGAGTAGAACGAAGTTTATCTTGAATAGCCGAAACACAGCCCATAGAACAAACCATCCCTTCAATTGCTAAATGTGATTTAGCATCTGCAACCACATCTTCGTTTACCGAAACTTCTTCAACAAGCGCTTCTGATTGACTATTCGAACAAGAATTGAATGCTAAAAATGCTAAAAATAAAAGGCCAAAATATCTCATTATATCTTAATTTTAAATGATTTTTCAAAGCTCAAAATTAAACATAAATCTTTAAAACTTTGTTAATCACCGTCACATTCTTTTACTTTGTTTACTTATCAATCTTAGCCTAATGAATATTGAATTTTGCGGAGCTGCTGGAGCGGTTACAGGAAGTCGCCATTTATTAACTTTAGACAACGCTTATAAGATTCTCCTCGATTGCGGATTGTATTAAGGCAATGAACCTGCCCCTAAAAGAACGAGGATTTAAATCAATTGTCATCCCCAAATTGGATAAAGTGTATGAGTTATACTGTTTAAAATAATTTGTTGTTGATTAGCATAATTTAACTAATTTTAGATTCGAATTATATTTTATAATTCTACTCAAAATAATCAACTATGAAATCCAGCTTACTTTTTACTTTTTTATTTCTTACAAGTTATTCAATTGTCTCAGCTCAAGTGACTGGAGCTCCTTCGATTAGTGTGGGTCCAGACATCATTCTACCTTGTAATACTTCTTGTATAGATTTAAATGCAGAGCTTCTCGAAGTAGGTAATACTAGCAGTTATGTCGTAACAAATATTCCTTATTCTCCCCCTTTGGCTTATAACACACCCAATGGAAATGAGGTGTTAACTTCGGGAGATGATAAGTGGAGCGATGTTATTCCCATTCCTTTTCCTTTTTGCTTCTATGGAGATGTTTACAACGAGCTCAAAATTGGAACCAATGGTGCTATAAAATTAGGCCCTGCTCCTTTAAGCAATGGTGGAACCCATCCCTGGTCATTCAACAGCAGTGTTCCTTCTCCAAATTTGGTTCAAGCTGGCAATATTTTTGGGGCATATCACGATTTAGCTCCTTCTTTGTTTCAAGGGGTTATACCAGGTCTTTTGCTTGGAAGTATTAACTATTTCATTCAAGGCACGGCACCAAACAGACAATTCATTTTAATTTACAATAACGCCCCACAATACATTTGTTTAAATATTACAACTTCCAGTCAAATTGTATTGCACGAAAGTTCTAATATAATTGATGTTTTCGTTGATAGTAAAGCACGATGTAATATATGGAATGGCGGTAGAGCAGTAATTGGCATTCAAGACAACACAGGAGCTCAGGGTATAGCCCCTCCTGGCAGAAACACTGGTAGTTATAATATTAGTAGTCCTGAGGCGTGGAGATTCTTACCAAATGGAGCAAGTTCCTATTCTCAAATTGAATGGTTTGAACAATCAAGCTTAATTGGTACTGGAAGCATGATTAATGTCTGCCCCAATGTATCAAACACCTATGTTGCGCATTCAACTTTTACCACATGTGTAGGTCAAAATATTATTTTAACAGATACAATTACTGTGGCATTTGACATAGTAGATGTAAGTGTTTCTCCTTTAAATTCTTTTATTTGTAGTGGTCAAACAACAACCTTAACTGCGGTGTCGCCTCAAGCTACAAGTTATAGCTGGAGTCCTGGTGGACTTTCAGGTCAAACAGTTACGGTAAACCCTGGTAGTTCAGGGCCTTATGTTGTTACAGCAAGCAATGCGGTAAATGGATGCATTGCGACCGACACCGCAAATATTAGCATTGCTACACCCCAAGTTAATGTATGTAATGTTCTTTATGTAAGTCCTACGGGAAGTCCAAGTGCTATTGGTTCAAAAACGGCTCCTTTGGATTTACAAACAGCTATGAATCTTGGTGCATGTATTGGAACAACTATTAAAATGGCTATAGGAGATTACATCACAGACAGTACGATTATCTCTGTAACAAGTAATTTAACATTAGAAGGAGGGTTTGACCCTGCCAATAACTGGATCAAAACAAGTCTTCCGGGAGCAACGCGAATTCTTAGAACAGCCATTAATGTTACTGACCCTACGGGTGCTTCGCCAAGATTAATTGCAATGGAAGTAGTAGGTCAAAGTGGATTTAGATTTCAAGATATTACTATAGAGGTTTCCGATGCGCCAAATGCAGCGATTAACAATTTTGGAATAAGCAATTATGGCTTAATCTTAGAAGCTTGCAGTTCTTATGATATTGTAAGAACATCAATCTATAGTGGTAGGGCTGGTAATGGCGGAAATGGTACTGCAGGTGCGGATGGAACTATAGGAGCGGATGGAGCAAGTGCGTGTGGAAGAAACGGTGGAAGTGGTGGTGGAAACGGTGGTAATGGTGGTAACGGTGGAACTTCAACGGGGTGTAGTCCTTGTTTTTTTGGCGCTTGTGCTGGCCCATGTGATGGGAGTAATGGTCAAGGTGGAAGTGGACCAGCGGGAGGTGCTGGAAGTGGAGGAGACAGAGGAGTAACTTGTGCCGCTTTTGGTATATTCTCTGGACAACACGGAACTGCTGGAGCGAATGGTGGTAATGGTGTTAACGGTGGTAATGGAACTGCTGGATTAGCCCCTACTTTTGGTCAATATTTTAATCCAGGATCTGCCGGCGCTAACGGAATCAACGGTACTGTTGGCGGCGGCGGCGGTGGTGCTGGTGGTGCTGGTGGCGCAACTGGAACTCCTGGTGGAGGAGGTGGTGGCGGTGCCGGTGGTGGCGAAGGCGGAATCGGTGGTACAGGTGGTAAAGGTGGAGGAGCATCTTTTGCCTTGTTTATTCATGCTAATGGTGCTGGAGCTAATATGATAGATATCGATTTAATTAATGGAACATTAGGAATTGGAGGACTTGGCGCTGTTGGAGGAATTGGTGGTACTGGAGGTGCTGGTGGAGGGTCTTCTACCAACCCTTGCTCAGGATGCCAGAATTTCAATACTGGAGGTGGAGATGGAGGAATTGGTGGCAATGGTGGAGCAGGCCAAGATGGCCAAGATGGAGTAGCGTCTGCGATGTATATCGACGGAACACTTCCCTTACTAAGCAGCAATAGTACAATACTTGCATTAGCCTCAGGAAACAACAATCCCACAAATTTTGGTTTAGCTGCACAAGCGCTCATTACGATGGATGACATTGCTTGCACGGAAACGGATATTAATTTTAATGGGCCGTCTAGTGACAACTGGACCTTTGGTTCTGGAAGTAACCCTTCTAGTGCTACCAGCCAAAACACACTTACGGAATATACTACGCTGGGAAGAAAGGACATCACATTTGGTGCTAATCAATATATCGGTTTCTCCAATATCGTTTTAGACGCTCAAACTATTCCTCAATTCAACACTTCGGCTCCATTAGTTAGCGGAGTCTATACCGTATGTGCTGGAACTGAAGTGATTTTCACAGCAAGCAATTTTGGTATTAATTACAATTTCATTTGGGATCTTGGCGGCGGAGCTATACCAAATACTTACAACGGTTTAAATTTTGGAAGTATCGCCGCGTTATTTGATACTCCTGGAACTTATGTGATTCAGCTACAATATGAAACCAATTGTTGTGGCATATCATTGCCAGGCGTAATGACTTTGGAAGTCTTAGAAACACCTATAATCATGGCTTCGGCTGATCAAGAATTTTGTCTAGGAAATCCAGGGGGTGTTGAACTTTTCGTGTCAGGTGCACCTGCTAATGGAAGTATTCTGTGGTCACCAACAACTGGTCTTAGTAACTTTAATCAAGATACCGTTATTGCACTACCAAATGCAACAACAGTTTATACTGTAACCGTTTCTAATTCATCTGGTTCATGTCCAAGTTCGGAACAAATCACCGTGAGTGTGATAGATTTAGATATTCAAGCTACAGCTACAGATGCAACTTGTGCCGTGTTGGGAACAATTACGCTAAATGTAAGTGGTGGAACGAACAACTACAACTATGAATGGTCAAATGGAGCAAGCACAAGTAATCTAAACAACCTGCAATCTGGCGATTATGAGCTTGTTGTAACAGACGCCACAAGTGGCTGCATGGATTCCTTGATTGTAACAGTGGGAGCAGGTCCTTCTGCCTTAGTTGCTACAGATTCAATTAATCATGAAAGTTGCCCTGAGACTAATGATGGCAGCATTTATTTAGAAGCCTCAGGAGGAACACCTCCTTATACTTTTGACTGGACAAGCTTAGGTGTCATTACACCAGGTGTTTTGGCTGACAATCAAAGTACTTTAGCTCCAGGGGTATATAATGTAGAAGTAAGTGATGTTAATGGCTGCATTTTTATTGTAAACACATCCATTCAAGCGGCAGATTCTTTCAATTTTGTAATTGATTCATTTCAGAATACCCAATGTCTTGGACTCAATGATGGCTATGTACGAATTCGTGTAGATGGCGGTGCAACGCCTTATGCCTTTTCCTGGTCAGACAATTCAGCTGTAGTTTTAGACAATGATGATGTTTTAGCCCAAAACTACGCGCCTGGCGACTATACCTTATACATCTCGGATTCTAGATTTTGTACGGATTCATTACTAATTCAATTCACTGTCCCAGCAGTACCAACGCTAACTTTAGATACATTTGTTTGTGCAGGAGAAGCTTATGACTTATTTGGTACAGAGGTAGTTATCAATTCAGATACTAGTGTGAATGACACCACATATGACGCATTAGGTTGTGCAACTGAGATTAACACCTTGAATTTAACTTTAGTGGAGTTACCAATTGCAGACCTTATCGCAAGCCCTGATTCAATTTTCGAGTTAGAATCTACTTCACTATCAGCTACTAGTGGATTTACTTATGATTGGAGTCCCATTTCCACATCTACAGATGAGTCAATTACTGTTTCCCCAGATGGAACGACAACTTATGAAGTAGTAGTGAGTGATGTTTTTGGATGTAGTGAAGTGTACAGTGTTATCGTTTATGTTCTGGCAAGAGATGTTGATTTAAAAATCCCAGATGCATTCTCTCCTAATGGAGATGGAGTCAATGATATATTCCGTATCGCGAATAGCGACTTCTTTGAAAATGTAGTCTTGAAGGTTTACAATAGATGGGGTGAACAGATTCACACTAGTAAAGGTGTTAATCACGGATGGGATGGAACTTATAAGAATAAGAAGCAAGCTATCGATGTCTATACCTTTTCGATTAGTGCACAATCGAAACATTCTGGCGAGGAATCTCAGCTTTCTGGAAACGTCAGCTTGATTGAGTAAATAATCAAAATTAATTTAAAAGGCACCCAGCTCTATCTTGGGTGCCTTTTTTTTGATAAACGATCAATATCGTTTGAGGATTATCTTGAATTA
>ERZ887851.520-NODE-520-length-37984-cov-15.226819_pt1 | contig 37984 bp, 30 predicted proteins | sample MGYA00521100_ERZ887851 | MGnify/ENA primary metagenome ERZ887851 (study PRJEB32303, sample SAMEA104408602) | aquatic metagenome | biome: Brackish water; feature: Pelagic; material: water | place: Baltic Sea | collected 2014-06-06T16:11:00 | depth 11,444 m ... | reverse complement strand
GGGAACCCCTCCGGAAGGGCGCATATTCTCGGGATGTGGGCTGCCCTTGTCAACGTTTACCTTTATATAAATTCACCACTGTGAATAGTCCTACTGAGCCTCAGTTCTCAATTTAGACTCACCAAAGCCCCTGAATGGTCAAAAACCAGACAATCACAGACGTAAAAGAGCGCCTCAGCGGCATAGCGACCCCCGCCAAATGCCCATATACTGCAACTTCCGAGATTCAACAATAGGTGATGCCAATGAACAAACCGCAGCGGATCAATGAGCTATCGCCCTTTAATCTGGAAAATTTGGCCCCTTTGATTGCTCAGCTAGAGGGCTTTGACGAGACCGGCCAACCGCTTCTGAACGTCGCCGGGCGCACCGTAACCGGAAAAATGGTTGCTCGACTTGGCGATTTTTCCAAGGAGGCGCTTCTCGGCCAGCAGGTACTTGTGGTGTTTGAGAACAATGACCCAAATCAGCCCATCGCTATCGACCTCATCTACCAACCCACCGAAAATCGTGACAACCCTGAAGAGCCCACAACTGCCGAGGCGACTGACGTCTCGCTGACCGCCGATACCATCATTATAAAAGCAGACGAACGCCTTGAACTGCGTGTCGGCAAATCGAGCATCGTTATCGACGACAGCGGAAAAATTACCACTCGCAGTAAAACTCAGTTGAGTCGAGCGTCGGGGCCCATTCGCATCAAAGGCGGACACGTCGACATTAATTAGCCTGAGATAAACGCCTCATGGAAGTCATTAACAGCACGCCTTACGCCATGGAGCGAGTCGTGATTTTTGACAAGCAAGGCAACGAAACGTTGCTTGTGGTGATTAAAGCCACCTATGACTTTTTTCAGGAGGGAACCCAGTTGGCCGCAGTACAGGTCCCAATTGTGCACGCCGACGAATACTTGGGAGACGAACTTACCACCAGCATGCGCGTGGCCAGCGACCTCTTGCCCAAACGACCGACCACAGGGGTTACTTTATTTGGCGAGGCGGTCAGCTCCAAAGGCCCGGTCAGGTCTATGCAGGTTGGCGTCAGGATTGGCGATCTGACCTGCAGTGCTCTTGTGATGGGCGACCGGCTTGGGTTTGGACAAGTCAACAACCCGCAGCCCTTTGAAACTATGCCGCTTATTTGGGAGAACAGTTACGGCGGGTTCGACAACAGCGAGAACGATCTTGCCAAACATGATGCGCTACAAGACAACCCGATTGGTCGGGGTTTTATGGCGTCGAGCTCCAAATTATCACCTGACGAAATCTACCTTCCCAACATCGAACACCCCGAAACACCGCTGGAAGCGCCCCGCAAAGGCGGCAAAGCAGTAGGTTTTTGTCCCATTCCACCCGCTTGGCTGGCGCGCAGACAATATGCCGGGACCTATGACGACCACTGGCAGATGGAGCGCATGCCACTGCTTCCTGAGGATTTTGACGAGAGATTCCTGCAGTGTGCACCCGCTGCCCTAACAGCAAACCACTATCTCTCTGGCCAGGAGCCGGTCACTTTACTAGGCATGACAGAAGAGGGGCGACTCAATTTCCACCTTGCCACTAAACCTCCAGTTGTCGGAGTTCGGCTGCACAAAGCTGGAACGCTCTCACATCCAAATCTCGAATCAATACATATCGACGTCACCGCACGACAGGTTTACTGTACTTGGAAATCAGAGATCAATATTCAAGGCCAGGCAGAGTCATTTAGAAGCGTGGAGGCAAGAATATTGTGACCGATCAGCCCGGTGAAATTTGGAAGGGCGAATTGGCGGTCACTGGCCTTGGCCTTGTTACTCCTGTGGGGCTAAGCGCTGCGCCATCCCTGGCTGCGTTGCGCGCAGGGGTCTCCCGTCTAGAAACCTTGCCTGGCACTTCAATTGCCGCAGGTGAAAATGATCAGGAACCGATTATTGGTGCGCGAGTATCCGGACTCACTGAGGGTCTCCTGGGCCAGCCACGACTCAAGGCCCTCATGCAACCGGCCCTAGAGGATTGTCTGTCCGACAGCGCAGTTTTCGCTGACCGGCGAATCGGTGTATTTCTTGGGACATCAGGCGCGAGCCCTGCAAATCGACAAGTAAACTACGACGACGCGGTAAAAAAACATCTGCTGGACTGCATTCCAAGCGGGATGAACGTGACGTGTGCGAAGCTAATTCAAACAGGACGTGCGTCTGTGCTTAGTGGTATTCGACATGCGGCCCTCGCCCTCGCCGAGGGAGCCATTGACGTCGCGTTAGTCGGCGCTGCAGATTCTTGGGTCACTCCCAGAGCCCTGCACTGGCTGCGCCAAAAGGGCAGGCTGCCTGAGTATCCGCGACATACCGGCACTCTGCCCGCTGAGGCAGCGGGTTTTGTGGCACTTGAGACACCACAGGTGGCCGATCAACGAGGTGCCCGCACCTACGCAAAGATCACGGCATCTGCAGGAGCCAACGAGAACGCGATCTGGGGTGAGGCAAATAATGGGGTTGCGCTGGCACGTGCTATACGCAGAGTAGCAGAGGGCGTCACTGACTCCCATGCGCTAGTCATATCTGATCTTGATGGTGAGCGCTATCGAGCTATGGAGTGGGTCATGGCGCAACCCAAAAGCATGTGGCACTCCGAAACCCATGATCACTGGAATCCAGCGGATTGTATTGGCGACAGTGGCGCTGCGATGGGGGCAATAATGCTCGCTTGGGGCAGCGGCGCCTTGGCTAAAGGATATGCTCGAACTGAGCGAGTGCTGGTTTGGGGCGCGTCAGACGAGGGTTCAAGAGAAGCCGTGATGCTGGAGAGCACAGGGGGCCGTAGCTAATGCCTTCAACCGTTGTCGTCAACAAAATGTCAACACAACACAAAGCCAGCATCGGTATTGCCACCGCATTTCCAGATGTATGCAAGACACCAGCTCCGCCGGCTCCCGCACCAATCCCCATTCCTTACCCCAATGTCGCCATGTCCTCCATGGCCTCCCTTAAGACAACAAAAAAGGTAAAAGACAACAAACAAAAAGTAATGGTTAAGGGGTCAGCCTACTCCACAAGCAATGGCGACCAGGCGGGCGTCGCCATGGGGGTGGTTTCCAACAAGATCATGGGCAAGTCCTACATCAAGAACCAATCCTTCAATGTCAAGTTTGAAAAGAAGGGCGTAGGTCGACTCACGGACCCTCACGGAAATAACTGCGGCAGTGATCCGCCGAACACAGTATCCCCGGCCGAGGCGCAGCCACCCATGATGGGGATGGCCGGGCCCGACGCCAAAGCCCAAAAGGCCGCTTGTGAAAGGATGGGCAATCTAAAAGTGAAGGACAGGAAGAAAGCGGCTGAAGACTGCGGCATGCTCCCTGAACACGCAGAAGGGATCAGCGCCACCTGCCAACGCACGGGGCGCAGCGTCACGTTCCGATCTACCAATAAGGGCAGCTCCGACCATATTCGCAGCAATTTGCCCGCCAAGGGCTGCGATGTTTCGCAGAAAAGCATTTCTGAAAAAACAATACCAAAGGCTGATACTGACCATCAGGGCATAATTGGCACACTTGGGCTGGCTGGTCTGGTGGGGGCCTACGATGGTGACAAACTGATTGGAGTAAAAACCACAGACGACTACCTACCCTTCGACGACATTAAATCCCGCCCCCCACCTCCGGACAATGTCTACACCGGAGACTACGATGCCCACGATATGTTCAGTAAGGGTGGCGCCAAAATCAAGGACGGTAGCACCGAGGAGAAGAACTTTAGACGTAACCTCAATAGGAATACGAGAGGTACAGGCAAACGAACAGAGATGATTCGGCACGGCCCTCAGGCCAACTACGCGGATTACGCCCGCCGCAAAGGTAAGGATCCTGTACCCAGCCTGCTGCTGCCCGATGTAAGTGAGAAAGAGCCCCTGCTGTGTTTCGATGCCAACGGAGAGATGTACCTGATAGACAACGAGGATGATCTGAAGAATTACTACACCTGCAAAGGTCAGGAAATACCTCCCGAATGGAAAGAGCCGCAGCGAACCAACATTAAGAACCAGATTGATGCGGATAAAGCGAAGAAGGTAAAAAAATAGCTAACAGTTAAGCAACGTGAAGCAGGCAACCCATGGCTAGATCAACACAGCAACAAGCGATTATCGACAGGCTCAAACAAATCGCCGAAGCACTCGACGGCGGCGGCGCGCTCAAGATGAGCCAGGACGCTGCCACAGATCTTGAGACCGAGGAGGAATACCTCCTCATGGAGTATATGGAACTGCTAGACCACATCCCGGTAAGCCGGTGTCCCATTTGTGATGCTGACCTTAAGGTCACCATTGATCTGGCAGGATTCGATGGACCCTGGTGGTGGACAACTTGCCCAGTCGATTTACCCGCCCACAAATCTTGCCAACACTTTCAAGTGTTTTTGGGCGCCGTTCACCTTCGCGGCACGGAGCCAGAAGAGAGCAGCGAAAGCGTCATGGTCGGCCCTGCAATGCCATTTGTAGTGACGAGGCTACTGGAACATCCAACAGCCAAAGCGGTACTTTCTGCGTTTGAAACCCACGAGGGCCATACGGTTTTCATCATCGCCTACTATGCAGAAAAACCATTTCCACAAGCCGAATCCCATCAGGAGTTCAGACATGAGAGTTACGCGCTGCTGGACGACCAGGGTGAAATTGAGTTCGCAGAACACAAACACGATCGATGGGACTTTGATCTCGACCCTTGGCTTCAGACAAAACAACTGACCTGGATAGCGCCTGAAGACACCTCCCTTCGTCTCAGAGGTGGTCTGGAGAGCCCTTACAAAGGGCTCGACGGGACCAAAATGAACCAAGTTTTGGAGTATGGTGAGGTTGATCACTATGAGGCACCCCACGATCAGGAAGACACCAAGTTTGAAAGACACTAAGGAGATACGCCCAATTGAAACTCCTTGAGGATGTCATAGAAGAACACGCTGAAGAGGCCGCCTTCCTGTGGCAGCAGCGTGACATGGCCGTGCGCGCCCCAGACTTTGATCTGGACGATGTTATGGAGTGGGACGAACGCGTTGAAGCCCATCTCGATGGCCTGCTTATTGCTGGAGAAACAGGTTGGCAGCAAACTGCGGCAGTGGGGTTTGATGACCCCGGCGAGTTCTTTACCGGCTTATGGCTTGCAATTGCCCTAGGCAAGAAAGACTGTGTGGATGAACTTCTACTAGCATCCGAGGATAACTCAGAGGCCCACCGGGCAATGATCTCGGCACTAGGCTGGCTAGCCCCCGACAAGCTACAGGGCGTGGTAAAGGCGCTGTTAAGCTCTGACAGCCCCCACCAGCATTACCTCGGCATCGGCGCCTGCGCCGTGCACCGCGTAAATCCAGGAAAAGCCCTCGACATGGCTTTGAAGCGCGAATCCCCAGCACTAAGGGCAAGGGGCCTCAAAGCAATCGGGGAGTTGGGACTAATAGAGCGCATCACTGAGGCGGAGTCTGACCTAGACCACCCAGACAGCGAGTGTCGGTTTTGGGCGTCCTGGTCTGCCGGGTTGCTAGGCAGTGACAAGGCTATTAACAATTTAAAGGCCTTTGCCATCACTGACGGCTCTAGACGTCGCGCAGCTATTGAACTGGTCATCAAGCTAATGCCACTTGAGGCGGCACACAGCTGGATTAGAGAACTGGCGGCACAGCCCGACGGGCTGCGTTGGGCACTGATGAGCGCCGGCTATCTGGGTGACCCTTTCTATCTGGAACCTTTAATAAAGCAATGCACCAACGATAAGGTAGCTAGGGTTGCGGGAGAGGCCTTTGAAAATATTACCGGGCTGAGTATCTACGAACAAAGCCTCGAGATTATTCCAGAGACCGCACCGAATGATGAAGAGGAGAATGACGACCAAGATGGCGATTATGGTGATCAGTCAGGTGATGATGAAGCGCTAGTAATTCCCGATCCGGAAAAAATGGCCCTTTGGTACAGGTCTAACCATCAGCAATTTCTCGCAGGGCAACGTTTGAACTGTGGTAAGCCCATTTCCAGAGATCACTTAGCGCGTGTGCTGCGCTCGGGCCAACAGCGGCAGCGTCGTAGCGCCGCTATTGATCTCGCCATCATTAATCGGGGAGCGCCGCTTTTTGAGACTCGCGCAAAAGGGCAGGTTCAGTTCGAATCGCTTTAACAGGGCTGATAATCTCACCTGCTGGAATGATTACGCTGACCTTGCGCGGCGCCATTGTGATCCATTAGATGAACTGACGCAGGGATCTAGGGACGGCCCCTACAGGTTGACAGTATCAGCGCCCGAAGCTTGTAATTTTAAAAGGATTAAAATCCTGATGCCGGGAGACTCGACAATACCTCAAAGATTCACTTAAACACCGCAACTGATTGGAGGTTTGCAAATATGCTACATGCTAGTGAACAGAAAATTAAAGAACTCGAAGCCCGAATAAAATGCCTTGAGTCAATTTTCCAAAATCTTAGTCGGGCTGAGGGGGGTACTCACAAAAACCTCAGAATTGCCTCAACGGGCCATCTGACTCTCATGTCACCCGTGATCGATTTATCTTGGAGTGCGTCGGTGAAGTTTCCTGGCCACAACACGCAACCCATGGCGAGGGTAGGCGACAGCGTGGTAGATGGAAAAATTGTAGGACCGGGGAACCCCCAAGTCCTTGGCTAGTAATAAGATGAAGCGCCTTTTAACGAGCCGCCCAACAACTCATCAAAACTCGTAGCGCAACCCGCCACTTATGGTGTACTCGCTCCAGCGGTCGTAGGCAAACAGGCGACCATAATCCACGAAACCGGCAAAGCCACCCGGTAACTGAACCGATGCGCCAAATCGACCTCGGTAATAGCTTTTGTCAGGCTCATCAACTGCAATGACCAGCTTGGATCCATCAAGATCAGCAGCAAAGTTACCGGTGATAAATGCCGCGTCATTAGCGAACTCATGAACAACGTCAAATTCCACATAAGGGATGATTACTCCCCAAGACGCGCTGACAACCCGACTAACACTGCCCGTTAAGCGACCAGTAAGCCAGTCCTGGCTTTGCCCATCTATCGCTACAGCCCAACCAGCGCCACTTGCGTTAGTGTCACTGGCTTGCTCCGTAAAAGGGTCAATCTCGGAATCCAAGTAATCAAGGCTTGCCCTTAAAGTCACAATCCATGCTGTTTGAATAGCATCCCAGCCCACCCCAACATGGACACTGGTCGTCTCTCCATCGTATTCGGCACGCATTGATTGCTTCACCTGAGTACCATTACCCAACAGGTAGCCCAAACGCCTTGACTGATCAAACTCGGAATCTCCGTAAGTTGCAGAGAAATCTAAGTACAAACGCTCGCTGTAAAGTGAGCCATAAAGACTTAAAGAGGTCCCCCTCGCATCAAGATTGCCCTTGTCATCGGCCAGTCGTGTCTCGCCATCAGTGAAGGAAACCGCACCGCCCAGTACAAAGTTATCGCTGACTCGGTAATCCAATCCCCCGCTAATCACAGTCGTATCCATTTTAAAGGCTGAACTGTTGGTCGATTCGTCACGCTCGGCCTTACTCAACTCCCCCGATAGGAAGACACCCCAGCGGCTGTTGGCCAGAAGCATAGGCTCCTCATCGGAGCTTGCACCTGAGGCCGGCATTAAAATATCGTCAACCGCGCTCGCCAAATGGTCACCATTCAGGCGACTCTCACCGTTACTGAAGCTAAGGCCATCCACAGAAATCCCCCGGGCCCCGGCACGAAGAGCGGCGATTCGGTTACCAATATTTTGGTCCTGTACCGTGTTGGCACGCTGCACCTGGGCATTTGCCTGTACCGCCCGCTCGGGAGTAATTTCATTCAATGCTTCGTTAACACCGCTTTCCTTATCGATAGATGCGCCAATCAATGCCTGGCAATCTGCCAGTAACTGACCCGAGAGTTCATCGGAGGTACAAGCATCGCTAATCGCCTCTGATGTAGCCCCCAGTTGCTCATCACCCCGAGCTGCATCGAGCAGGCTATCGAGCACTTGCTCTTTTGTGGGACACCCGGTTTCGTCAACCTCGGTGCCGGGCGGAGTATTGGGGCACTCATCAATATCGTTCGCCACACCATCACCATCATCATCCTTTTCGCCTTGAGAACAGCCCTGCGCATCGACCGTCTCACCCGGCGGGGTATTGGGGCACTGGTCAATGTCATTCGCAATACCGTCACCATCATCGTCTAATTGACTAGCACCGCAACCGTTAGCATTAACCGACTCTCCCGCGGGTGTGTTGGGGCACTGATCGAGGTCATTTGCCACACCATCACCGTCGTCGTCCTTCTCGCTTTGGGCGCAACCACTGGCGTCTACGGACTCACCTGCGGGTGTGTTCGGGCACTGGTCAACGTCATCTGCGACACCATCACCGTCAGTATCGATCTGGCTCGCACTGCAGCCACTGGCGTTGACCGATTCTCCGGCTGGAGTGCTGGGACACTCGTCAACATCGTCCGACACGCCATCACCGTCGGTATCGATCTGGCTCGCACTACAACCACTTGCGTTGACCGATTCTCCCGCAGGCGTATTGGGACACTGGTCAACGTCATCTGCCACGCCATCACCGTCGGTATCGATCTGGCTCGCACTACAGCCACTCGCGTTGACCGATTCTCCCGCAGGCGTATTGGGACACTGGTCAGCGTCGTTAGCCACACCGTCACCATCATCATCCTGTTCAGTTTTCGAGCAACCCTGCGAATCGACAGCCACACCCGGAGGGGTATTAGGGCACTGATCAATATCGTTTGCGACCCCATCACCATCGTCATCTCTTTCACTTTGCGCACAGCCCTCAGCGTCAACCGATGCACCTGCAGGTGTCTTGGGACATTGGTCGATGTCGTCCGATACACCATCACCGTCCGTATCGAGCTGACTCGCACTACAGCCACTGCTATTAACGGCCTCACCCGGGGGGGTATTGGGACATTGATCGACGTCATCTGCCACGCCATCACCGTCTGTATCAATATCGGTATCCGTATCCGTTTCTAGCTGGCTCGCACTACAACCACTGGCATCAACCGACTCGCCCAAGGGTGTGTTGGGGCACTTATCAAGAGAATTGACTACACCATCATTGTCATCGTCGTCCTCTGCAGGGTTGGCCTGAGTCGAAAACGCCGCGTTAACTGTGCAGTCTGCCGTAATGCTGTTGGTCGTATACACAGAGCCGTCTAAAGAACCGCCACAAGTCCCCGCCACCGTCGGGGTGAAGCCGGAATCGGCCGTCACTGTGAAACTCGCAATAGCACCTGGTGTCACCGCCTGACTGCCAGAGGGAGATATACTGCCGTTGGGGCCGGCACTCGCCACAACATTGACAGTGGTGGCGCTAAAAGCGGCTACGACCGTACAGTCGGCAGTAATGCTGTTTGTTGTATAAAAGTTACCGCTCAGCGAGCCGCCGCAAGTACCGCCCACCGACGCAGTAAAGCCGGCATCAGGATTCACCGCATAGCTCAACCGGCCGCCCTCAGTCGTTTGACGAAGCCCATCTGGCGTAATTTTGCCATTGGTTCCGGCAGATGCAGTAACGTCGTAGAGACTTTGGCTGTCGGAACAACCGTTACTATCTACGCTTTCTCCAGCTGGAGTATTCGGGCAAAGGTCTGGAGTGGTATCTGGCACACCATCCCCATCGCTATCCGCTGGGGCAATGACCGTATAAGTAACTGAGATCATTAAACTCTTAATGGTTTTACCGGCATCGTCAGATTGAAAGGGCATATCATCGGATTTATAGGCGATAGAGGCGGTATCGCTGCCGCTTCCTAGCGCAGTGCCCGCCGGCACCGTTACTTGAACTTGGCAGCTGGTGACGCTGCCTGAGGCAGCGCCAGACGGACAGGAACCCGGGGCCACAGTCACCGTTGCTCCAGATCCTGAAGGGTCCAGCAAATAGTGAAACCCAGGGGTAGTATTGGTCACAGTGACCGACTTGGTCACCGACACGCCTTCCCGCACGTTGCCAAAATCGACGTTCTGGGCGGCTAACCCAGCTAGCGCGGCATTGGGCAACATCGCAGCCAAAAACAACAGGCCTAGAACTATCCTCTCTGCTCGCTTCATTAGGTTATCCCCCCTTCTGTAACCGGATTCCAGCCAAAACCGCCTCAGCGTTTTTATCTGTGACACTTCGCTTTCTTTATAGCCATCAGCCTTCGCCGCCCTGAGCCTACAGGCAATATTTACGACATAACCACTACACAAATGCAAGCTTTGCCAATGCGCCGAGGGGCTCTTCACAATTATCGGGTTCAAGCTGTCTCACCACATCTTTAAAGGCGCTGACATTTAACCCTCAAATTCGGGTTCAGTTTTCCGCAACACTCGACCCCTTCCAGCTTACACTGGACCCGGCTTTTCCAGAAATCTTGGAGGACGCCTTCAGGGTCACATTTTTGCCCTTGATGGTAATATCTCCATTCTTTTTCATCACGATGCTGGCGGATCCAGTTTTAAAGGTTATGTCGTCCGCAGCCTCTACAACGAGTGACTTGCCCACTTTGAGCTCGTCATTTTCCTTAACCTCCACCGACCGCGTTTTCCCGACTTCCAGCTGCTGATCACCGTCGACCTCAATTGTCTGCGTGCCACCCACGCTGATGTCCTGAACACCGCCCACCTCCAGCGTATGCACGCCCCCCACCTCGGTTGTGGACAATCCCAGCACTGACAGGTTGTACGTAGCGCCCACATTGATTTCCTGGGAAAACCCAACATTGAGCGCATCAGAGTTGGCGATAGTTGTTATGCGGGAGCTGCCAACCATTTCAGTCTGATTTTTCCCAACGGTGACCGACTCATTACCACCCACCACGCGCGTCCGGTCGGCACCCACCGTCAGTTCTTGACTGGCGCCTATCGTCTCCTTCTGGCTCTTTCCCACTGAGAGGGTATCATTATCGCCGACCTTAGCCGTACGGTTTTTACCGACATCGAGCGTTTCATCGACACCGACAGTCTCTGAATTGCAATTTTTCACGAGCACCTTTCGGTCTTTTTCAGCCTGAACGTAAAACTCCTCCGCCCCCTTTTTATCCTCTAGGCGAATCTCGTTAGCATTCGACGCTCCCCCTCCGGGAGAGCTTCGAGTTTTTAGACCCGACTGGGTTTTGTTTCCGGGCAGACCATAAGGCGGCGCATTGGATCCGTTATATACCGTGCCCATCACCAAGGGGCGATCGGGATCTCCCTCAATGAAGGCCACCATCACCTCATGACCGACGCGCGGGATAAATTGTGAACCAAACCCTGGACCAGCTGCAGATTGCACGACGCGAATCCAGCAAGAGCTAGCCTGGTCGTTCTTTCCATAGCGGTCCCAAGGAAATTGCACTTTTATGCGGCCATGCTTATCCGGATAGATCTCTTCTTTTGGAGGTCCAACAACAACTGCCGTCTGCGGGCCTCGAACCGAAGGCCGCGGCGTAGCCCGAGCTAACCTGAAGGGCGTTACCGATGGTGTGCAATCGAATTTAACCTCCCAAGTATCCTCACCGGAATCTTTAGCACCTGACCAATAGGCTGGCGCAACAACTCGGTGATACACCTCCGTCAACAGGTATTCTTGATTTTGACTACGTCTGGGATGCTGCTGCAGTGTAAATAACTGGCCGGCGGCCAGAGCAAGACTGTCGGTATCGCCCTGAAAAACTTCATGCTCCGCCTGTAACTCTTCAATACGATTCCTCACATAGTGATCTCCTCCTTGAGTATCACCATATCGATCATGAAAATCGAAAACCTCCCATGACGCCTGTGCATGGGATCGGTCAATGAGACGCTTGGTAGAAATGTCGGCTCTAGGCGTTTCAAAATTGTAGGCATTGAGGGCTACTTGCCCTGTTAAAACGCTAGCACCCATAGTCCAGTGGCTGACAGAGTCTTCTTTTAAACGCTTACCAACATCTTCAGGGTGATACTTAATAGTTGATTGGCCGGGTACCGGCTCGTGGCCGGAATGATCGTCCACCAGAACCATATAATGGGCAGACTTATCATGTTGAAAAAAGAAATAAATGCCTTCCTCTTCCATCAACCTCATAATGAAGTTGAGCGTCGACTCGCGATACTGTACGCAGTACTCACGTTCAGGATAGTTACGGGTTAATTTAAGCTTGTAATCGGTAAAGCCACTGTCGGCAAAAACCTGTTTGAGTAAATCAGGCACCGTAATTTCTTGAAAAATACGACAGTCCGCAACTTTATTGAGCATCGCTGACCAAGGTACCAGTTCAAATTGATAAAACCATTGGCCGGGGTAAGGGGCGCCAAGGAACTGAACTTTTTCGATAAGGCCATTGAAATAGCGCTTTCCCCCCGTATCCGACTCAACGGTAACTGTAGCGGGCAGTCCCAGTAAGTCGTCAGTGGCGATGTCGGGATTTTCAGAAAGGGCCTGAACCGAGTAGCTGAACCCGCGTCCCAGCCGCTCTGCACCCGTCATGGACACAAGTTTTAGGGCATCACCAAGGGGGGTCGATACAGTATATTTTCGTCCGGCACTCATCGTATTTTACTCACTCAAATTGGTAAGAAAACTGTCCATCGGTTTCGGATACGCACACAGCGGTGATGGGCTTGTCCTCCATCATCCGAGTTAAAAATTCCTTCGAAATTTCCGGTAATACTGTATTTGTAAGAATAGCGTCTATCATGCGCCCACCGCTTTCGACTTCGATGCAACGCTGTCGTATAAGCTCCACCGCAGCATCATCAACCGTCAAAGGAATTCCATAAGCAGCTTCTATCCGCCTTTGAATGCGCACCAATTGCAGCCGCGTTATAGCCAAAATCATGTCATCTGACAGTGGGTAATACGGGATAACGACAAGCCGTCCTAGAAGCGCTGGGGGGAATTCCTTTAACAACGGCTCGCGCAGTGCTTTGGCAATGGCGTCGGCTTCAGGCATCAGTTCAGGATCATCACAAAGCGAACTAATCAGATCTGTACCTGCATTGGTTGTCAGCAAAATGAGCGTATTTTTGAAGTCAATGGCACGTCCCTCACCATCCTCCATCCAGCCCTTATCAAACACTTGAAAAAACAACTCATGAACATCGGGGTGCGCCTTCTCAACCTCATCGAGCAGCACCACACTGTAGGGACGTCTGCGGACCGCTTCAGTCAAGACACCACCCTCACCGTAACCCACGTACCCGGGTGGCGCGCCTTTGAGGCTCGATACCGTGTGTGCTTCTTGATATTCACTCATATTAATTGTGATTAGGTTTTGCTCGCCGCCGTAGAGAGACTCGGCAAGTGCGAGAGCGGTTTCTGTTTTACCCACGCCCGATGTACCCGCTAGCATGAATACGCCGATGGGCTTATTGGGGTTATCTAATTTAGCCCTTGACGTTTGAATACGCTTGGCAATCATATCCAGTGCGTGCCGCTGGCCAATGATGCGCTGCTCCAGATTATCAGCAAGGTGCAAAACGGTCGAAATTTCATTACTCACCATTTTTCCAACGGGAATACCCGTCCAGTCTTGTACAACTGAAGCAACTGCCTGATCTCCCACCACGGGTAGAATCAGCGCTTCTTCACCCTGAAGCTCCGTAAGCTCAGCACGCTTGGCCGCCAACTCAGCAAGTAGCGCCTCTCGATCTTCGGCACTCACAGGGGTTGGCTGCTCAAGGTCCTCTGCTGCCGCATTCTCTTCAGTCGCATCAGCATCAGCGGAATCCGTTTCACTGGCAGTAGCTTCGCTGGCATTGCGCAGTTGATTCTGCAATTCTACAACTCGCGCAACCAACTCTCCCTCGGCGGTCCATCGCTCCTCTAATACCTTAAGGCGATCTCGCTCGACCAGCAAAGCCGCATCCACTTTTTGCTTGCGTTCTGCGGTGTCAACACCAACCGCCGCTTCTCTTTCAATAATAGCCATTTCGGTTTCAAGACTTTCAATTTGCCGACGACAATCATCGATTTGTGCCGGTACCGCATGCTGACTAATGGCGACACGTGCACAGGCGGTATCGAGCAAACTGACTGATTTGTCGGGCAACTGACGAGCCGGAATATAACGATGCGACAGACGAACCGATGCCTCCAAGGCCTCGTCAAGCACTTCGACAGCATGGTGCTTTTGCATGGTCTTGGCGATCCCACGCATCATTTTTATCGCTTTTTCTTCAGAGGGCTCGAGGACTTGGACGACTTGGAAACGACGCGTTAAGGCAGGGTCTTTCTCAATATGCTTTTTATATTCCGCCCAAGTAGTCGCGGCTACTGTCCGCAAATTACCTCGGGCCAATGCTGGCTTGAGCAAGTTGGCAGCATCACCCGTGCCCGCTGCACCACCGGCACCAATAAGCGTGTGAGCCTCGTCGATAAAAAGAATGATTGGTGTTTCTGAGGATTGCACCTCCTCGATAACTTGTCTCAGGCGCTCCTCAAACTCCCCTTTCATACTGGCACCGGCTTGCAGCAATCCAATGTCGAGCGACAGCAGCTTAACGTCTCGCAGGGAGGGAGGTACGTCGCCCCGGGCAATTCGCTGGGCAAAACCCTCAACCACCGCGGTCTTACCAACGCCCGCCTCCCCCGTGAGAATTGGGTTGTTTTGACGGCGGCGCATCAGAATATCTACCAGCTGGCGAACTTCATCATCACGGCCAACAATGGGATCCATATCGCCACTGCGCGCCTCTTCCGTCATATCAACGGTGAATTGCGCAAGCGCCTCACCTTTACCCATGGCCGGTGGCGCCATAGCAGAATTTTCTGTACCGGGTGCCGAAGCACCCTGAGCCGATGATCCCGTCTCTGGAGAGTCGGTAGTGAGAGCATCAAATTGATCCCCTAACTGCTCTTCCGAAATTTTCCCAAACTCCGGGCTTATACCCAGCAAAACGCTCTTCAATGAACGTGTCTTGAGCATGCCCAGTATCATGTGGCCTGTTCTGACCCTAGTGTCATTGAGCATCAAGCTGCCATACACCCAACCACGCTCTACACTTTCCTCAAGATGCGGAGAAAAGTCGCTAATTGAGGTTGCGCCTCTTGGTAAACTGTCCAAAGCTGATGTGAGATCTCGCACCAAAACTGACGGATCAATCTCGAAACCCTTAACAATTCGATGCAAGTCTGAATCGGGAAGCTGCAACACCTGCTGAATCCAGTGAACAACCTCTACATAGGGGTTGCCTCGCATTTTGCAGAACACAGTTGCACTTTCCACAGACTGATAGGCTATTTTGTTTAACTTACCAAACAAGGCAGATCGCGAAATTTCACTCATAAGTGGACTCTCCTGATGTCTTCATCGGGCAACGCTGCCCAACACATTATCAATATTTGTTTGTGACGGATTAAGGGCCAGATCGTCGAGGTCCGTCTCCTGAGGCCCCTCTACAAGCCATGTTGTCCACCCCAGCTGTCCAAACGTTCCCGGGCGGGTAGGCGTAGCCTCATCTTTTGCGAGCACTAGATTCATATCCCAATCAAGCTCTCCTCCGATGTAACTGTCAACAGCGCTGACAACCTTTTCCAGCAACCCACCACCCGGCAGCAAACTGAGATATTGCGCCAAGGAAAGAGCACCTATACGCAATCTGAATTTATTACCTTTCTGCCACGTTCGGCCGCCAAGTGTGGCCTGTCTACCCAAGCGTTGAGACGATAACTGCCCATGAATCCGCAGCAAATCCCTCTGCTCTATTACCAACCAACGTCCTACAAACTCTTCGAGGAAAACCGGCATGGTTAGGATTGATTTCAAAATATCCAATAGCGCTTCTGGATGCTTGACCTCAGAGCCCAAATGCCCAGAAAAAAAGCGTTTTAACTGGTTAGGCATGCGATCTGTCGGGTGGTTTGGCCCTTCGATCAAGCCAAATATTGAATTTAGCTGCTGGGCATACACATCCGTATGCCTTTCAAGGTTTGCTGTTGGCGTTGCATCAGCCCAAATACGATAAAAGTAGGTCAGCAAACGATGATGAAACATATCGAGGAAAGCGACGAGTGCGTCGTCCTGATGATGAAGCACTCTCTCCCGGGCGTACTCAGTAAGATGGAAAGGCAAAGGCCCTTGAGGTCCAAACAACCCATAGAACAAAACGGACAAACGTGGTGGCCTACCCGGGTCAGTTGCAAATTCTGACAGGCTACTCGGGGCCATAATCATTGAAGGTTCTTGGGCCAACCTGACAGGATCATCAGAGGCTTTTCGGCCGTACCCCCACTGGGAGTCACGTGGAAACTCTGACTCTAATATGCGCATTGCTTGATAAAAGCTAAAGCGCCAGGGTTCACGTCGAAGTAAGGCGTATCCGCTCAGAGGAGATGCCGATGACCCACTGTCGGTGGCCATAAAATTTCCTCCTTGGAGTCTGCAAATATAACGCGAGTTTCGGTGAAGCTATTAATCGACACATAGCGCGAGAAAAAGCGCTCCAATACTCGGGTCAACAAAAACGACCCGAAGCCGGCAAAACCGGATTCATCGATATTCACCGTGACCTGCAGACCCCGTCCATAGGTGATAGGGCCGTCAGTAGGAAGTCGACGGGTCACACGCCTTGCGGCGACAGACTGCAACGATTCGATTTGCCGTCGAATCGTTGAATCTGACTCATCTCCATAAAGGGCCAGCAAATCACGAATAGCTCTGGCACCATTTCCCGGGGAACCTTCCACCAAACTCAAATAATTCGTTGAAAGATGATTCACTGCACGCCAAGTCAAGGCGCCCTCTTCTAGCGCCAAGCCCTCCTTGGGACGAGTAGGACCTGCTTTTGCTCGTATTGCACTAACGGGGGCGTTAATGTCGAGTGAGAAATCTGTAGAGCCACGCCCCACCGCAATGTTGATGGGAAGATCTCGATTTGTACAAAAAACCTGCGCCTCTAAATGCCGCATTGACGCGGGGTATGGCGCTTCATTCTGGTCAACTAGTGAGAGAAAAACCTCGCTCCCCCTGTAAGCGGAACGTGCTCCAAACTTGCGTGCACTGGACGAGGCCAATCTTTTGTCAAATCTTTGACTGAAAAACGCGCCGGAAGAAACACCCACGTCCTTTCCCACGCTATCGTAGAGTCGGGCAAAACGGTGCTCTTCGTTGTGCTCCGAAAACCCGCTGACGCTCTCCACAGAATACACTTCGAAATCAGCTGGTCGCGTACGATCCACAAGTAAGTGGTGCTCTTCATGCTGCGTATCTAGGCGCATCCGGTCTGTGCGGCGTGAAAACAGATTAATGGCAGGCGCACAATTCAATGAAAAATCATCCGCAGTAACGCGGCCTATCAGTTCCTGATCAGCCTCGCTTAAAAATACCGTCAAAATACACTCATTATCCTTTAAGCGCGCCAATCCCGTTGTCAGCCCAGACATCTGCGCAAATAAAAATTTCTCAGGGAAATGAAAATACTCCCCTAGCAAAGCAAACCCTGAAAAATAACGGGTATCGCGAGGGAGCAATGAATTCTCCTCATCCAGACCCGGCAAGCTTATTTGTTCGCTCTCAATAAACTGACGTGAGCGTTGCTGGACATCACTGACTTGAATGCCTAGAGCATGCAACGACAGCTGCTTTAGAAGGCGATGCGCCTGCCGCGTTTGGCCTGACAAATAAAATGTGAGGCTGTCGATCATTGATTCTTGAAAAGCTATTCCATCAACAGTCTTCAACTTTAAGCGTAAAGCTGCACGCGGGTTTAAGGTGGGGGGAGCTAACTCTTTAAGCGCTGCGATATCTGTCGCGTAGTCGACGCTGGTAACCGCCACGGGCACCAACTCACAAGGCTGTGTTGTTACAAACTCGCAAGCCGTTTGTTCCGAGGCTCCCTTGGTCGCCCTGAGGCGGGTCCCCCTGTCTATTGCGATGCCTCCATCAGCACCGGCAGCCTCATCTAACTCAAATTGGACGACAGTAGCCGAGGGTCTGGGAGCCAGGTAACTTGGATAAACCTGTTGTAGCAAGCTCTGCAAGAAGCGAGGGTATTGCGCGTCCATTCTCAGGTGCAGGCGGGCGGTCAGAAAAGAAAAGCCTTCTAGCAATCGTTCAACATAGGGGTCGGAAACATCAGCTGTATCTAATGCCAGGTGCGAAGCAACTTTGGGATAGTCTTTCGCAAATTCACCCGCCATATCTCTAATAAACTGCAATTCCCGCTCGTAATAGCCTAGGAATTTTGCGTCCATCAGGAACGACCGCCGGCGACTGCAACATGGCCATCTTGAAGGTCAATTATCGATCTAATGACTAAATGCTCTGGTGCAGGCTGCCCCCAGATATCGCAATGCAAGTCAAAAGCCAATGCTCGGCCATCCATATCGTCAGTTTTGCTAACCTCAAGGACAAGGCTCGCCGGCATAATACGAGGCTCAAAAAAAAGAACGACCTGACGAATCCGCTCCTCGATTTCACTGGCAGATAATCCTGCCACCGTGCGTCCGGTGAGCTCGTTCGTACCGTAATTCAAAACAGACTTAGCCGCGTGAGGAAACGCCTCCAACTCAGGGTAGACCGATGACAAACTTACTGTGTTCATCAACCAAGCAATATCTCGTGTCACAAGCTCCCGCAGCTTACGGGCCGAAATAAACGCCGTACTGCTCGAGGAGCCCCGACTAGCTTGAGCTGCTTCATCTTCTGATTGATCTGCCTTGCTGCCGCCTGCGCTTCCCACCAGAGAGACCCACTGACGCCTCCCAGAACGTACCGGGGAATCGTCTGCAAGACGATCTAGCAAGGACGGCTGCAGCCTCTCTTTCTGGAACATGGTCTCCACGAGACTAATTCGCTTCCACTAACTAATCGGAGCTCGTTTGATCGGCCGCAAAAGCAATCGTTCGAACATCCAAAGCCGAATAGTCATTATCAGAAGTCGCATAGAGGCGCTGGCCAATACCTGCCCATGTGTCCTCCCCCAGAGGTGCCCAAGCCGTCTCCCTAGCGAACTGCTGGGCAGCTGACCAGTCAGAAGTATCACCGGGGTATCGAGCAGGTACAAAACCAACCTCCTCGCCACCGCCCTGCCAAACTATGGAAACGGGAGCCCAGACAAGATCTCTTACATCAGTGGGGGATTCAAAAGTAAGCGACTCGATCCTTGCTTGAGGCACCCAGTAATAATCCCCGCGAACCATAATTTCAAAAAACGGACCTATCCTAGAATCCGCATCGGCCAACCATGCAAAGCTATCATCGTTGACATGTCCAGCCAGAGCAGGGGCGAGACCAAATGCCTCCTCGCGAAGCTGAATGGCCTGATCGTGACGGCCTGCTGCATCTGCTTTTAACGCCTCCAGCACAAGCACCATCCACTGCTCCGGCTGTCCAAGAATGGGAGCCACATGCTTGCCCGTAAACACACCCTGACGAAATAACTCGCAAGACAGCAGCGATCCATAGGATTGCTCAAGCACCTTAAAGTCATCATCTAGCTGTTTCAGAACTGTCAGCTGTTTTATTGCTCTTTGCCACTGCCCATTGATGGACAGTAGCTGGAACAAGGCAATGCGGGGGGAGGCCGCTGCAGGTGCGGCCTTGACATCTTGAGTAACGGCCTCAAGCGCTTGCTTGATGTCGCCGTCGTTAACCCACTGTTCGATGTCCAATCTTGCCCCCTTTGATCAAGCCCTCACGGTGTGAAAGGCCCTAGCTAACTCATGCGGATTCGTTGGTTTGTATGTTCCAGCCAGCTTTAATCTCACCGCCGTCTTTAGCGCCATCGTTCTTTTGCGCCTGATAAGCCACTTCAAACTTAGCACAAGCGAGAGAAACACTTTCTGTATAACGATCATCACCGCCAGATCCGCCGAAGCTCACCGATGTGATAATGACGTCGGTTAATTTGATCTTTAAAAATTCAATCGCAGAAGACCCACCAGCCTTGCGAGCAAAAAGCGTCGCCTCTTTGATGTGTGTGCCGTCGGCTAGTTTAGCCATAAGGTTCGGGGAGGCCTTATCGTAATACTTCATCAAGTTGATATCTTGAAAGCTTGCCTTGCCCGAGGCACCACCGCCGCCCAAATTGAAAGATCCGGTAGAAGCACCTCCCCAAGACCAACTGAGGATATCAATTTCGCCTTTGTGCTCCTTATCCTGCGACTCTCCATCAATCCCGTCCAACTTTAAAAACGCGTCCACTGCCATAACTAATCCCTCTTTGTCATTACATGTTTAAATATTAAATGTTTACCCTAATTTTTTTACGCTAGGACCACCCACAATCCCCCGGATTTCATCCTAACTATCGGCAACTAGCCTGCTTTCGCCGACGGAAGCTTTGACACTAATCGCAAGGACACAGTGAGGCCTTCCAGCTGATAGTGGGGTCTCAAGAAAAACTGCGATGTGTAATACCCAGGATTGCCCTCGACCTCCTGCACACGGACTTCCGCAGCGGCGAGCGGTTTCTCAGCCTTTGTAGTCTCACTCGAATTTTCCGGATCACCATCAACATAGTTCAGGATCCAGTCACCCAACCAGCGCTCCATATCGGCCCGCTCTTTAAACGAGCCTACTTTGTCTCTCACAATACACTTCAGGTAGTGCGCGAAGCGACAAGTGGCAAACAAATAAGGCAAGCGAGCGGCCAGATTAGCGTTTGCGGTAGCATCCGGGTCATCATACTCAACCGGCTTCTGGAGCGATTGAGCGCCGATAAATGCCGCCATATCACTGTTCTTTTTGTGAATCAGCGGCATAAACCCGTTTTTCGCAAGTTCGGCTTCCCGTCGGTCGGAAATTGCAATTTCCGTTGGACACTTCATGTCTGCGCCGCCGTCGTCGGTTGGGAACGAATAAACGGGGAGCTCCTGAACAGCACCACCCGACTCAATACCCCGAATTCTCGAGCACCAGCCATACTCTTTGAAAGAGCGGTTGATGTTCACCGCCATAGCGTAGGCTGAATTTTGCCACGCAAACTTGCTGTGGTCAGCGCCGTTGGTGTCCTCCTCAAAGTCGAACTCATCGACCGGATCGGTTTTAGTGCCATACGGTAGACGCGAAAGCGTTCTAGGCATGGTCATGCACAGGTAACGTGCGTCTTCCGAATCCCTTAGGGAGCGCCACGCCGCATACTCCGGCGTTTGGAAGATTTTCGTCAAATCTCTGGGGTTACTGAGCTCCTGCCACGAGTCCATCTGCATGACCGATGAATCGGCAGCCGAAATAAAGGGACAGTGGGATGCCGCTGAAATCTGTGCCATGTTGGACAGTAATTCCACGTCTTGAGGACTGTGGTCAAAGTAAAAATCTCCCACCAAACACCCGTAAGGCTCACCGCCAAACTGACCGTATTCCTGCTCGTAGATCTGCTTGAAAATTGGGCTTTGATCCCAAGCCGTTCCTTTGTATTTCTTGAGCTCTTTGCCCAGCTCTTTCTTGCTGATGTTCTGAACACGAATTTTAAGCATCTCATCTGACTCGGTGTTCGAGATCAGATAATTTAACCCACGCCAGGCGCCCTCCATTTGCTGAAAGTCTGCATGGTGAAGGATGTGGTTAATTTGCTCGGTAAGTTTGGCGTCTATTTCAGCAATCAAAGCCTGAATCGTGCTCATAACGTCGTCAGAAATGACAACCGTATCTTTCAATAACTGTTCAGCCAATGTCCGAACTGCGCCCTCTACGGCGTCTCTGGATCGGTCCGACTTCGGCTTAAACTCTTTATTTAAAAGATCCTGAAATTCGCTGACCTCAAGCGTTGTGGTTGCACCTTCTGCTGCCCCTGCTGCTTGCTCTTTTGTGGACATTATTGCTTCCCCTGTTCACTAATTCACACGTCATTAAACTCACACGCCATTACTTTCCGAGCGGTGGTGCTATTCGCCCTCTTGAGGCTCATCTTCTTGCTTAGGCGATGCCGCAAGCGATTGGAGTAAAGTGGGATCTGCCATCACCTTATTTATAAGCTCTTCAGCCCCCGATTTACCATCCATGTACGTAATAAGATTACTGAGCTCCGTACGTGCCTCAAGCATCTGCTTTAGGCCATCGACCTTACGTGCAATAGCAGCTGGCGAAAAGTCTTCCATACTCTCGAAGGTCACATCGACGGGCAAATTTCCTTCGCCTGTGAGTGTATTGGGCACACTAAAAGCGACTCTTGGCTTAATCGCCTTCATGCGATCATTAAAATTATCAACATCAATCTCAGTAAACGAGCGATCGGCCAAAGGTGCCTTCTCGACCTCAGACTTACCCGAAAGATCAGCCATTACTCCCATCACAAACGGAAGCTGGACTTTTTTCTCTGCGCCATATAACTCTACGTCGTACTCAATCTGGACTCTAGGAGCTCTATTGCGTGCTATGAATTTCTGACTACTTGCCTTTGCCATTTCAATGACCTCTTTATTTGACAACTGTGTTGCACATTAGTTATTGGGATAAGGTGTAACATACATCTCACCCCAATTGTAGCTTCGCAACCAAAAGATAACGGAGCTCGACCCACAGTCCATCTTACATTTATTTAGCGGCGAACCTCACTCCTTTAACTTTTATAGCGCAGCAGTGCATCAATCATCTCCGCTATCAAGCCCACCAACGGTTCTGATTTGTTCCAAGCCGTCAGGCGCCATGTCCCGAATAATCTCAAGAAAATCCATTGCAGCCAAACGTTTGGCGCGCTGCAGTAACAGCGGCACCGGGCTGGAGGGCTCCTCATTGCGAAAGTAAGCTATGACGGCGTCTAGGCTCCTAATGACGTCGGCTCGACTCGCAATTTGACCGGGTGCCGAGCCCGCTTTTTCAGCAGTCTCTTCCCCGGGGTTTCCACCCACTTCGCCCACATCCTCCCCCCTGCGAGCAAGGAAGACCGCAATGTCACGATAGGCACCCGACAACATCGCCCCGAGCTTTTCGAGATTAAGCATAGAGTTCGGCGCGAGATCATCAAATGTGGTCTGTATTTCAGCGGCGAGGTCAGACGCGCGGTTCACGCTCTCGGCTAGGGCGCGCAAATCGTCAATGGGGCACTCTAGCAGACATCCGTTAACCGATGCCGCGTCGGGTAAGTCCTCGTTGGCAATAGGCGTCAAATCTCCGTTGGCGACCAATAAGGCTCGGTAGCTTACCGTGCCAAAACCGCGCACAGAGATCATTGGCGCGACCTGCACATCTTTGAGAAATACCTCCTCATCCGCTAGCTGGCTAAGCGTGTTGGCACGAATCGTGGGGTCGTTGTCGTCATCCGGATCTAGCTGCGGGTGCACATTATCCCAGTACCGGTTAAGAAGCCCCAGAGTCAGTTCGAGACCGGAAACCAGACCAGCAAATCCGGAAGTGACCAGTTGGCCGTGGGTGTACAAAACAGCCAGACGCAAATCTTTGGTCTGACCCAGCAGCGCTTCGGCACCCGAAACAACAGCCGACCACTCCGGAGGCTCGCCCTCCGAGACCGAGTCGCCAAGCTCTTGACTGGGCTTCCCCTGAGATGCCCGCTCTAACTCACCAAAGGCCGGGTCGTACTCAAAGTCGCTACCTGCCGGCAATTCATCGGATATAGGCTCTAGCAGTTGCTCAACGTTCATGCCGCACTCCCTAGCCGGCTCCGTTCCATGCTGAAACGCCGGCAACAAAAAAACATAACTTTTTTCTTCTTACATCTCAAGCACCCGACGGTAACCTTTAAATATTCCGCCTAAAAATGTTAGTTTTGTGTAGCTAATCACTAAAAGGGCCAACAGACGAAGTGACAGACGACAAGACGATTCAGGCGCAGGTCGACAAACCCGCAGAAGAAACTGTGCTCGCTGATAATACGGTACTTCAACCAAGAACACTCGGCGCAACCACAAATTCAGGCGCTTCGCCGTCGGGCTCCACTAACACCCCAACATCTTTAAAGGCCGGATCGCTGATTAAGGAGCGATTCCGAATAACCGCCACTTTGGGTACGGGTGGCATGGGCACCGTGTACCGAGCTCTCGATTTACGTAAAGAGGAAGCCCGAGACTCCCACCCATACATAGCGGTTAAAATTTTAACAGGCGAGCTCGCACAGCACGCGCAGTCCTTCATCATGCTGCAACGGGAAGCGAGAAAATCACAACAACTCGCGCACCCTAATATCATCACCGTTTTTGATTTTGACCGCGATCAAGATTTGGTTTACATGACTATGGAGGAGTTGGATGGGGACCCTCTTGATGAGGTCATCGCTGCAAATCCACTAGGGGTCTCTCCAGAGATTCTTGAAAATATACTCAGCGGCATTACAGCCGGCCTTGAGTACGCTCACAGTAAGCAGATCATTCATTCTGACCTCAAGCCTAGCAATATATTTTTACTCAAATCGGGCGAAGTAAAAGTTCTAGATTTTGGTATTGCCAGAGCGGCGTCGGATTCATCCCTTGCCGGGGATAAAACTGTCTTCGATGCGGGTGAGCTCGGTGGACTGACGCCCAGTTACGCCAGTATTGAAATGTTTGACGGCGAGGAGCCCACTCCCGGCGATGATATTTATGCCCTCGGGCTGATCGCGTATGAGTTAGCAACAGGGAAGCATCCCTACGGTCGCACCCCCGCCCCACAGGCCAAAGCCGAAAATAGACAACCTCCGAAAAAGCCTGAAATAATCAGCCAGCGTCAGTGGCGCGCGATCCGAGGTGCCCTCGCGTTAAACACTGAAGAACGCCTTACTGACGTCAGCGAGTTCCGTCGGCTGTATTTGGGTAAATCACGTTTGTTCAGCGCCTCCGCGGTTATCCTGGTGCTTATGATAGCCACAGCCAGCGTCACGCTCTATCTGTCTCCAGATGGTGAGCCGACAGCCGTGCCCTTTGAATCACTTCCGGTCAATGTCCAAGACACTGTCACCGAGCAACTGCAAATGGCGTCTGAATCGCTGAAATTTAGAGATTACAACGCAGCGCTCTTTCATCTTGAGCGCGTCAATGACTTGCACAGAAACAGCCCTGAAGCCCTCCGTTTAGCGGGAGAAATAGTTGAAGATTGGCTTGTTTTAGATGGTGCCAAATCAGCTGCAGAGCTGAAAAATCAGGTTGACAGCCTGCTGATGTATGAGGTGATGCAGTCCAATGAAAAGTTGCTAAAAATAAAAGCAGACATGGACGCGAAGACAAAATAGAGCACATCGTTGTGGGTTACTGAGTCTGGGTGGCACCTGAAAACGCTTCAGTCAGAAGATTTTCCCAAGCCGACACCCAACAGCAAGTGTGGTTAAACTGGGATTTCACCACTAACCGTCCTGGAATAACACGCTCAAACGCGGCGGAGATCTCTGGCGGTACAATCGCGTCTTGCCCCCCGACATAATAAATACGCTGAGTCACGCGCTCAGGCAGCCCAAACTCGATCGGGTTCATTGATTCAGCAAGAGGAAGAAAGCCTCGCATTTCGGTCCAAAGCTTGGTGTCGAGATTGCCATTAATGGTCACAATGTGGGTGACAGAATCAGCGCATCCTGCCACCAAGACTGCAAGAGCGCCTCCGCCACTAAACCCCAGTAACGCCACCGGAAGTTGCTGTCTGGCAGCCAGTTCTTCGACGGCTTGACACAAAACATCAACTACAACAGAACCGTAGCGTCCGTCCGTCCACAAATCAGCATTGCAGGCGGAAACATCAAGATAGAAATGACAGGGGCGCCCCAAGTATATTGATGGCGCAGGATCTTGCAGCATCATTTCGAGGACCAGTGGATTCGTCGGCGTCGCATCTTGACTGGCTGGACCCTCTGGACTTATCAGCGGGCGGCCATCACCATCGAAATAGATGTGCAGCAGCGAGCCCTGTTCGATCTCATTGCTAAACAGTGCTAATTTGAAACCTGAAACGGATAGCCAGTTGTCCGGCTGTCGTGGAAAAACACGCTGGCCTTGCTCGGCACAGCCAAGCGCAAAACAGTTAAATACAACCATAATCGATATAACGTAGGCTTTAACACGCATGTTGACGGCTCTTTGAACATCAATGATGCTGGAGATTGACTGTTTCTAACCATAACAACCCCGGAGGATCTATGGCTCACATAATCACAAGATTGGCGGGGGTTTTCACTTTTTTAGTGGCCATAGCCATAAACACTGCACCTGTTGAGGCCCAAGATACCACCGCACAAGGGTCAGTTTCAGACCTGCAGGTTGTGGATTGCTTGTTGCCAGGCCAAGTAAGGCGTCTAGGCCAAAGTCGCTACATTACGGCTCGCCGCCCCATTATGACAACAGCGGGCGACTGCCGTATACGCGGTGGGGAATATACAGAATTTGACCGCGCTGACTACCGTACTGCTTTGGCGGTTTGGCTGCCTGCAGCGGAGGCCGGTGATGCCGAAGCGCAGACCAATGCTGGGGAAATCTTTGAGAAAGGGCTGGGAACAACGCCGAATTATGGTGCCGCCCTAATTTGGTATCGCAAGGCAGCTGAGCAGGGCTACTCCAGAGCCCAGTTTAATCTGGGCACTCTTTACGAGCGGGGTTTAGGCGTTGAGGCTGACAAACTCACGGCGCTAAACTGGTATCGGAAAGCATGGGATATGCCTGAAGACTCGGTGATTTATCAAACGGCAGCGAGGGATGCGCAGGACCAACAGCGAGCGCAGCTAGAGTCTGAAATCAGCAAAAAAAGCAATCAAATAACCCTTTTACAGTCGCAGGTTGATCGACTCAAAGTTTCTATCGATGCATTACAACAACGGCCAGAAGGCGTTCAACCGACACCTTCAGGAGGTGACGACACTGCAATGCCAGCAGAACAAGCACAAACTATCGCCCTCTCTCCTGCTGCGACTGGGCCGTCGCCCTCTGACGACCTGATAGACCAAATAGCACAGCTGGAATCAATGATTGCAGGGCTCAGCGAAGAAAAGTCTGACGTTGAAACTGAATATGCTGCCATTCCCGTCTTTCGTCAGCCTGAGGCAGTCACCGCTGATCTAGCCTCATCAAATTCTAACGAAGGTGATCCCACTGAAAATACCTCGTTTGGCCAATACTATGCCCTCATTATTGGCAACAGCGATTACCGGCATATGGTGGACCTAGAAACGCCCCAACTAGACGTTGAAAAAATTGGCTCCATTCTCGAGGGGCGCTACGGCTTTTCTGTCAAAGTGCTGTTAAACGCCAGTGACGTCGAAGTGATGCATGCCATCAACGACCTAAATAGCGAGCTCGATGAAGACGATAATTTACTGATTTATTACGCAGGCCACGGCAGCCAGATGGAAATGGGAGATCTTCAGGCCGGGTACTGGCTACCGGTGAATGCCGATCCGCCACCACGTGACACCCATTGGATTTCTAACGAGTCCATTACCCGCCACCTGGGCAGATTGAAAGCCAAACGCGTATTGGTTGTCGCCGATTCGTGCTACGCGGGCCTCCTTTCCGATGCTCCGGATTACCTATTTCTCAGACAGTCAGGAAGCAACAATTATTCTGCAGAATTTATGAAATATAAACTCAACCGCAGCAGCAGACTAATGATTTCCTCTGGAGGCAACTCGCCAGTTCTGGATAACGGTGGCACGGGCCACTCCGTCTTTGCGAGTGCTTTTATCAACATTCTCGGGGCCAACGAGCAAATCATGTCGGGACCACAACTGTTTAGCCAGCTTAAGCCTGTAGTCTTGGAAAGGTCGGAAGCCGTGGGATTTCGCCAAGAACCAGACTTTAAGACCATAAAAATATCGGGGAATGAAGCGGGAGACTTTTTCTTTGTGCCAACGTCAGCTGGCATCTAATCATGAGATAAGATATTTAATCGCGGCTTCATCGTCTGTGGAGTAGAAGTAACACCCCACCCAAGCGCTTGATCCTATGATCGCTACTAGCTTAGGCTTTGCAGACGTGAATTTCACTCTGGCATGCGCCTTGAACGCAGCCTCGCGCAAACCAGTTTCTGCTACATATTCAGACCACCGAGCACCATCACTAGGCTCGACGAGCTGCTTGGTATCGCGAGCAGCGCGCAAATGACCTAAGAAATCGTGATAGTCGATTTCTATGATTCTATGTTGTGCCATTAGATATCCGCCCTTGGGGGGTGTACATAAATCCTTGCTTCTGCTTCAGTCATCGGACGTTACAACGACCGATAACGCGTCTAATGCCACCTGAAAATCGAGTTTCTCACCCGAAGGCGTCTCCACAATGGCCCGCCAGCGCGCCTCGTCGATGTCCCGATAAGCAGCAAGCACACCAATATATCGCGTGTCTGCTGTCATACCCTCAACTGACAATGTGCGGTTAGAATCTGGCGACATTTCAATTTCCGTAACCCCCACAAGATCTTGTCCCAGCACCTGCTCGGCATCATCATACAGCTCAAAGAAACGCGCGTTGTTAAAGGCATCAGCCGCACGAATTCGATAAATCTGAACCACAACAGGCGACGGACGCCCTTCAAGATCGGGATTAACGGAATTTGAAGCGACCAGATTTAAACTGACTTTTGCGGGTTTAGGGGCGCTTGCACACCCTGCGACCAGACAAATCAGTACGCCCAGTGCTAAACAGTATTTCACTTGCTTTAACATAACCATTCCCTTCTAAGCCAAGCCCCACTTGCCCAATCAAAAACCAAGCGTTTTACGCATGAACAATATATTCTTTGCGATATACTACATCGCATGGGCAACTGTAAACAGAGGCGAAAACACCAAGCGTGAAACCTTTAGTGATTTTGACATGCATGAGTTACCACAAGGCTGAGCTTGCCAATGGTGGCATTTTCCACATTGAACCCTCTGGGGGTTCGGTGGGGCGCCATCCCTCATCTGATATTTGCCTGCCTGATCCCCAGAAAGTGATCTCTGGTTGTCACGCACGCTTTATTGCTGACGGAGACAACATCCTCATCACGGACGAAAGTACTAATGGCTTGTTCGTGAATGGTGCTGCTACTGCGTTAGGCCGCGGCAACTCCACACCGGTCACCGACGGCATGGAGATCGGCATTGGAGAGTATTTGTTTACCATTGAAGTGCCACAAACACAGGCAGCAACATCCGATACGCCCGTTGGAACCCAGCATGACAACGGTGTCAGTAATATAAATTTTGATCCACTAGCCGACTTCACGAGTGACCCAACTCCCGCAAAAGAGCTCGGTTTTCAGGGAGAGGCTGGCAGTGTTTCTTCGGGCTTGGGAGTGGCGGCAGCCAGTGACGGGCTCTCAAAATCGAGCGCCGACGTTTTTTTTGACCCCTTAGCGCCGTCGATTGATGCGGATTCGCAGATGAACAATGCGAACCTGATGCAGGAAAAAGAGGGTTCCCATTTTAGTAACCTCGATCACGGCAATCCGCTGGCCGATCCCTTCTCACCACCCCAGGGACAGTTTGACGACGCCCTCAGCGGGGGTGTCGAAGCCGCGGCTGGCACAGGGGCTTCCTTGATTCCTGAAGATTGGATGACGGATGAGCAAATGCCTGAGTCCGAATCTATTCATGATCCAACACCGGGGGATCCCGTCGTAAATACCCTTGAGCGACGGCCTGAAGAACTTGAAACCCCCGACGAAAACGAATTGTTTATCGCGTCTGCAGAGGTTAGTAGCGGTGCTGGCGCGCCTATCCAAGCACATGACCTAGCCCTACCTAAACAAACACTGGCGCCTCATGAAGAAGGGGAATCCAACGCCGAAATACCCACGGCACTGCCAGCGGGAGTTCCACCAAAAACAGACGAGCAAGAGGCGCCTGAACAGCCTGTAGTCGACTCCCAACAAGCGCCAGCAGCAAAAAAGCCAGGGGCCGCTATAGATGTAAACGCTTCGACCGACGCTGGTGCGCCCAATGATACGGAATTTGAGCAAGCCGTTTTGAAAGGCTTAATGGACCTACTAGCAGCTCGGGCAAATCTGAAAAACGAGTTTCGAATGGGAGCTACGCTGATTCGGCAAACTGAAAACAACCCTTTGAAGTTTGCCGCTAATGTGGAGGCTGCAAAAATTTTATTCTCAGAATCATCAAAAAACTCGGCCTACCTCTCACGTATAGAAGCCGTTACACAAGCCATGGCCGAAGTTCAGGAGCATCAGATGGCACTCCTGATAGGGCTAAGGGCCGCCTTTAATCAACTCCTGCAAACCTTTTCGCCAGAAAATTTTGAAGAAAATCAGAGCGCTGGTCTTGGCAAAATTGTATCGTCTTCTGAAAAAAAAGCCTGGCTTGCCTACCGGAGATTTTATCAAGAGCGGGTAGCGGAATCAGACGACCCGTTTGAAGAACTATTTAGCGGCGCACTGTCCAAAGCTTATCTGGCCGCTCTTAATAATGAAGAATAAAATACACGCCAGAAATTGGCGCCGCAAATAGCCCCATGAGGATTGCATAGGTGACAGACAAAGGCCGCGTTATATGGACCGAGGGGATGTTTCTTCGTCCTCAGCACTTTCAGCAACAAACACGCTATTTTGAGAGCTTAATCGAAGCTCGGGTAAGAGCGGTAAGTGACTTCAACTGGGGACTCGTGACTTTTGAGTTTGATCAGGAGCTTATGTTGCAGGGCAAGCTGTCGCTGGCCACTGCCTCCGGTATTTTACCTGACGGAACTCCTTTTTCTCTTCCTGAGCGCGACACACCTCCACCTATTATTGAGGTGGGCAGCGAAGTTAAAAACCAAAGTGTCTACTTAGCACTGCCAGAGCGTCGGTCTGGCATGCCAGAAATGCAGCTCCCAGGCAGTGATACGATCAGTCAGGGCCGGCTGATGAGTAGCGAAGTCAGCATCATTGATACCGCGTCACTGGATCCCTCTGAGGCACCAATACACACCGCGTCATTGGTTCTAGGCCTCAGATTAGAAAGCCAGCCTCTGGAAGGCTTTACCTGCATCCCGCTGTGCAAAATCATAGAGGTACGCACGGATAAAAGCTTACTTCTTGATGAGTCTTTTATCCCTACTGTTCTGAATCTCGAAGCCTCCAAGGTATTGCTTGCTCTCATCAGTGAGATTCGCGGCCTGTTGCTTCATCGAGCAGAGGCCCTTCGAGGACGAGTTTCGGCCTCAGGGCAAGGTGGCAACGGGGAAATATCAGACTTTTTGTTTCTTCAACTCGTTAATCGCTACCTGCCTCTGATGGTGCACTACGACGAATTGAAACGAGCCCACCCTGAACGACTGTACTCAGACCTTTTACAAATAGCGGGCGAAATGGCGACGTTTAGTGAGGCCAGCCGGCAGGTTCCCGACTTTGGGATTTATAACCATACCCAACTGACCGAAAGCTTTGAACCTGTGGTGAATGCGCTTCGACAAAGCCTGTCTATGGTACTTGAGCAAACCGCGGTCCAAATTCCCCTGCAAGAGCGTCGCTACGGGATCATCGTCGGAGCTGTAAGCGACGCATCATTGCTTAGCAGCGCCAGTTTTGTTCTTGCCGTTAGCGCAGCTATGGATCTTGATGTACTCCGCCAACGCTTCCCAAGCCAAGCAAAACTGGGATCAGTAGAGAATATACGGCAATTGGTTAACGTACAGTTGCCCGGCATAAAGCTCAGACCACTACCGGTAGCCCCCAGGCAAGTCCCCTACCATACGGGCTATGTTTACTTTGAGCTTGATAAGTCTGGGGACCTCTGGAAAGACCTAGGTAGTTCGGGTGGATTAGCAATGCATATCGGTGGCGAGTTCCCCGAACTCAAAATGGAGTTGTGGGCTGTGAGGTACTGAAATATGAATGATGATTTTGATCCCTTTGCAGACCCTAGTGGCGATAAAACTGTTCTCAGACCAAATCCTGGAGGCAGGAATACCGGCGGGGCGGCGCCCGCTGCCGCAGCGCCACCCCCGCCTGCAGCTGCGCCTCCTGCAGCGCACAGGCCGGCCGATCCTGTGCAACACGGGTCCAGCGCTATTGGTCAATTCATCAAAGGCTCTTCACTTAATCCATTAGTCGAAGCCGCGGCTGAAGCATTGCGTGCTGGTGGGCTGATCAGAAATACACTCGCCAACAACGACGTGAATGCCTTGCGACAACAACTTCTCGACATGATCAAGGCCTATGAAGCCGCCGCCAATCGCAGCGGCTACGAGCCACAAATTGTGCTCACTGGACGTTATCTACTTTGCACTTTTCTTGATGAGGCTGTTATGTCCACACCCTGGGGGGCGCAAAGTCAATGGACTCAGCAAACCCTGCTGAGCACCTGCCACAATGAAACCTGGGGCGGAGAAAAGTTTTTTCAGATTATTGAACATCATCTGCATCGATCAGAATCGGTAGACCTCATCGAACTCGCGACAACATGCCTACTCCTTGGATTTGTAGGTCAATATGCCGTCCGTCAAAGCGGTCCACAGGAGCTTGATCAAGTTATCGATGAGCTTTACACCGTGATTTCCCGTGCGCGTGGTGAGTTCGAACGCGATTTATCTCCGAGCTGGCGAGGCGCACAAGAAACCCAAAAGCGTTTAATTGATCACACTCCAAACTGGGTAATTCTTGCAGTAACAGGCGCACTGCTACTTGCCCTTTACACAGGGTTCCGAATTACGCTGGCGTATCAAGTAATGCCTGTGAAAGAACAAGTTCAGGGATTGGTCAATTCGGTTGAGAAAAAAACAACCGACTGAATATTTACTATTAAATGCCTACGAGGCCTAAAGAATGAAACTGCTTTCGATCGCAATGAAGCTGCTGGGATTCATCTGCGTGTGTGCCATTATCTGGTTCGCAGGACCGTTATTTGCATTTGCAGGTTTTAAGCCACTGGCCGCACCCGCCCCTCGTTTGACACTAATAGGTTTAGTCATTCTTGCGTGGCTTGGCAAAAAGCTCTACCAACGGATCCAGACCGCAAGAGCAAACAGGCAACTTAGCGAAGAAATCGTCGCCAAGCCCCTTGAGGAAGCCAGTGCCGCCGATGCTGATATCGCAACCCTGTCGCACAATCTTTCGGAAGCATTAAAAACGCTGAAAGAAAAAGCCGGAGCAGGACTCTACGAGCTGCCTTGGTACATCATCATTGGCGCACCAGGGACCGGAAAAACGACGGCCCTAGCCAACTCTGGACTGCGATTTCCAATGACTGAAAGCTCTGATTCAGCCTCAGTTCAAGGGGTCGGAGGCACACGCAATTGTGATTGGTGGTTTGCCGAGGAGGCGATTTTTCTAGATACCGCAGGGCGCTACACCACCCAAGATAGTGATGCGGAAGCCGACAACACAGCCTGGCTCAGTTTCCTGAAAATGTTGCGAAAAGGGCGCAGCCGTCGCCCAATTAATGGTGTTGTCCTGACAGTAAGTACCAGCAGCCTGCTTGAGAGCAGCCCGGGAGCAAGGGATAGGCTACTCCACGCACTGCGTCAGCGTCTGCAAGAGCTTCAAGGTCATTTAGGCGTTAATCCACCTGTGTACCTGATGGTCACAAAAACTGATCTACTCCAAGGCTTTCAGGAGTTCTTTGAGGACCTTGGCCAACGCGAGCGACAACAAGTTTTGGGGTTTACCTTCGACCTATCTAAAAACGAATCGCTATCTGCAATACCCGAAAAATTCAGGGCGCTGCTTAGCAGCATCAACAACCGAGTTCTTTGGCGTATGCGATCAGAGCGTGATCGTCGCCACAACAACAGCATTTTTGCGTTTCCACAGCAGCTCGCCACCCTCGCCGAACCCCTTACAGAGTTCTGTCAGTCGCTATTCAGCGCTTCTCGATATGAAGCGACCCCGTTGCTGCGAGGAATTTATTTCACCAGCGGAACACAAGAAGGTACGCCAATTGATCGATTAGTTGGCAGCTACGCCCGCAGCCTTTCGGTACAGGAGTCTGTAGGGCGCGGCCAAGCGAGAAGCTTTTTCGTGCATGACATCGTCCGCTCGGTCATGCTTTCAGAGCGCGAACTGGTGGGCTCCAACAAAAAACTTGAACAGCGGAATCGCTGGATACAGCGAGGAATAATTGCCGGTGCCGCCGCCAGTCTAGTTTTGGGGTTAATTGTTTGGGGCACAAGCTACGCTCGCAATAACTCTCTAGTTGCTCAATATGAGCAGAAAATTGCTGACTTTCAGACTCTTAAAGACACAAAATCGGGTCCAGAAGGGCTAGATGCCCTCCTAGAAAGGTTAGACGCCGCGGCGTCGCCGCTGCGATTTGTACAAGAAAAAAACAGCGACACACCACTAACGCTACGCTTTGGCCTCTACCAGGGCCACGTCTTGGCAGAAGAGGCCAAGACGCTCTACCAGGCTGAATTGGAGCAGTTTTTATTGCCCACCATGACCTACCTCATCGGACAAAATTTGTCGCGTCCCAGTACCGATCCACAGTTAATTTATGAAGCCCTTAAAGTTTACCTCATGCTCTCTGAGCCAAAACGGCGCGAACCCCAGCTGATACGAACTTGGATGGGCTACGAGTGGGAGCAGCTGCTACCGGGCAAACCTCGTGTACGAGGCCGCCTGCAGGAGCACGTTAACGCCATTACGGCAGAGAATTTCAAAGCTGTCCCAGCTGACATGGCGCTAGTCCAAACCGCCCGCACAACCCTAGGCCAATCTTCTATGTCGGCGTTGCTTTACGCGCGTATCAAGCAGGACTACGAATTCAAAGGACAGCCCCCGGTAATGCTCCTTGATGCTGCGGGACCCTATGGCAAGGAAGTCTTTAGCGTGGCTGCAGATTCGCCAGATCCGAACGTCAGCCAGCTGTTCACCCGCACTGGCTATAAAGATAGTTTTCAGCCGCAACTACAGGCACTTGGCCAGCTTGCAGCCGATGAAAATTGGGTTATGGAAAACGCCGCGAAAAAACTGACTGATGAAGAGATTAAGGAGCTTCAAGAAGAGATTCAGACGCTTTATTTTACGGAGTACATCCAAACTTGGGACTCAGTCCTTGATAGAATGCAAATAGCCCCTTTCAAAGATTTAAACACCGCGACACGGCGGTTGAAATTTTTGTCGGGAGAAAGCTCTCCCTTTGTGGTGTTAGCGCAGCGCGTGTTCGAAGAAACTTCACTGGCTACTGGAGCGAAAGTTCTCGATAACGGTGTCGCTAGTGGCTCGGTTATAGCTGGTGCGGCAGATCGACTGGGGAAGATGTTGGGCGCTCAGCAACAAGACAAACTGGTTGACCAACTTATGGGGCCAGAGAGAACCGTCGACAAGCATTACGAAGGATTACATCAGTTTTTTAAGGCCAACGACGCTTCCAGCACCCCCGCCAAAGATACCCAAACCCTTATTAATGGCGTTTATAAAGAGTTTGATCTGTTATCAAGCGGGCTACTCAATGATGCCGACACCCGGCTCAGTGGCCTGTTCGATTCCGACCAAATTCTCCAGCTTCAACTACAGGCCCGCGATACTGCGCCACCACTCAATCGTTGGCTCACTGAAATTGCCAACAATAGTCGTGGCGCTGTGTTTGGCGAACTCCGATCGGGCATAAACAACGCCTGGGCATCAGATGTTGCAGGATTTTGCAATCAGGCTGCTTCGGGCCGCTATCCGTTTAACAGTGGAAGCAGCCGCGAGATCACGCTCAGCGATTTCGCGAAGCTCTTTGGACCCAACGGTTTGATTGCGAGCTTTCAAAAAGACCACCTCAATAGCTTTATTGCCAGCAAGGGTCGCCGCTGGAGCTGGCAAAAATTTCCCGGTATTGATACCACGTTCTCCACCGCCGCGCTGACGCAACTCAGGCGTGCCGATCGTATTCGTCGGGCGTTTTTTGCCACGGGTACGCCTGACCCCAGTATCAGTTTCGGTCTATCTCCCATTTACCTCGATGCCAATGTGAGACGCGTGAGCATTGAGGTCGATCAAGAGGCTTTTCAATATCGCCATGGGCCCGCTAGGGTATTTCCTGTCAAGTGGCCAGCCCAGACGGGCGTAGAGTCTGCAGTTCGATTTGAATTCAAGGACGACAGCGCTGAGGCCATTGCACAGACCACTCGTGGACAATGGAGCCTGTTTCGCTTCTTAGATCAGACACAACGCACCTCGGTGTCCTCGGAAAACATTAATTTCACACTCGTGTACAAAGGACGCAAAACCACTTGGCAGATTAAATCTCAAGGGATAGAAAATCCGTTTGCTAAGGATGTCTTTGCCAATTTCTCGTGTATCAAGAGCTTTTAGGCCTGTGAGTTCCAATATAAAGACTGGCGTTTATGGAAAGCTGCCTTCTCACGGAGACTTTATTAGCAGGGGTCTATCCCAAGTGTTCGTCCACCAGTGGGACGCTTGGCTACAAAGTGGTTTAGAAGCCAGCAAAAAAATACTGCAGGAACACTGGAACGATGTTTTTCTCACCAGTCCAATTTGGCGCTTTGTGCTGGCGCCTGGTGTTATCGGTGATACTTGCTGGCTTGGATGTATTTCACCAAGCTCTGATAGCGTGGGTCGAACCTTTCCGGTGACCTTTGCTCGGGAGTACCCAACAGCCACCAATCCTTTTTTACTCGCGATGCGCTCTGAGCCCTGGATGCGCGCGATAGAAAAGGAAATCCTAGATACATTTGAGGCGGCAACACGGCCAGTGGAATCGATCCTCGAGGCTGTAAATGCCATCGATGAACCCGAACTAGGCGAACCCCTACCCCGGAGCCCTGAACTCGGTTTTGGTGAGAGCTGGTGCTATCAGGGCTTCGGCAGTCCCAGTGGCTTTTTCACAGCTCATCTCTCCGATCAAATGCTCAGCCATCAATTGGGAACCTATGCAATGTGGTGGGGACTCGGGTCTCAATCGCTACACCCTTCAGTGCTACTGACTCGTCAGCTCCCTGATACCCAACAGTTTTCAGCAATGATCAGTGGCTCGTGGAGTGAGCAGGGATGGTATGTGATTGACCGCACGGACAGCGTTTAGATCTATGAAGCCTTTGAAAATCCAATCTTACGAACTTTGCCACACCGGCATGGTACGCGACCACAATGAAGATGCAGTTGTTAGCCTTCCGGGGCAAGGATTGTGGGCGGTTGCCGACGGCATGGGAGGCCACGCACGCGGTGACTACGCCAGTCAGGCAGTAATTTCATCCTTACTCGATATGACCCTGGCCCACGAAGCCCATGTTGGCGGGCAACTTAACAGTATTCAACGAGTTCTCGAGCAAACTAGTCAGCTCCTGATTTCCAAGGCGCAAGAGATATCTGAACAGACGATCATCGGCAGCACTGTGGTTGTTATGGTTATCGACGGCAATAACCTAGGCATTTTTTGGGCCGGAGATAGCCGAGCCTACCGATTGCGAGAAGGCCGGTTAACTCAGCTTACTACAGACCATACCGTCGCTAATGAACTGGTTCGTGCGCAGGGATTCAATCGTGAGGATGCGCGCAGCGCTCAAGATGCCGAAGCACTGACTACTGCTGTGGGGGCGAGCGTTTTTACTCCCGAGCGGCGCGAAGATAAAACGCATCCAGGTGACAGATTTTGTTTATGTTCTGATGGACTCAACAAAGTTGTGCCCGATTGGGAAATTGAATCTGTGCTCAACCGTCAGCAGGGGCCCGAACCTGCTGCTCAACAACTGCTGGACCTGTCGCTTGATCGACAAGCCACTGACAATGTTAGTATCATTGTCATCGACCACCTATAGATCCGCTTTTTAGCATTTTTCACACAACGGCAAGCATTCGACGACTTTGCGAGCATATTGAACTCTGTCAGGCTATCACTGATTCCCCTATTTGATTAAGCGGGCATAATGTGCGAAGAATCGAGGGTCCAGTTACAACGTGAGGTGATACTCAATGTATAAGGTGAAGTTTCTTCGAGACAAAATATCTGTGACTTGGGAAGAACTCGGCTCCTACAACAGTGAGCTAGTAGCGGTGCAAGCCGCTAAGGCCGCGGCGAAGGACTACTTTGGCATCCAAGTCGAAGATCCAGATGGCGTGTGTATATGGTCTGCCTGATTAAAGCGTTGATATAGTCCGGAATCAATGCCTGGATTGCCTCGAACTCGGAGCGCTTTAGTTGCTATCACCTACTTTCTTGGGCTACCACCTCAGCCCCCCATCCACCTCAAAAACTCGTCCTGAAATATAATCGTTTTCAAGAATGGCGACCGCCATTTGAGCGATTTCAG
>ERZ887851.519-NODE-519-length-38036-cov-20.890366_pt1 | contig 38036 bp, 32 predicted proteins | sample MGYA00521100_ERZ887851 | MGnify/ENA primary metagenome ERZ887851 (study PRJEB32303, sample SAMEA104408602) | aquatic metagenome | biome: Brackish water; feature: Pelagic; material: water | place: Baltic Sea | collected 2014-06-06T16:11:00 | depth 11,444 m ... | reverse complement strand
CGGGCAACAGCTCGTCGATACCCTCTGGCAGTAGCCAGCGATTTTCGTTGCTCATGGTGGAATTCCGTCAGGGCGTTTCTGTTGATATCTTTCCGGAAAAGGATATCACAGCGAGATGTCGCTGAGGGGGGGACATCGCCCCCCCTCATTATTCACACCTTGTTTACTCGCCAGCCTGAGGATTGCGAAGATATTGGAAAAACTGGCTGTCTGGCTGTAACAACATGACATCACTGCCAGAGCCGAAGGTCTCTCTATAGGCTTGCAGACTGCGCACGAATGAGTAGAACTCCTTGTCCTGATTGAAGGCCTCGGCATAAATTCGTGTGGCCTCAGCATCACCATTACCCCGAATAATCTCTGCATCGCGAAACGCGTTGGCCTCAATCACTGTGACCTCGCGATCGGCGGCTGCCCGAATGCCCTCTGCCAGTTCCTTACCCTCGGACCTCAGCTCACGTGCTTCCTTTTCGCGCTCTGCGTTCATCCGCCTATAAACCGACTCCGACACATCAGGGGGCAAGTCGATCTTCTTGACGCGCACATCGATCACTTCTACACCCAGCTCTTCGTTAGCCACCTCATTGAGCTGAGCAGCAATGGCCAGCATCAGTTCATCGCGCTGCCCGGATACCACCTCTTGGACCGTGCGAACCGCTACCTGGTTACGCAGTCCGTCGTTAATGCGCTGAGCCAACAATCCTGCGGCGCGATTTTCCTCGCCGTTTGTTGCGGTGTAGTACTTCGCGGTGTCCGTCACACGGAACTTCGCGTAGGAGTCGACGATGAGTGCCTTTTTCTCCTGAGTGAAAAATCGCTCGGGGCTGCTATCGACCGTCAATATACGACCATCGAACTTTCGCACACTATTCACAAATGGCACTTTTAAGTGCAAACCGGGCAACAGATTGGGGTCTACCACCTCACCGAACTTGAGCAACACACCGCGCTCTGTCTCGCGAATCACGTAGATACTATTTGAGAGTGTGACCAGCACAATGGCCACCAACAGACCTGCAAGAGTTTGTTTACTCATGATTAACGCCCTTCTCGTCGTGTTGCGGCAGCATCGAGATCACGACGCAATTGCTGAGTCACCTGATCAGAAATTTCGCGCAGATCACGCTCAGTCACACCATTACGTGATGAAGCACTCCGTGATTGACCCGCGTTAGGCACCATTTTATCGAGCGGGAGGTACAACACATTGTTTCCTCCATCGACATCCACCATCACTTTGTTGGTGTTAGCGAGCACTTCCTGCATAGTATCCAGATACAGCCGTTCCCGTGTCACCTCGGGTGCCTTGCGGTATTCCGTCAAGAGTTGATCAAAACGTTGCGCTTCACCGTCAGCTCTCGCGATGACTTGATCGCGGTACGCATTGGACTCTTCGAGCACACGCTGCGCGCCACCACGCGCCTCCGGGACAATGCCGTTAGCGTACGACTGCGCTTCATTCTTGACGCGCTCTTCGTCTTCTCGCGCTTTGATCACGTCATCGAATGCCCCTTGTACCTGAGCAGGCGGTTTAGAGTCGTCAATGTTGATCTTCGACACTAATATGCCCGTGGCATAGTCATTGAGGTATTGCTGTAGTCGGTCGCGCACATCAAATCCGATTGCTGCACGACCCTCTGTGAGTGCCAGATCCATGGTGGTGCCGCCGACGACATGGCGCAGGGCACTTTGGGCCGCGTGTTGCAGTGACACTTCTGGATCACGCACCTGCAATACAAAGTCCTTGGGATTATCAATCACGTACTGCACCGACATACTGACTTCGACAATATTTTCGTCTTGCGTCAGCATCACTTCCCGCAGCCCAGAGGCGCGAACCTTTGTGGTGTTCACCGTGATCACCTCGTCGATCAGCGGCGGATTCCATTGGAGGCCCGGCGTCAACGTTGAGTGGTACTCACCAAAACGGAGAACGACAGCGCGCTCCTGCTCATCTAGCTGATAAACCCCCATCAGGGCCCATACCAGTAATGCACCGCCAAAAACCACGCTTAGCAATCCACCGGATAAGCCTCCTTTGGCCGGTCCCTTGCCATTACTGCCGCCACGGCCGCCACCAAACAGACTAGCAAACTGCTGCTGCAATTTTTTAAAGGCCTCATCTAGATCAGGTGGCCCTTGATTGCCGCCGCCCCAGGGGTCACGAGGACCTTTGTTACCGCCGCCGGGTTCATTCCATGACATAAGTCGATTCCTCTTTAACGAGTCCACAGTCTAACAAAACCCAGCAGTGGATCGGAGCTTTAGATGACCAACAAAGCACAATACCGCTTTTACCCCGTTAGGGCGCCACTTAAACGTTGAGACGGTGCCAATCTGAGAGCGGCAAACGAACATGCAGAGTGCTGCTGCCATCCGCTTGCCATTCTTCTTTAGACACCGCGCCTAGCTCATAAAGCGCCGATCTCAGACGGGCCCGACTGGGGTCCAACGCAATTTCCTGATCAAACATGGCCACCGATAATCGCTCGCGAATCGCTTCCAGCAACAGCGCCATCCCCTCACCAGTGGCCGCCGAACAATAAACTGCGGTGGGCGTACCGGACTCATTCCGCTCAATCCGCGGTGGCTGCTCCACCAAATCCAGCTTATTAAATACCACCAGTTGAGGCAGGCCATCGGCCTCAATATCACCCAAGACCGTCTCGACATCTGCCATCAAGACTGCTCGATTAGGGGCAGCGACATCGACCACATGTAACAAAAGATCGGCGTTAGCCGTCTCCTCAAGGGTCGCCTTAAAGGCCTCCACGAGGGTCGTCGGTAAATCAGAAATAAAACCCACCGTATCGGCGAACAGCACCGGGCCAAACTGCTCGATATCCACCCGCGCCAGCGTGGGGTCGAGCGTGGCAAATAGCTTATTGGCGGCATAAACCTGTGAGGCGGTAACGCGATTAAACAAAGTTGATTTGCCCGCATTGGTGTATCCCACCAAGGACAGAATGGGCAGCTCGGCGCGTCGTCGCGCCCGTCGGCTCTGCTCGCGCTGGTTACGCACCCGCTGCAAACGTGCCTGAATAGACTTGATCCGCGCCCGCAAGAGACGTCGATCTGTTTCCAGCTGGGTTTCACCCGGGCCGCGCAGTCCTATGCCTCCCTTTTGCCGCTCCAAGTGGGTCCAACCTCGCACTAAGCGAGTGCTCATATGAGTCAGCTGGGCCAGCTCGACCTGCAACTTGCCTTCGTGAGTACGCGCTCGTTGAGCAAAGATATCTAGAATCAGCCCTGTGCGAGCCAAAACGCGGCAAGCGAGGACTTGCTCAAGATTGCGCTCCTGACTGGGACTCAAGGCGTGATTAAAAATCACCAATTCTGCCTCATGCTCGCGGCACTTAGCGGCAATTTCTTCTAACTTACCCTCGCCCACGAAGGTTCTCGCGTGGGGCACACGACGCGATCCAGACAGCGTAGCCACTGGGTTACCGCCAGCAGACACCACCAGTTCTTCAAATTCGACGAGGCTTAAGTCCCGCTCAGCACCCTCTAATTGGAGCTGAACAAGCACCGCACGCTCACCGCCTTGGTGACGCTCAAAAAACATCGTTAGTGGGCACGTCCCGAACGGAACGCCACGCAATTACTCCTCAGCAGAGGGGTCTTCGTCCGCGGCCGGCAAGCGAATGTTCCGCGCTGGCACCACTGTAGAGATTGCATGCTTATAGACCATTTGTGACACCGTGTTTTTTAACAACACGACAAATTGGTCAAAAGACTCGATCTGGCCCTGCAGTTTGATGCCGTTGACCAAGTAAATCGATACGGGGACTCTTTCCTTGCGTAGTGCATTCAGGTAAGGGTCTTGTAGGGTATGCCCTTTTGACATGGGAGCTCCTTGTTATACCAACCAAAGCGGTGCGCTCTTCACGAAAAGCGCGTTACGGCCGCCAATAATGTGGCGACAAAACTCCACCGAAGTGGAGTGCACACATTCTACTACGATCTCGTTGTCATTCAAAAGTTCCGCGCCATACTTTTGATTCTCGCTAGCCAGTTTTCTGCCTCTCCGTCTGCCGTATCGACCTCATCACGCGCTAACGAAGAGGCCCCTGCATTTTCCGTTTCCACAATCTGGCCGGATGCGTCGATCAGTAACCAGGAGAGATCTGGCCAACTGCGCAACCAGGTCAACTGCCGTTTAGCCAGTTGCCGCGTAGCGGCCAATATTTTTTCACGACACTCGTCCAGGGTGATCTCATTCTCCAGGTAAGACCAGATCTGCCGATACCCCACAGCCCGAATCGATGGCAAATCAATATGGAGATCACCACGCTGATACAGCGCTTGTACCTCTGCCACCAGACCCGCAGCAAACATCGCATCTAGCCGCACCGCGATCTGAGCATGCAGCGTACCGCGGTCCTGGGGACACAAAGCGATACATTCATAATCCGCCGCGTCGGCCGTCGTCTCGCCACGCTGCCATTCACTTAGTGCCAAGCCCGTACCGCGAAAGACCTCCAGCGCTCTGCAGATACGCTGGCTATGATTGGGGTGAATCTGCGCCGCGATCACAGGGTCCACGTCGGTTAGCTGCTCATGCAATGCCGGCCATCCAGTCGTTTTTGCCTCGGCTTCTATGGCCGCGCGGATCTCAGAATCGATCGGCGGGATCGGGTCGAAACCCTGCACCAAAGCACGGAAATACAACATGCTCCCACCTACTAAAATAGGCTTGCGCCCTCTCGCCCTGATGTCCGCAATCGTCGCTTTGGCGTCGCGGGCAAAATCAGCGGCGGAATAGACTTCGATAGGATCACGAATATGAACCAGATGATGAGGGTAGTCGGGTTTGGCCGCGCCGATGGACAATCCACGATACACCAAGGCCGAATCAACGCTGATCAGCTCTCCATCCACTTGCTCAGCCAGCGCCTCGGCGAGTGAGGACTTCCCCGCGGCGGTGGGCCCCATCAGGGCCAATACTTTTTCCGTCATGATCAACGGCCGCGCAAGAACAGCCTATCGAGATCAACCATGCCCTGCTGCACCCAAGTAGGTCGGCCATGATTGCACTGTCCCGACCGCTCGGTCTCCTCCATGTCTCGCAGCAAGGCATTCATTTCCGGTAGCGATAAGCGGCGATTAGCGCGCACTGAACCATGACAAGCCATAGTCGACAACAAGGCATCTAAAGAGCTGCTAATTCGATCGCTGGTACCGAACATCAATAAGTCAGACAGCACGTCTCGGACCAGGGCCTCTGCGTCACCGTTAATCAATGCGGCGGGGACCTCACGAATAATCACCGACTCTTCACCAGAGGCATCGAGCAGCAATCCCAACGCGGCCAGCTCGTCACTCTGCTCCATGGCGATAGCCGCTTCCCGGTTTGATACGGCAAGGGTTTGTGGGACAAGCAAGGGTTGTCCGGTAATACCACTGCTGTCTCGCGCTTGTTTCAGGCGCTCATAGGTAATGCGCTCATGCGCAGCATGCATGTCGACCACCACCAACCCATGTTGATTCTCGGCCAAAATATACACACCGTGTAACTGGGCTATCGCAAAACCCAGCGGTGGGATATCTGCCGGTTCGCCAGAAAACTCCGGCTGGGGGCTCGATGTGGAAAGCGCCGCGTGACCTCTCCAACCTTGGGCGGGAGATCCGGGGGTTTGCGAGCCAACAACAGTCGTGGCAAAACCCTCAGAACGATCTTGACTAAACTCGGAAAAACTCCGGGTCGACGAGGGACCGCCAACGGGCAGCCCCATACTCGATTGATGCGGTGGTAGTGCGCTCTCGATAATCTCACTGGTGGCAACCGACTGACCGGGCCGCACATCGGCGAGCGCGCGCGACAGGGTGCCAAAAAGAAAATCGTGTACGGCACGGCTGTTGCGAAACCGCACCTCATGTTTGGTCGGGTGCACGTTCACGTCAACGCCCGCAGGATCAACCTCTAAAAACAACACAAAAGCACTGTGGCGGCCATGAAACAATACGTCTCGGTAGGCCTGCCGAATGGCGTGCGATACCAGCTTGTCGCGAATCACGCGTCCGTTGACAAAAAAGTACTGCATATCGGCCTGACTTCGCGAGAAAGTCGGTTCGGCGACCCAGCCCCATAAGCGCAAGTCACCCGCATCGCGCTGAATGGGCACCGTGCGCTCGGCAAAGTCCCCACCACAAATCTGTGCAACACGTCTTGCACGCTGCGCCTCATTCTCGGCGGCGGCAAGTTGCAGTGTCTGCTTGCCATTATGACGAAGCGTAAACGAGACATCGGGTCGCGATAACGCCTGACGCTTTAGCACCTCATAGACATGGCCGTACTCTGTTTTGTCCGTGCGCAAGAACTTGCGCCGCGCGGGCGTGTTATAGAACAAATCTCTGACTTCCAGCGTGGTACCTCTGGGATGTGGTGCGGGACGCACCGTCACCGCCATATCCCGGCCCTCGCAGAGCGCTTGGTGACCAAAAGACGAATCTTCGTCTCGATTAGACGTGAGGAGCAACCGCGAAACGGATGCGATCGAGGCCAATGCCTCGCCCCGAAAACCCAGCGAAGCGACCGCTTCTAAATCTTCAATAGAATCAATTTTACTGGTGGCATGACGCGCCAACGACAGAGCCAAATCAGCGTCAGCAATGCCCACTCCATCATCGCGCACCCGCAATAACCGGACACCGCCCGCCTCCACGTCAACCTCAATGCGCTTGGCACCGGCGTCGAGGCTGTTCTCTACCGCCTCTTTGACCACCGATGCCGGCCTTTCCACCACTTCGCCCGCGGCAATTTGGTTAGCGAGTCGCGGTTCCAGAATACGGATCGAACCCACTATCGTGCCTCCGGTATGACTAAGGTTTGTCCAACGTAGATGACATCGCGACTCAACCCGTTAGTCGATTTAATCTCAGCAACGGAGACACCAAATTGTGCGGCGATCTGCGAGAGCGTATCACCGGCTGCAATCGTCACCTCGCGTCCTCCTTGCTCTCGCTGCCACGCCAACAGCGTACCCGGTGGCGGCTGACGCGCAAACCAGCTCTGTATGCCACGGCGGATCGCCCGCGCCATTTTATCCTGATACGCCGGCGTGGCCAGTCTTTCAGCCTCTTGCGGATTAGAGATAAAACCGGTCTCAATTAAAATCGACGGAACATCGGGCGACTTAAGCACTGCAAAGCCCGCCTGCTCGACCTGCTTCTTATGTAAACGGGCCACCCCCTCTATTTGCTGCAAAATCAAATTTCCCAGGTTGAAACTGGTGTCTAGGGTGCCCGTCATTGACAGGTCTGCTAACACCCCTGCGAGCATGGGATCCATCTCCGCCAGTTGAACGCCACCGACCCGATCCGCCGCATTCTCACTATCGGCGAGGTACTGTGCAGTCGTCGAAGAAGCCCCGCGCGTCGATAAAGTGAAGACCGATGCCCCTCGCGCGGAGGGATCTCGAAAGGCATCTGCATGAATCGAAACGAAGAGATCAGCCTGAAGGGATCGCGCCTGATCTCGGCGATTTTTCAGACTGACGTAATAATCACCCGTGCGGATGAGTACGGGCTTAAATCCGGGGATTTTTGCTAATTGCGCCTCGAGCCGACGGGCAATTTGCAAGACGACGGCTTTTTCACGCAATTCGCCCGGCCCAGACGCCCCGGGATCTTCACCGCCGTGACCTGGATCGATCGCGATCACAATATCCCGCCGGGCATCCAGCGTGTCGACTGACAGCACTGGCTCTCGGTTAGAGGCGACGTCCGCCACGGCATTGTCGACATCAAATAAATCCACCACCACGCGGTGACCTGTTGACTCATTTGATGGCAATAAAAAAGCGGATGCGGTGACCTGCGCAGTCAGGTCAAAGACCAATCGAAGATTGATGCCCTGACGAATACCTGCCCGTACGCGCGCTATGGGGGTCTCTGCCAAAGGTAGCGTAGATAATGCCGTATTGAGCCGTGTATCGAGCAGGTCGAGCACCAGACGATTCGGGTTCTCCAGTGTCAACGTGTTAAACGTTGCAGCGTCGGAGAGGTCCAGTACGATCCGAGTATGATCCGGCGCGCGCCAGAGGCGCACGGCATCAACCTCGGCGGCTAAGGTCATCGGACTCCCACTGATGGCGGACGCTATCAAGGGGATGAAAAACAAAACGCGAATAAGAAAACAGTCGCGGTCATCCCTCGCGTTGGCTCTCCACCAGCGTGACGAGACAGTCTGCACGTCGCGGCGCCTCATCGTCTTGTCTGCCGTCCGGAGTGCTTAGACGGATCTGAGCACCGCGAAAACAGGTAATAGCTGCCAATGACCGCCCGCATGACGTCTGCCTGTATCACGCCAGTCATCGTCTACACCGCATCGCTGGGCAAAGCCGCCAGAGCACCTGCCTCGATGCTCATCAGCTCCAGTGTTCGCCCGGCTGCTTGCGGCAGTAAGGTCAGGTCAATAGTTGGCGCCGGTAACGCGCGCTCTGCGCGCTCCGGCCATTCGATGAGCAGCACGCCACGGGTTGCGAGATAATCATCCAAGCCCAGATAGGCCAGCTCCTGCTCTCCCCCTAAACGATATAAATCGAGGTGGAAAACCGGGCCATCTGATAGCGCCTCGTAAGGCTCCACCAGCGTGTAAGTGGGGCTCTTGACTGAACCCAAGTGCCCTTTTCCACGCAAGAAACCACGACTGAAGGTGGTTTTGCCTGCACCGAGCTGACCCCGAAGGTAGATGACGGCAGGCGATGAAATCTGCCGCGCAAGACGCGCACCAAAAGCCAATGTGGCAGCTTCGTCGGCGAGAAAACAGCTGCCTGTGTGAGGGAAAGATGGGGTCATCGTATAAGTGTACCGCGCCAAGCGAGTCATCTGTCACAATCTCACCATGAAAGACGGTCTACCCATTGCCACTGACTCGCCAGACTCCGCTGAGAACTTACTGGACATCATTCGTGGATGGGGTGAAGACTTAGGGTTTCAAGCGCTGGGTTTTACAGGGATCGACCTCAACCAACACAGTGACTATTTAAACAAATGGCTACAAGCAGGCTACCACGGCGAGATGGCATGGATGGCTCGCCACGGCGACAAACGCAGTCGACCCGAAGTGCTAATGCCCGGCACTTGCACCGTTATTACCGCGCGAATGGACTATTTACCCGACGGAGCTGATCCCACCGCCATTCTGACGCAGTCGGATAAAGCCTACATCTCGCGCTACGCGCTCGGCCGCGACTATCACAAACTGATCCGCTCTCGACTGGCCAAACTAGCCAAGAAAATTGAAACCCATTTGGGCGGTGGTCACTATCGCGCGTTTGTCGATAGCGCCCCGGTATTAGAGCGCGCACTAGCCGAGAATGCGGGACTAGGCTGGATTGGTAAAAACACAATGTTGCTGAACGACAAGGCCGGATCGTGGTTTTTCTTGGGCGAGATCTATACCGATATTCCATTGCCGAAAGATCCGCCAAAAACGGTCGATCACTGTGGCAGCTGTCGCGCCTGCCTGGATGCCTGCCCTACCGGGGCGTTCGTCGACCCCTGGGTACTCGACGCACGCAAGTGTATCTCTTATCTCACCATCGAGTATGACGGTGTGATTCCCGAGGACTTGCGCCCCGCGATGGGAAACCGTATCTACGGCTGCGACGATTGCCAATTGGTCTGCCCTTGGAATAAGTTTGCCCAAACCACCACCGAGCCCGACCTCAGCCCTCGCCATCAACTCGACGCCATTGATCTGCTCGAGTGCTTTGCTTGGGATGAACCCACCTTTTTAGCGCGAACAGAAGGCTCCGCCATTAGACGTATTGGTTTTGAGCGTTGGCGGCGCAACGTTGCCATAGCCTTAGGTAACGCCAAAACAACGCAAGCCATTAAACAGGCTCTGCGGTCTGCGTTACCGGACTCCTCAGCTGTCGTGCAAGAACATATCCGATGGGCACTGGCACAGCATGAGTAATGATTGAGCGATGATCGCGATGCTGCAATACCAGACACCGCGCCTACACGCGCAAAAAATGGTCGCGGTAGTGGCGCAACTCCTCGATCGACTCACGAATGTCCGCCAAGGCCTGATGCGCGCCGGCCTTAGGCGCTTCGGGTAAGTCGGGCCTCCAGCGCTGTACGAGTATTTTCAGCGTACTCACATCGAGATGGCGGTAATGAAAAAAGGCGTTCAGATCAGGCATATGACGCGCCATAAAACGACGATCCTGACAAATTGAATTGCCGCACATGGGTGACTGCCCAGGTCCAACCCACTCACTCAAAAACGCCACTGTCGCCGCCGCAGCCTCGTCCTCTGAAAATGGGCTGGCTACCACACGGTCGACCAATCCCGAGCGTGTATGCGTGCGCGTATTCCATTCGTCCATGGCTGCCAGAACAGCAACGGGCTGATGAATGGCGATAACGGGGCCCTCTGCCAGTATCGTTAAATTTGTATCGGTGACAATGGTAGCAATCTCGATCACGCGATCTTGCTCGGGAATGAGACCCGTCATCTCCAAATCGACCCAAATTAAGTTGTGATCATTCACTGCCAAATGCGTGCTCCTCTCACTGCTGGCGACCCAATCTCTTGTCAGATCACCAAGCCAATAGGCATCAGGTGGCATACACTACCATGATGACAAAGCATCGCCTTACCGATCAACAAGCGCGCCGCGTAAAAGCGCAACGAACCCATTCTGGCATCGAATCTAACGATGCAGGCGAGGCGGGGGTGGTCATCGCGAGTTACGGAAAACAGGTACTCGTAGAGCATGACAACCAGCAACGCACGCTGTGTCATTTACGTGCCCATTTGCAGCCCCCCGTAGCCGGCGACCGAGTGATCTGGATGCCCTCTGAAGAGGCGGGTGTCGTTAGCGCACTCATCGAGCGCCGCAATGTACTCGAGAGACCCGATATTCGCGGTCGACTCCGACCGATTGCCGCCAACATTGATTTAATGCTGGTGGTGTTTGCACCAGAACCTGCGCCGCAACCGCACCTACTAGACCGCTACCTTGTTGCTGCTGCGTATATCGACGTAGAGCCTGTGCTGGTGCTCAACAAAGCAGATCTTATCAAGGGCACCGCACTGACAGAGCAACTGACGGTTTATGCGGCGCTGGGTTATCGAACGCTCATAACGGATCACAACATGCCACATGCAGAGGATCTCATTGCAGTGATCGGCCACGACACGCTGATACTGGTGGGCCAGTCTGGTGTCGGCAAGTCATCGCTAATACAGCGTCTCCTGCCCGATGCAGCCATTCGCGTGGGGGCCCTCTCTGTCGTCGCTGATAAGGGCCGGCACACCACCACTACCACTGAATTATTCCCGCTCCCCTTGGGCGGACGCCTCATTGACTCGCCGGGTGTGCGCGACTTTGGCTTGAGCCACTTACCGATCGAAGAGGTAGAGCGGGGCTTCCGAGAATTCCAGCCCCTTTTGGGTCACTGCCGCTTCCGCGATTGCCGACACCAAAGTGAACCGGGCTGCGCATTGCTCAACGCTGTCTCTGAGGGTGTCATTAGCCCACAGCGTTTCGATAGCTACTTGCGCATTAGAGAAGATCTGCAATCTGGCGGTTAACGCAACTTAGCAAAGACATCACCTACTCCACGCACCGTGGACCATTATACCGAGAGCGCCGCGCGCACTTCGACAGCATCCCCTGGGGCATCACACCAGTTGAGATCGGATGCCTCTGTTACCAACACCACGGTGGAACCGAGAAAAAAGCGACCCATCTCGTCTCCCTTATTAAAGGAAGGGGCCTCCTCGGCCGACCAAACGGATTCACGAATAGCATCGGCACCCGGGAGCTCCCTCCCCCCCCATACGGTGGCGATACCGGCAACAATCATGGCGCCCACCAGCACTAAAACAACACTGCCGCTATCAGTCTCAAAAAAACAGACCAAGCGTTCATTGCGCGCTAACAAGCCCTCCACGTGTTGCACGGTTGCAGTATTTACAGAGAACAAATCACCAGGAACATAGCGCGTTTTGACCAAGCGGCCACTAATCGGCATATGCACGCGATGATAATCTCTGGGCGACAGATACGTGGTCGCAAAGCAGCCATGCCGGTAACGGTTCGCTTCGTCCGCTGAACCCGCCAATAATTCGTCCACACGGTAACGACGCCCTTTCGCCTGAATCAGACTAGCCGCCTCAATGCTACCCCGCTGGCTCAGTACGCCATCCGCCGGATGACACCACAGCGAAGCAGCCAGCGGCCGTGCATCGTCGCGCAGGGAGCGCGTAAAGAAGGCATTAAAATCCGAGAATGCCTCAGGGTCATCACACTCAGCCACCGATAAATCAATGGCGTAACGATGCATAAAAGCACGCACCAGCACATTTTTAAGCCACACGGGTCTGGATAAGCTCGCCAGCTTGCCAATGGCCCGCGACAGCAAGTGCTGTGGCAAAATTGCCTGCAGTACGATCATTACAGAAGTCATCTAGGTAGTGTACCCTACAGCCCTTCTCACCAGCCATTTGCATTAACCAATGTAGCCATGCGATTAGCAGTCAGACATCGTTACTCTTTTTTATCACCCCTCACGGCACTGCTCTTTGCCTGCGCCTTCAGCGCGGGCGTTGTCAACGCGCAAGACACCGAGTTGGACGACGACATGAGCTCCGTTGACGTCACTTCGGGACCCATTACCCCAGTGACCGATGCTGATGACGCTGCCGACACAGAGATCGGGCCTGATGACCAAGGCTGGATCGATGGGGGCCATAATTACGCGTCTCGCAAGGCAAACGAAATGACCCAATGGGTCGATAATTTCTTTGGCAACAACGAGCGCGACTTGGAACAAGCTGAATCGCGATTGCGCCTTCGCACCATTTACAACTGGGATGAGCGGCTCGATAACGAAGTGAAAATCCGTCTTGGAGGCAAGGTCAGCCTGCCGCAAATATCGAAGCGGCTTGACTTGGTCTTTCGCGGAGAGGACATGGACGACTTGAGCAGTGATGGCGTCGAAGATCCTTCTGAGGACCGCATCGGGCTGCAATATCAAGTGGGGCCTCGAGACCAAATCCGTAAGCACCGCTTCGATGTCACGGTAGGCTTTGGCGGATCAGGCCCAAAGCCAGGGGTTAAGTACCGCTATCAGGACGACTGGGCGCGGGATGTCAGCTTCAGGTTCACGCAGCGATTTACCTACGACTTGGGCGACGGCGGCTATGGCTCGTCGCGCCTCGTGGTCGACAAGGCGCTCCGCGAGCGCGAACTGCTCCGCGCCTACACCCGCTTTCTCTATGGGGAGAAGACCGACGGCACCGAGTGGTCGACCAGCCTGTCTTATGCCCGCGGCTGGCAAGGCGATAACGGCCGGGTGGGTGCCTCCTGGTTGTATGTTGGAGCCGATGGACAAACCGAGCCTTACGATCTGGTCAAAAACTATAAGGTGGGTGCGCGATTGCGTCGTCAGGCCGTCAAAGACTTTCTTTTTTGGGAGATTGAGCCCAGTTACAACTGGCGGGTCGATGAGCCCTACTTTGATCGCGAAGGCGCTTGGCGGATCGAGCTACGACTGGAATTTCTGCTTTTTGACAACCCCTCAGAAACCGTCGAGAAACAAATACGTTAAGGCACATCAGTCGACGCTCAGCGCTACAAGTTTTCTTCTGCAAACGCAGCTAAACGCGACCTGACAATGCCATTCACGTGCATTACGCCTGCATGAGGGTAGTGCTTAAGCTTCTCCACTAAATACGTGAGCCCCGATGTCAGGGGAGAAATGTACTTGTTATCGATTTGCGCCAGATTACCCAACACCACCAGCTTGGAATCAGCACCGACCCGACTGATGATCGACTTCAGCTGAAACTGGGTCAGACCTTGCGCTTCATCAATGACAATATAGGCACGATTAAAAGAGCGGCCGCGCATAAAGTTCAATGACTTAAATTGAATATTGGCGCGTTCTTTAACATATTCGATACTGCCATTCGACGACTCATCTCCGCCGTGTAGAATTTCTAGATTATCGTCAAAGGCCGCTAGCCAAGGCGCCATTTTTTCCTCCTCGGTTCCCGGTAAAAACCCGATCTCTTCTGCCATGGGTGGCGTTGAGCGCGCGACTATAAGCTTGTTATATTTGCGTTGTTCAAGAATCGCATGAAGCCCGTAGGCTAAGGCGAGGAGCGTTTTGCCCGACCCCGCTGGGCCGGTTAATACCGTCATATCGACATCGTCATTATCCAACAACCGCATCGCCATCGCCTGCTCGAGGTTGCGCGGCGCCAATCCCCAGAAACGTTGCTTCATCAAGTGATCATGGCTATCGACGGCGAGGTAGGCATGCGCGTCGTCAAGATGATCCACATAAGCGATAAAAGCCTCATCATCGTAGACAAACTGGTTCGAATAAGCGTCAGGTAATTCTGTTCGCGGAATGCGATGCAGTGTCAGACTATCCTCTCGTACTGTGTCTACCTGCTCGATAGCTGACCAAAAGTTTCCCGGGAATCGCTCATAGCCCGTTGCTAATAAATCAATGTCATCGAGCACGCGATCGTGACGGTAGTCTTCGACATGTTCGAGGCCGGATCCTTTTGCCTTGATGCGCATATTGATGTCTTTGGTGACCAAACAAACAAACGCACCGGGATGATCGGCGTTCAGCCGCAGTGCAACATTAATAATCCTATTATCGTTAGCCTGGTCTTCATTCGTATTGAGAAATGGGACTGTGGCGTCTTCAGTAATTAATTGATCAGGGAAAATGGCCAGTGTTCCCAGTCGGCACTCATCAAAATTTGAACCCGGAATCGGGACACCCCGTTGAATATCGTTAGGGGCCGAATTACCCACCACCTTATCGATTAGCTGTATGGCGATGCGCGCCTCTCGGCTCACCGTCTTATCACGTCGATCCTTAATACGATCGAGTTCTTCGAGCACTGTCATCGGAATGACCACATGATGCTCGGCAAACGCAGTCACTGCAGTAGGATCATGGAGTAACACGTTAGTATCGAGCACATAAATCTTATGGTTCGCTGGTTCTAAAGTCGTTATTCCACGTGTTTCAGCAGTGTTTAGAGCCATATTTTTTCCTTATTAAAAAGGGGGACTGAGCGCACAGCAAGCGCGGAGGAGCACACCGAGGAGCGCACTATAAGAGAAATGAAGGGGCGATAAATCTGCAGCACGACATGCGTACTCAAGTCGGTCTGCTTAAGCGGCCGGAGTCGGCCAGCTTGAATCAACACAGACGGTGTCCTACTCTCCAAATTTCGGGCCACTCCAGTAAACCGATGTACTAGGCCACTGTCAACGCCTCCGCACTAAAATACAGCAGTGACTCTTCCCTGACAGGAGGCCAGAAGTTCGATAGCATCACCCCCTGTCTGAGCGTCATGGCGCATGGGATCTCTATGAACCCTAAGCCGCGGCAAGAATCACGCTGTAGGAGCCGATAACGGCTATGTTCAATCGCAATGCGATGGCACAACTCAAAGGTCTTCGAGAGGAACTCGAAGCCCAAAATGAGCGCACCGAGGCCACGGTCAAGGGAACACAACACCGCTACGGTTTTGCGGTGACGGCTGACGGCCGAGAAATTTTTATTCCACCGGATGAAATGCTCAAAGTCTTACCCGGTGACAAGATCGCTATCTGTATTCGGCCCGCAAAAAAAGCACAGGGGAAACAAGACAAGACAGGACGAACTGTTGCCGAAATTGAGCGACTGGTTGAGTCCGGCCTGAATGAATTTGTGGGTCGTGTTGTGCAGAAGGGCAAAGCCACTTTCGTCGTGCCTGACTTACCCAATTTGTCACGCTGGTTATTTATCCCGCCCCACGCTCGCAACGGCATCGCCGCCGGCGATCTGGTCGCCTGTGCGCTCCTCCGCCACCCTTTTAAGGATGGCAAACCATCAGCAAAAGTATTGAAGCATCTTGGTAATGCACAGACGCCAGGCATAGAAAATCAATATTGCGCAGCGAGAGCAGCACTGCCATCAGAGTGGACCGAAAAATCAGCGCAACCCCTGGTGCAGGCAGCGGCTCAGAAAAGCCCGTTGCAGGACACGTCGCGACTAGATCTCACCAAATTGCCTTTTGTATCGATAGATGGGGCCCGCACGGTCGATGTCGACGATGCAGTGCATGCCGAAGTGACTCCGCAAGGCTGGCAATTATCGGTCGCTGTTGCCGACCCAACTGCCTACCTGAGCGAGATAAGCGAACTACCGCAGTGGCTCGCCGAGAGGGGGGCTTCGGTCTACTTTCACGGCGACGTAATACCGATGCTACCCGAAGCAATTGGACAAGCACTGTGCGCACTAGCAGAAGATGTGGTGCGACCTGCTTTGGTCTGTCAGATGCAGATCGCGGAGACAGGTGAAATCGAATCGTATGCCTTTCGCAAAGCGATCGTTCGTTCCCATGCCAAACTCACCTACTCTAATGTCGAGCGCTACATCGTCGGTGGCAGTGATGAGTTAATTGCACATACCAACCCGCTAGAAGCGCTCGTTCAGGTGTATCGCAAGCTCCGCGAGCATCGTGAAGCACATGAACTCGTCATGGAAACCCGAAAGGAATACCGCTGGATTCTCGACGAAAACAAACAGATTGACAGCATCGAACGTTTTGAAAAAATGGCATCACAGTACTTGGTTGAAGAGTGCATGATCGCGGCGAACAAGTGCGCCGGAAGATTTCTGCGTGATGCGGGCGCGCCGGGACCCTTCGTCAACCACCAAGGTTTCCGCAGAGACCGCCTTGGAGAAGCGAAGACCTTTTTACAAAAACATCGCGAGGACCTCGCAGAAGTCGCGATGGACACCATCACAGGCTATCGCACCGTGTTGGCCGATTTGGGGCAGCATGGCCATGCGCTGCCCCTTCGCCATATGGTCAACCGACTGTTGTCGCGAGCACACCTCTCTCAAACCGCCGGCCCCCATATGGGATTGGCTACCGAGGTCTATACCAACTTCACGTCACCCCTGCGCAAAGCATTGGATTTTTATGTTCACCTGCAAATGAGTGCTTGTCTGGCTGATGATCCCAGTGCGCACTATCCAATAGCGCAGTTAGCAGAGATCACACAATCATTAGGCCGATCACGCGCCGCCGTTAATGCCGCTGACCGGCGGTTAGCTGCCAATTACCTTCAGAAGCTCAAAGCCGCAGGCCAAGAGCGCTTCACCGGTACCGTGAGCCATATCACCAGCTCGGGATTCACCGTTAAGTTGGATGACTCGGGGTTAGAGGGATTGGTCGACTTGCGGGCCGAGGCAGAGAAGTTCAGTTTTGATAAGTGGACAATGAGTCTGACCAGCACGACGCGGCGCTTTCAGTTGGCGCAAGCGGTCGAGGTGACGTTCGTCGACGCCCCCGCCGCAGTGGATTTCTTGTCGCTCTTTCAGTTAGTTGAGGGATGCGGCATGAAGCCACCGAAAGAACCCAAGGCCGATATCGGCACCACTGATAACTGTGACTCAGAACCGGTCTCAGACCTCACTGCGGGGACCGCCGCTGACCGTGACGCCTCAACTGAGCCACCAAACTCCGCCAACCCTTAAAACAGCACGCTTGTCTTCGGCGCCCTAACAGCGACCACTTGTCCCCTCAAAAAGGCAAGCCGAGTCTCTTAATGATTCAACCGGCACCCCTTCAACAGGCGCCCTGTCAGCAGACGGTTTATCAGCTATTCTTCCCCAGTGTGGCTTGCTATCGCAGTACTGGCTGACCCGTTACGCTTTGCACAGTCCAAACCTTAGTGTTCATTCATCATCTGATGATGAACAATGATTGAAAGGAATCCGCGATGCCCGATTCGGACATTGATTTACTCCTCACTGGTGACGAACTCATGAGTGGCGACACGGTCGACAGCAACTCCGCCATGATTGCGCAGGCACTGATGCTGAGCGGCCAAAAGATTGCTCAAAAAATCACTTTAGGGGACGAGCGTGAGCGACTGATGACGGCCCTCACCGAATCAACGCAACGTGCTGGCGTTTTGATCATGAATGGCGGCCTTGGACCCACGCAAGACGATTTAACCGCCGAGTTGGTCGCGGCGGCGGCAGGCGTTTCGTTAGTGCTGCACCCGGAGGCCGAGCAGCACGTGCGCAGTTGGTGTGGGGAACGCAGCATTGAACCCAATGACGCCAATCTAAAACAGGCATGGCTCCCGGAGGGAGCAGATCTTATCCACAATCCGGTCGGCAGTGCCGTCGGATTCGCCATCAACATTGCCGACACATTGGTCCTCACCACACCCGGTGTTCCCAGTGAACTGCGGGCGATGTTGCCAGCGGTTTGTGCCAGGGTGACCGATAGGGTAGGCGGTGGCGGACTGTACCGCCTTCGGCTGCAAACGTTTGGGATGGGCGAATCCACGGCGCAGGCATTGATTGATAACGATGCGGCGGCCTGGCCAGACGATGTGGTGCTGGGTTTTCGTGCGGGAATGCCGCAACTTGAAATCAAGCTCACAGCCCCGGCAGATACGCCAGATGTGCAGCGTTGCCGGCAAACCTTAGAGCGGCTTTTCGGAGATCATATTCTGGGGGAAGAAGACACCACCCTCGCCGGAGCAGTACAAAAGGTATTACACGCTCAAGATAAAAAACTGGTGACCGCAGAGTCCTGCACGGGAGGGTTAATTGCCTCAATGATGACGGCTGAAGCAGGCGCCTCATCGGTATTTGAAGCAGGCTTTGTCACCTATGCTAACAATATGAAGCAGTCCGTTCTGGGAGTGAGTGAAGCCACGCTGCAAACGGAAGGCGCCGTGAGTGAGGCGGTCGTGCAGCAAATGCTGAGGGGGGCGCTACAACGCAGTCAGGCCGATATTGGTATTGCGGTGTCGGGCATTGCAGGCCCTGGGGGCGGCACTGAGGATAAACCCGTCGGCACGGTCTGGCTGGCTTGGGGCACTGCTGACGAAATGCATACGTGGCACACCGTGCTACCGACCGACCGGCTGATGTTCCAGCAGTTAATTGCCGCCGCAGGGCTCGATCTGGTCAGGCGACAACTATTGGGCTTGCCCCGATTGCCTCATTATTTTACCCGCAGGGCGATTTAACGGGCACCCGTCTTGCGAGTACTAGGGCTGTAAACGGGTGATCACCCAGCCGCTATCTATTGGTTCGTAGCGGAAGCGGTCGTGTAACCGGTTCTCGCCACCTTGCCAAAATTCCCACGAGAACGGTGCGAGTCGGTAACCGCCCCAGTGCGGCGGACGTGGAATCGGCCCATCACCAAAGCGTTTTTTCACCTCGCTCCACTGGGCTAGTAACGCGTCACGACTATCGATCGCTTGGCTTTGCGCAGACGCCCAAGCTCCCAGTTGACTGTCTCGGGGACGCGACGCGAAATAGTCATCCGACGTCTTTTTATCGACAGGCGTGACAGTGCCGCTCACACTGACTTGCCGATCCAATTCATTCCAGGGGAAGAGCATCGAAGCCTGTTCGCTCTCTGCCAACGCCACCGCCTTGCCACTTTGATAGTTCGTATAAAACACCAAGCCGCGGTCATCAACCCCCTTCATTAAGACCATGCGCTGCCGCAAGCCAGCGTCAGTTTGACCGGTGGCCAACACACAGGCGGTCGGATCTGCCAATCCTGCTTCGATCGCTTGAGTTTGCCATTGTGTAAAGAGCTCAACAGGGTCGGGGCGGAGGTCAGGGCGCCTCAGCCCACTCAGCTTATATTGCCGTCGGTACTCACTGAACCGCATGGCGCCCCCAAAAATCAGTGTGAACAAGGCCCAGATTGTAGCGCAACAAGGTGCACAAGCGGCGTGTCGTTATGGTATCCTCTTCGGCCGTTTTCGTGGCCGTCACAGGCTATCCATCAAGACTAAAAAGACGCTTAGCGTCCAATGAGGACTCCATGCCGATCAGATCTCTCATCGCCATGCTATTACTCGCACCACTGACCCTAGCGCAAGATCCTGCGCCACCATTGTTTGCTGCCGATACGCCGATCATCGATTACCAGAATCCCCTGCTGCCCAGCTATGGTCGTGTCGGCATGGTCGTGAGCCCGGAAAAATTAGCGGGGGAAATTGGTCTCGACATGCTCAGGCAAGGGGGTAATGCGATCGATGCTGCGGTCGCGACAGGCTTTGCACTGGCCGTCACCCTGCCCCGTGCAGGCAACCTCGGTGGCGGGGGCTTTATGTTGGTCCACCTTGCAGAAACCGACGAGCAAATCTTTATCGATTATCGCGAGACAGCGCCGGCTGCCGCCACCCGCGACATGTTTTTAAAGGCCGATGGCGCCGTTGATAAGGCAAAGGCCTATTTTTCGCGTCAAGCTGCTGGTGTTCCGGGTACCGTGGCAGGCCTGATTCATGCACAAACTCAATACGGCAAGCTACCCCTCTCCACAGTGATTCAGCCCGCGATTGATCTTGCCGAGCAAGGCTTCGATACCCCCCTTGCACTGCATATGAGTCTGACTTCTAGAGCCGACCGCCTAGCAATGGATCCAGAGGCAAACCGGATTTATCTTCAGGGAACAGCTAATGCACCGGCGCCCGGCGTCCTATTCAAGCAACCTGACCTCGCCCACACACTCCAACGAATCCGCGATAAAGGCCACGATGGGTTTTATGGCGGCGAGACCGCCGCGCTCATTGCCGCTGATATGGCCGCTAACGATGGTCTGATCACCACCGACGATCTGGCCAATTACCGCCCACTAGAGCGCACCCCGGTCCGCGGTACCTTTAAAGGTTTCGAGATTGTCTCTGTCGCGCCACCCTCCTCCGGCGGTATCCATGTTGTGCAAATGCTAAATCTGTTGGAGCCCTACCCACTGAAATCCTATGGCCATAACAGTGCGGCTTACCTGCACCGGCTGATAGAGAGCATGAAATTGGCCTATGCAGATCGTAGCCGCTACCTTGGAGATCCCGATCAAACCGCAGTGCCCACCGAGGCGCTGATCAGCAAAGATTATGCCAATGAGCGTCGTCAACTTATTGCGACCAACCGGGCAAATAGCGCTGAAACCGTCGGTCCAGGCAATCCAGTTCCCACTGAAAGTCGAGATACAACGCACTACTCAGTAGCGGATGCTGACGGCAATGTCGTCGCCAATACCTACACCCTAAACTTCAGTTTTGGCTCCCACATTGTGGTTCCTGGTACCGGAATGTTGCTCAATAATGAAATGGATGACTTTGCCGCCAAAGCCGGTGCCGCTAATGCTTATGGATTAGTGCAGGGTGAAGCCAATACCATCGCCCCCAATCGACGCCCGCTCTCCTCGATGACCCCCACGATTGTCTTCAAGGACGGCCAGCCCTGGCTCGCCACTGGCAGCCCCGGAGGTTCCTTGATCATCACGACGGTACTGCAAACACTGCTCAACGCGATGGTATTCGACATGAACATTGCCACCGCGGTAGCGGCACCTCGTGTGCACAACCAATGGATGCCCGAGCGCACACTCGTCGAGCCTGGCATTAGCATCGACACCCAGCGTATTTTGGAGGAGTGGGGCCATGACCTCACCCCAACTCAGCGCACCATCGGCCGCGCCAACTCATTGATGATAGAGGACAGCTGGCTGCAGGGCTTTGCCGATATGCGCAGGCCCGGTGGGCACGTCGCGACCGAGTAGGGATTGGCCCACTAGCGCATCAACAGCGCGCTTACACGGCGAGGCAACTCACGGGTAGCAGCCCACAAAAAAGCCCGGCCTAGGCCGAGCTTTGTGTTTCAGCACTCTTTACTGCGTCAATCTGCGAAGGCTGAGAGGAGATCGCGCACGGATCAGTCAGTCTTAGGCATGCGAACCTTATAAGTTTGCCGTGCTATCGACACGAGATCACCTTCGCAATCCCATAGCTCGGTGTCTGTCTCGGCCACACCTTGACTCACGTGTTTCGTGGAATGTCGGGCAAGCAGCGGTCCGGCTGCGGGCTTGCGACGCACCTGTACCGTGAGTTCCACCGTGGGAGCCCAACCGTAAGCCCCATAAAGGGTGAAGACAGGGGGCGGCAAAATGTCAGCAAACATTAATAAATCTATGGGTTCCGGCGCAGTACCGTCTTGGTGGGCAAGCCAGGCAACAAATTCACCCGAGCCGTCGGTATTGCCCTCAGAAAAGACCTTATGGCCCCGCACCAAGCGCATATCGACGCGCTGGTGAATCTCTAAATGCGACGCCGCCAATGCGGCTACGGTGTCAAAGGGCGGCACGTCAGGTGGGGTAACATTGCTCCAATCGGGGCCTGAGAGCTTATCTAAATTGGTATAAGCGGCGGTTGCACGCAGTTTCAGCTGCCCATTCTGCCGCAGGTCTGCACTCGCAAAATGCGTACTGCGCGTCTCCGAGAGTGACTCGACCGCCACCTGAACAGGACCGAGCTCACAGGGCGCCAAATAAAAGGCGTTGACGCTCAACGGGTCTGGTTGGTTCAGCGCGGCTGCGAGTGCGCGTCCGACTAGTGCTAGCGCATACCCCCCATTCGCCACCGAGCCGATACGCCAGCCTCGGTGGATCTCTGCCGCCCACGAGCCTTCGGCTGCGGGCACAACGGCTGTCTGTGCTAAAAACTGACCCATATAACGAAACCTGATTGTCTACATTGCGGCTAACTAGCGCCCTCGCTGCCGCGCCTTAGACGTCTCAGCACAGGCCAGCAGCGGCGAATTATACGAACAGATTCACCGTCGCGATAATGACATTTTTGCGACTTTACGGCGCCTGCTATGCCATAGCACAGCTTATGGGAAGCGCTGATGGTCTCGTCCGTGACGGATCGAACAGCCGGGGGCGTCGAGTTTTAGTGACCATATGCTTTTTACCCTGACATCGCTCTATACTAAAGGGCCGAAGAACGCGCCGGAGAAGGATCTTGGCCCACACGCGTCCTATGTCAGTCAAGCACGGAGCGCTAACTCTGACCCTCGTCTGCTCAGGGCTACTGCCCTATGTGGCTGGCGCACAGGAGGACGATCGCGAAGCGACGGCATCCGACGCGGCGCCTATCGTGGTTGACATAGCGACTCCCACCGAACCCGAAGCTGAGTCAGCGGGTGCCGATAACGCGTCTATCGTGATCGATATGGCCGCACCGCTGAATGCTCAATCCGAACCACAATCCATCGAGGAGCCCAGCGCCATTGGCGTTTATCGTGGCTACATCGAGTCAATGGAGACCAGTGCCGGCGCTTTTGCACCTGGCTTGACCGAGCAATTACTGGGACTAGGGCTCAACCTACAATCGCTGGAACGTCACGTTGAGGCGGCCAAGGTACTGAAACGGGGCGTCCATATTAGCCGCGTCCAATCAGGTCTCTATGCCGCAGATCAGATCCCGCTATTACGTGCCGAAATACGCAGCCTAGCCGCGCTGGGCTTCTATGACGATGTGAATGAACGTCAGGCCTACCTCGCGCGCGTGGAAGCGGAAGCGTTAAACGGCACTCCTGCATCAATCGCGGCACTGCTCGATCAAGGGGCTTGGGCAGAGCAAGCGTGGGAACTGCGATTAGGCGAGGCAGAAACTCACCCCGAGCACCTCGTGCGGAGTTGGGAATACTATCGACTCGCCTACAACCAAAGCACGCAACTCTATGGGGAACGTGCTCAGGTCTTACTCGCGCCACTAGAGGGAATGTTGCGCCTTCAGTATCGTTTTGCAAACCTACAAAAAGCCAGCGGGTCTAATGACGCCTTCAGAGTAGACAGCTTCAGACAGAGCTCGGCGCTCGGCGGCATCTATCGCCGCGGCGAGGCTGTGCTATCGGCGATTTACGGCTTAAAGTCGTTACACGGCTCCGATGCTGGCGAACAAGCGAGCGACCTGACGCGGCTCGGTGATTGGGCCTGGTGGATGGGTCGACGAGCCGACGCACAAATTTACTATGACCGGGCGTGGCGACGCGTCACCCCCCCGCCACCGGACATGGCGGATCCCAATCTTGCCGACGCCTCGGGTGAAAACAAGGCGAGCAATGATCTGACCGATCAGGGCGCTGGCAGTGAACCTTACGAGTCCGAGACATCTGCTCACGATGCTTGCGCTCACAACCCCGCGGGCGCCGAAGCGAGCGTTTTGGATGAGTCAGCTGGGGCGAGCGCCACCACTACAGCGATAACGACTGCGCCTGCACCCATAATGCCCACCGTCGCGACCCAGCTTGATGCCGCGCCGGAGGCACCTGCCCCTGAAGCAACAGCCAGTGAAGCCGCCCATACGGACGCCGATACTCAGTCTGACCGTCCTGCTGAAAGACACTCTAAGACTGAATCAGACGGGGAGCACGCTCTCGCGCTGACGGCGCAACCCACGTCGGACTCTGAAGAAGAGGCTACACCTGCGCCGCCCAAAGAACCGGTACCCGAAGATAATCCCGTTGTTCGCGCTGCACTCTTTCAAACGATGACACCGCTGCCCGATATCGATAATTTGCGACCCTTACCGCCCTTCAGCCGCGATAACTCAGGGCCGATTGTGGTGCAGTTGAAAATCGACGCGCTGGGAAAAATCACATTCCTGGAACAAGTGTTAGTCGACGAGGTCTTAGCAACGGACGAGAGCAACGATACTGCTATGGCGGACAATGCCGGTGCGGACGATAACCCGGCCGATATCGCGCCAGAGGCACAACAAAATGAAGCTGAAGTGGGCCGGTTATTGCGTACAATACGGCGCACTCGATTTCGGCCTCGGTACGAGGCAGAAGGGCCTGTGGAGACTGATATACTAACGTGGTCTTTTGATCTCAACGCCACCAATAGGGACGAATAGGATCGCATTCGAAATGCATACCGGCTCACCGACATTTATCACGACCGTCACGCGCGCACTGCGCCTTGTGCTGACGTCGGCACTCATCGCCCTCATGCTGCTATTGATGGGATGCCCTTCAGCCAGCACGCCGACCACGCCCACGACCCCATCGATGCCGACGCCCCCCTCCTCATCCTCTAGCTCGAGTAGCAGTTCTAGCAGTAGTTCTAGTAGCAGCTCGAGTAGTAGTTCTAGTAGCAGCTCGAGTAGCAGTTCTAGTAGTAGTTCTAGTAGTAGTTCTAGCAGCAGCGGCAGCACAGGGTCGAGCAGCGCCAGCACGGGTGGCGCAAGCGGTGCCACCCCGCCTGCGGGAACAGGTAGCACAGCCGGCACACCCGGCACCGGCGATACGTCGTCGACGGCAGGTGAGGGACAGACTGGCAACGAAGCGGGGGCCGGTGATCCGGGCTTCGGTGACGTCGCCGGCAGTGCCGATCTGCCCTCAATGGTCGATACCTTACCCACCTTCGATGAAGATTATGGCGCCACTGGAACAGGCGACGCCTCGATGCCGGGCGCGGAGGAGAGCGGTGCAAGCGATAAAAGTGCCGCTGGAGATGGTGGCACACAAACCGCTGAGTCAGGAGACCAAATGGGTTCATCTGGCAGTCCATCAACCGGACCGGGCACGCGCGCTGGCGGCGGCATGGCATCGAATACGGGCACCGAGGGTCCACTGACGTCCGCTGAACGCGTTGCGATTCTGGACCGGCAGCTTGAAGAGAGTACGCGAGATTTCGACGGCATCATTTACGATGAAGAGCAACGACAAAGAGAAGCCGATCGGGCGCGGACGACCCAGACAAGCGAGTCGTCGTCACAAACGAGTGGAGCAATAGCCGAGGAAAGCACTTTCGGAGGCAGCGTTGCCAGCACTGGCAGCGGTTCAGTTGGCGGCGGTATTGGTGGGAGCCGCGGTAACGCGCCGCCGACGGATGGCGCCAAGTACCCGCCGCCCGGTGACATACCGGCTGGCAACGATGACGACGTCGTCGCGCGACAACTCCGCGAGGCCGCTATGCGAGAGGCAGATCCAGAGGTTCGCGAAAAGCTGTGGAATGAGTATCGCAAATACAAGGGCATAGAGGTCCCCGCGCTATGATCAGAAGCGTGATGAGCATGCTACTTGCCCTGAGTCTTCTAACCGGCTGTGTGACGGAAACCGTCAAGTCGACTTCTGTCCCCGTACTCGATGCGCCCGTCACCCCGGTTCCCGACGCGGAGTTACTCGATGTCGGCGTCGTTATCCTCGATCCCGGCATCAGCAGTGTCGAGGACGAGGAGCAGGTCTACCCAGAGGTCCGCCGAGCAGAGGCCACCTTCATGGCAACCGAGCTAGCCGATGTGCTGACCGAGCAAGGGGGTTGGGGCGCCGTCAGGGTGGTGCCTGATGAGCGGCAGTTTTCTGATCTTTTGGTGCGCGGCACGATCTTACAGTCGGACGGTGAAGCACTGGAACTGAAAATACGTGTGTCTGACGCGCGCGGCACAGTGTGGCTCGATAAACGCTATACCGGCATTACCAGCCGCTACGCTTACGAGCAAGGCACTCGCACCAAGCAAGACCCGTTTCTGTCGGTCTATCGCATGATTGCCAATGACATGCTGGCTGTTTTTCAACGCCTGCCTGCCGACGAGCGCACCACCATTCGGCGCGTCGCCGAGATGCGATTTGCGCGTGATTTTGCCAATGGGGCTTTTGCAGATTATCTCAACGAAGACCCCTCTGGGCAGGTGACTTTGCGCAGGCTGCCATCGGAAGAGGACCCCATGCTGGCGCGCGTCCGCGGTTTGCGGCAACGACACTACGTGTTTGTCGATACGCTCCAGGGCCACTACACGGGCTTTTCTGACGACATGTACGCCCCGTATCAGGAATGGCGCAAAGCGAGTTACGAGGAGACGGTCGCGTTACGAGAACTCGAGAGCGAGGCGCAGCGTGAAATGATCGCAGGCGGTGCGGCGATTTTAGCGGGCATCGTGGCGCAAAGTTCTGGAAGCCGCATGACACGAAGCGCTGGCGCGGTCGGATTGATCGGTGGCGGCGCATTGCTCAAACGAGGGCTAGAAAAGCGTGCAGAGTCCAACATCCACTCGTTAGCATTAGAGGAACTCGGTCAGTCGCTCGACGCTGAAATCACTCCCCGCGTCATTGAGTTAGAAGATCGAACCGTGCGCCTAACCGGCAACGTTGAAGACCAATACGACCAATGGCGCGAGTTGTTAGCAGATATCTATGCCGCTGAACTAGCCGCTCTTGAACCGCCACAACCTGAGGCCCATTCCCCTACTTTGCTGCCCGACACGCAGGACCCGTGAGCGACCGCAAAGAACAACCTCTCTCAGCAACGACCTTCGAACCTGCACCCATTGCGGCCAATAGCGGTGCGATAGAAGAGACTCAGGCGGTGCGAAGACCAGCTGTTATCGGCTTAGGGTTCGCAGGCCTCCTACTCTTATTTGTCTTTTTCGTCTTGCCCAGCCTCGTAACACCTGATGATCCGACCCAAGTGGGGGGAGTAGCGGCGACTAACGCAGGCACAGCAGAAGGCCCCTTAGCGAACCCCATTGCTGGCGCAATAAGTGAAGTCGGTGAGGGACGGAGTCCCTTTGCTGAGGCGCAGGAAAGTGCACTCCGACGTGAAGCGCAAGAGGTACTGCAAACACTGCTCAGTAAGCAGAGCTCATTGGAGGCACTTGGTGCTGCACGATGGGCAGAAACGACCTATAGCGATGCGCTGGAGCGTGCCGCACTCGGCGATACGGCTTATCGGGAGCGCGACTTTGAGCGAGCCATCGCATCCTATCAAACTGGGGTAGATCTGCTCGACGCGCTAGAGCAGAGCTTGCCAGAGCGTATTGACGCATTGCTCGCCACCCTGACACTGGCGATTGAGGCGGGTGACCTACTGGCTGCTCAGGCACGGCTTAATGAATCCGTCGAGATGGCGCCGGCGGACAGTCGGCTCGTCGACTTGAGTGAACGCGTCAGCACATTACCGCAGGTCATCAGCGCCCTGGAGGCCGCTGCATTGGCTGAGGCCGGGGATGATTATGCAGAAGCGGTCGCCAGCGCCAAGCTCGCGACTGAGGCTGACCCACTGCACCTGCGGGCACAACGTCGTCTCAGCGAGTTACAACTAGCCCTTACGCAGCAGCGTTTTACCGCCGCCATGACTGCGGGCTACGCTGCGCTGGCTCAGACTGAGTTTGAACGAGCGAAAGCGCAATTTGAGGCGGCGGCGCGACTACAACCGGGCGCGCCCGAACCGGGTGCGGCACTGGCTGAACTGGAGCAGGCCCGGACTCAAGCAAGATTACTGTCAATCAAAGCGCTAGCTGAACGCGCAGAGCGAGAAGAACGTTGGCAGGATGCCATCACCCTCTTCAAAGAAGCTTTGGCCATTGATGCACTTATCTTGTATGCCAATGAAGGCATCGCAAGAGCACAACCGCGTGCTGATCTCGACGAGCGTCTCGACGCTATTGTCACGGAAAAGAATCGACTGATCGATCGACGCGTGCTGCGCCTTGCGCAGGAAACACTCGATGAGGCGCAGGGGGTGCCGTCACCTGGAACGCGATTACAGCGGCAAATCGTTGCAGCAATAGCTACCATTGACTACGCCACTACCCCGGTCACGATACAGATGAGCTCAGATGGGTTAACCGATATCACGGTGCTGCGGGTTCAACGACTGGGTCTGGTTCAGCAACAAACCCTCACATTGCGACCGGGGACCTACACTGCCGTGGGCATGCGTAATGGATTCCGTGACGTGCGCATTCAGTTTGAGGTCACACCAGGTCAATTGAATGCCGTTGACGTTCGCTGTGTCGAGGCCATTTGAGGATGCGTGATGACTGAGCGAGACGAGGCGCTGACACCGGCAGCTTTTGAGCCGAGCGCTAATAACGCCACATCAGACCGGCTAGCGCCTGCGCAATTTGAGCCGCTGAGTCACGCGACATCCAGTGAGAAACGCCTGCCACTGCGCCCGATTGCGATGGCTATTATTGGCCTGATTTTCGCGACGATTTTACTGTTTTTGTTTACTGCTCGCTCACTGACACTCAACATAGCAGCAGAAAGCGAGGTCACCTATGCCCTGGACGGCTTGCACTGGTCATTTGGCGATCGGCTACTGGTGCGCCCGGGAGACTACGCACTCGAGATCAGCGCCGAGGGTTACCACCCGTATGCGCAGACCATTTCCGTTAGCGACGCCGACTCTCAGCAAATCGACATTCAACTCGCTCCCTTACCCGGTGTATTAGCGATCACAACACAGCCAGCGGGAGCAACACTCACCGTCAACAACTCGCCAATTGGGACGTCACCAGCAACCGACGTGGTCCTTGAGGCAGGCACCTACGCGGTGACGGCAGTGCTAGCGCGATATCAGTCATGGCAACAAGAGATCATTGTCACCGGCCGCAACCAAAGCCAGACATTCGACGTCGCACTGGTGCCTGATTGGGCACAAGTGCAATTCACCACGATCCCCGCTGCCACATCAGCCAGCGTGGACAACACACCTGTTGCCATGACGGTAGAGGGTATTGCTGTGTTGTCGGGGGAGCATACCCTGACACTCAGTGCGCCGGGATTCTTACCCGAGAACATTGCCTTGAATATCGTCGCTGGCGTCAATGAAGATTTGGGCACCATCACCCTGACACCCGCCGATGCAACACTGACGTTAGCAAGCCAACCCAATGGCGCGAGCGTCACAGTAGATGGCGCCTTTGCGGGCTTGACACCCCTGGTAGTGCCCTTAACGCCCAATCAACCCCATGTGTTGCAGCTCTCTAAAGCAGGCTTTGAGTCAAAAACGATGCGCCTTTCGTTGGCGCGCGGTGAGATAACAGAGCAATCGATTTCGCTGGCGCCTGAACTGGGCAACGTGCGTTTCACGCTGGCACCACCAGAGGCCGAGCTGATCATTAACGGTAAAGGCAGGGGTTTGGGAAGCCAGACACTGGCACTACCTGCGGTCGCACAACGCATTGAAATTCGACTAGCGGGCTACGCCCCTTATAAGACCTCCGTCTTGCCCAGACCCGGCCTGACGCAACAGGTGAGCGTGACCTTGCTGACGGAGGCTGCAGCCAGAAAGGCGGCTATGACGCCCACCATCACAACCCCTCTGGGCCAGACACTCGTGTTAGTTGATCCGTCGGTTGAATCTCAAAACCCCTTCACAATGGGGGCTTCACGACGCGATCCGGGACGGCGTGCTAATGAAGTGGAGCACCCGGTGAAACTCAAGCGCGCGTTTTATATCGCAGCGACCGAGACTACCAACGCGCAATTTAGACAATTTGAAGCCACTCATGACTCTGGTTTGATAGAAAGCTACTCCCTTGATCGCGACCACCAACCCGTTGCCGGCGTGAGCTGGCAACAAGCTGCCAGCTTTTGTAACTGGCTTAGCCAGCGCGAAGGTTTGGCGCCGTTTTATCGCGAGCAGCAAGGCGTCATTATCGGCTTCAACACCAGCAGTGTCGGCTACCGTCTTCCTAGCGAGGCTGAGTGGGCCTTTGCCGCCCGCGTTGAGGGAGATCAATTAAGGCGCTTTGCGTGGGGCGATACGTTTCCGCCAGCCAATGTCGTCACCAATGTTGCGGACAACACCTCCGCGCTAGTAACCGGCCGCATTTTAAACGGCTACACCGACCAGTTTGTCGTCTCAGCCCCGGTGAGCAGTTTCCCCCCAAATCATCGCGGCTTGTATGACATGGGTGGTAATGTGGCCGAGTGGGTCCACGACGGTTATCGCATTCCCTCCGCTAATGCCGAACTCGCCATTGACCCGCTAGGCGTGCAGCGCGGGGACAACTACACTATTCGTGGTGGTAGCTGGGCGTTGAGTCGTTTATCAGAATTGCGACTCACGTTTCGAGATTACGGCGAGAGAGGACGAGATGATCTGGGCTTTAGGATTGCGCGTTATGCAGAATAAGCAATCGATGCATTGGTGGGGACTCTTGGTAGCGTTCACCGCTACCATCAGCTGCGCTGCCGTTTCGTTTGCACAAGTGGCTGACGACACAGCAGAGCGCACCATCGTTCAGGAGGACGATAATCAGGCGGTCGAACCGGCAACATCACCCGACACCACCACGAACAATGGCTCCAGCAGCGTCGTGGAATATGAGCCGAGCGAGTCCATTTCGGAGGATCTTTCCGTGTCCTTCCCCGTCGATATTTAATCGAGACAGGAGCTGTCTATGAAGCTGCGCTTGCCATCAGAGTTCCTTTATCAACTATTCGCGCTACTGATCGCTGTGATTGTGGTGCACGCCGCCTATGTGGGTGTGATACGACCCAGTGCCGACGCGCAGTTGGCGACTCAGGCTGCGCAGCAGGCAGCCGGCGAGGATCCTACCGGTAATCGATCGATTGCGATCGTGATCAAGGACTTTGAACAAGAAGCCTGCTTTATTCTCATGCTCTGGGCTTTGGCGATCATGGGCTTTAAGGCCTCACGCACCCGTGCAGAGACGCTGATGCTCAATCAAGAATTAATCGCTATTGCAGAGGGGACCAGCATCCTACCCCGCGACGCGAGAGAACAATCGCGCTCGCTCGAAGCACTGCCCGCAGAAGAGCAGGATTATCTCCTTCCCCGCGCCCTCGCGAGTGCCTTGAGTCGTTTTACGACCACCGGCAGTATTCCCGCCGTATCGGATGCAGTCAGGGAGCAGTGTGATATCGAGGCGGATCGTCTGGACTCAGAGCTATCCATGGTGCGCTACATCTCGTGGGCCATTCCCTCTATTGGGTTTATCGGCACGGTGCGCGGTATTGGCGACGCACTCGGTCAGGCCTATAAAGCAGTGGAAGGCGATATTTCGGGGGTGACAGTCAGTCTAGGCGTCGCCTTTAACAGTACTTTTGTGGCGCTGGTGCTCTCTATCCTCATCATGTTCGCCCTGCACCAATTGCAATTATCACAGGAGCGGCTGGTACTCAGCACCCAGCGTTATATCGACCGCAATCTCATTCGACACCTCTCGGTACCGCGCAACTGATGCGCTTACTAGATTGTAACGATGCCGCACTGAGGCTATGGCAAGAGGGTGAAGCGCAGTGGTCACCAGGGCTCGCTTGGTTCAGTGAGGGGCGTTACCAGTTTGGCGAGATCGCCTGGCAGCAAGCGCGCCGCGCACCGCGCGAGGTGAATACCCGGTATTGGCACCGTCTCTCGACGCAACCGCTGAGCCCGGCATTGGGACCAGCACGGCATACGGCCGATTTAGCACACGCGCATCTCGCCACTCTGTTTCCTGATACCGCCATCAACGAGCCGGTTGCGTTGGCGATACCGGGTGCAATGGACACTGGGCAACTGTCACTCCTGCTGGGTATTTTGCAGACGCTGCCAGTGGAGATCAGCGCGGTCATTCATCGCAGCGCTCTGGTGGGTGCGCATCTCGGCCAGCCTTGTGCGCATATTGAAGTTCAGTTGCACCAAGCGAGTATTACCGTGATCGACATCGACAACGGGGAAGCGCACGTTGGCGACACTGGACTGCTGCCCGGGTGCGGATTGCTGGGATTACTCGACGAAATAGCGGAGGCGATTGGGCAACAATTCGTTGCGCAAACGCGTTTTGATCCACAGCGCCGCGCCGATACAGAGCAAGCGCTTTACGAGCAGATACCTGAGCTCCTAAAAAGACTCTCAACGCAGAGCGAAGTCAGCTGCACAGTGGACGATCATACCGCTCGCATTAACGCCGACACACTGCGGCCCGTTGGCGAGGCGCTCTCACGCGAGTTGCGACAGGCGTTGCCTGACTCCATCGGACATATCGGCCTCGATACGTTGTTGTCAGACTTACCAGGACTCTCACTCCCCCACCCCATCACTGAGATCGCACCCAGTGTTTTGTGGCAAGCGGTAGATGCTCATGTGGTGCCCACAGAGGGAGAGCTGGTTTTTCAACGGCGGCTGGCTTGCCAGAGTCATAGCACCGAGACACCGCCTGGCACCCCAGTGGTCGCCTCACCGTCGTCGATACAGACCACACCCTCACGGGAAGCCACACAGGCCACTCATCAAGTCGTTTCAGGCCGCGCTATGCTGCTGGTCGCTGGAGCGCCCATCGCGCCCGGCGTCGAACTGGCGGCCCCAGGCACCTTATTGATTTCACCGAGCACGCTTGTTCACCTCAACGGCCAAGCCTGCAAGGGCGAGGTGTCGATTCAACCCGGAGATCGATTGGTCGTGGGGACCCTCGAGGTACTGTTTATTTCAGTGGAGGATTGATTTTTGGCACGCCGCAAACGCCAAGCGTCTACCTTTAACCTCAGCTTCCTCGATATCATGTCCTGCGGCTTTGGCGCCGTTGTCTTAGTGTTCCTCATTATTGATCACTCACTGGAAATCGAAATCGAGACCGTCAATGCCGAGGTCCTCGCCGAAGTGAATCTCCTCGATGAGGATATTCGTGAGGGTGAGGCGGGTCTGGTTCGCCTTCGCAATGCGCTCGATGAAGCAGACCTCGAAATCGTTGAAGCCGATGGTCTGGCACGCCGTATCACTGAAGAACTCGATGAATACGAAGCCCTCATCGCCTCGATTGAAGAATCGGGCGTGAGCGACACCGATGCCGTGACGCAGCTCAAAGCGGAGATCAATCAATTAGAGGAAAAAATCCGGCTGCTTCAAGAAGCGGCTGAAGCCGAGGCAGGTCGCAGTGCGCGAGAATTCGTCGGAGAGGGAAACCGACAGTACCTGACTGGCCTGAACTTGGGCGGGGATCGCATCATCATTTTGGTCGACACCTCCGCCAGTATGCTGGCCAACCAGTTAATCAACGTGATTCGCTTGCGCAGCATGGATGAAGCGCTGCAAAAACAGGCCGGCAAATGGACGCGAACCCTCGATACGGTAGATTGGCTAACTGCCCAGCTACCCGTTAATGCGCAATTCCAGGTGATGACGTTCAATACCGAAGCCGCACCGGTGCTCCCCGGTACCGAGACAAAATGGCTTGAGGTAGCGGATACGCCGAAGCTAGAAGCGATCAGCGCCGCGCTCCGCGAGCGGGTGCCCGCAGGCGGTACGAGTTTATACAATGCCTTCGAAGCCTTGCGTGCGCTGCCCACACCGCCGGATAATATCTTCCTGCTGACCGATGGCTTGCCGACTCAAGCCGAGCGGCCACCCCGCGGTAGTAAAGTGAGTGGCAACCAGCGCCTCCAATTTTTCCGTGACGCGATCCGGCGGCTACCTGGCAATGTCCCGGTCAATATCGTTCTATTTCCCATGGAGGGGGATCCGATGGCGGCGTCGGAATACTGGCAGTTGGCACAAGCCTCCAGCGGCAGCTTTTTATCACCCTCCATCGACTGGCCCTGAGGAACCATCTTGCGACAACGACGTCCCCCACCCGAGTTCTCATTATCCTTTTTGGATGTGATTTGCTGTGGGTTTGGTGCCGTCATTTTATTACTCATGATTACCAAAACGGTGCAACCACAGGTCATTGAAAAAGCCACCATCGATGCCGAAGCCGCTATCGCACAGCTCACCGAGCAGCTATTTGAGATTCGTGGCGAAACCACCATTCTCAACCGCGATCTCAGCGTTAAACAAGAGCAAATCTCAGATTATGATGAGCAGATCGCGATTTTGCAGGGCACATTAGCGCGGACACGATCAAATTATGATGCGCTAAACCTGTCGCAAAACGCGAATGCGATTATTCGTGAACAACTCGCCATTGCACGACAGAAACTCTCAGAGGAAGAGCTCCGTTTATTAGGTCGCAACGCGCAAAAGAAAAATCAATTGATTGGTGGCATTCCCGTCGACAGTGAATACATTATCTTTATTATCGACACGTCGGGATCGATGTTCTCTTATGCCTGGGAACGCATGTTGTTAGAGATGGAGGCCACGCTCAATATTTACCCCGAGGTCAAGGGCATACAAGTACTCAATGACATGGGCAACTACCTGTTCAGTCGTTACCGCGGCGAGTGGATTCCTGATACCCCCGCACGCCGCAGTTTGATCCTGCAGAATCTTCGCAATTGGAATGTTTTCTCAAACTCCTCGCCTGTAGAGGGCATCACCAATGCAGTGCGTACTTTTTATGATCCGGGTAAAAAGATCTCGATTTATGTCTTCGGTGACGAATTTACCGGTGCCTCTATTCAATCGGTAGTGCAAACCGTCGACAAACTCAATGCTGAAGAGGCTGGTGGCGAGCGCCGAGTCCGTATTCACGCTGTCGGTTTTCCAGTGCAATTTATTCGCCCGCCTGAGTTACAGGCGACTGGTGTACGTTTTGCTACACTGATGAGAGAACTGACCCTAAGAAACGGTGGTAGCTTCGTTGGTCTTAATGATTTTAGGCCCTGATTCGATTGGCTTGGGACGACGAGTCGTCCTGCTTTGCCTCGTGCTATTGATAGCGGGATGCTCGTCAAAACAAGTGATCGTTGAGGGCAACTTTCCAGAGCCTTTGCTCGATCCTTTACCCATCACCATGGGGGTGATCTACCCCCCGGCGTTTGCACAACACGAATTTTTCGATGAGGCCAAGGGACGCGCCGATTCCGACTGGCTAGTGAAAACAGGCGAAGCACAAGTCGCATTCTGGGATATTTTGCTCGGCGGCCTCTTTCAGGAAGTGGTGCACATTGATAGCTGGGCGACGGCCCAAGCGGAGGGAGGTCGCCTCGATGGCGTGTTGATTCCCTCGATTGCTGAGCTCCAATACACCGTCCCAACGCACACCAACGTCAAGGTCTACGAGATCTGGATGCGTTATGAGTTTCGCCTCGTCGATATTGCTGCGATCCATCAACAAGAAGACGGCGCGCTCAGCTTCAACCCTGACGATCGCCTCGCAGAGTGGCCCATTACCGCCTACGGCAAAACCCCCACCGCTTTTCTACAAAGCGATGAAGAAGCCGTCAATCTCGCCGCCGTGGTGGCGTTGCGCGATGCGGGTGCGCACTTTATCACCACCTTTGGCCGCACGCCGGGGGTCGCCACCTGGCTGGATGGTTTAAGTCCCCGGCAAGCCAGCGGCGAGACGGTATCTGGCGAGGCATCGGCAGCCACACCAAAGCCAACAGCCGGAGCGGCACCAGGTACTGGCGCTAACGAAGCACGCGAACAGGACACACCGCAAGACAGTGCCTCTGCACCCGCGGCCAGCGTGGCAATTGACAGTGCATCCATGCCTGCCCCTCACAGCGCTGATGCTCCGGCTACCAATGATCCCGCAGACAGCGTCAATGCGGTGGCGGAGCAAGCCTCATCAACGGTGCAAGGTGAACCGGCTGGCGCGACACCAGAGGCGGCTGGATTCAATGAGCAAGGAGGGACACGATGAGCCTACCGCGCTTACACCGCCCGAGTAGACTGGGGTTCGCGAGTCATTGGTCAGCCGTGATCTTTGCGGCCCTCGTGCTCGGTGGCTGTGTCAATGCAACCGTTGACGAGATGACCTATAACGAGCCCGCAGCCGGCATTGGCGAGTCGAGCGTCGTCATTTTGGGCCGGCGCCACGCCCCCGATTACGATACCGAGTTCGACTTCATCGAATGCATTGGTGATCATATCCATTCGGGAGACCCCTCGATTGAAGTCATCAATGAGCTCGCTTTCATTAACGAGCTTTACCCTTGGTTCGAGCCGCGCACCGCGCCAATGCAGCCCCGTGCAATAGACCAGCTGCTACAGCTACCACCAGTGGCCCAACGATTTACCGAAATGAAGTTGGAGTACATGATCTGGATTGATGGCAACACCGTTGATACCGAGAGCACGGGCTCAATGAGTTGCGGCATCGGTCCCGGTTTCGCGGGTTGCTTTGGATTTGGTACCTGGGGCACCGAATCTGAGTACGAGGCGACGATCTGGGATTTCACCGACAAAGTCGAGGTGGGACGCGTCAGCGCCGCCACCAGCGGACAAAACTACATGCCTGCCGTGATCGTGCCCATACCCATCATTGCACCGGTGCAAGGGACCGCTTGCGATAGCTTGGGCGATCAATTATTGGAATACCTCTCTGCTCATCACTGAGGCGAAACCATGCACTCACCACTTAAGAAAACCGCCTTATCCCTCGCTTTATTGCTGCTGGCGGGATGCGCTGGTAAAACCTCCACCGTCACGGTAGGCGGCGTTGCGGTAGAGATGCCCGAAGAAGTTGCCGAGGAACATCAAAAACTCGTCGACAATATTGGCATCTATGACGACCCTAAATTGGACAGCTATATCCGGCAAGTGGGGGAACAATTACTGCAAGAAGCCAATATCACCAGCCCGCCCTTTACCTTCACCCTGCTCGACTCTCCCGATATCAATGCTTTTGCGATGCCCGGCGGATTTATCTACGTCAACCGCGGCTTGCTCGCCTATCTTGATAATGAGGCGGAGCTGGCCGGCGTCCTCGCCCACGAGATCGGACATATCACGGAGAATCATCACGCTCGGCGCCAAAGTGCCCAGATGACCTCGAAGGTGGCGTCGGTATCAGCGTATATCCTCACTGGCTCCGGCGATGTGTATGACGCCGCCAATATGTATGGCGCCGAAATCATCTCGGGCTTTGGCCGCGATATGGAATTAGAGGCCGATTCGGCGGGTGCAGAATACCTGCATCAAACTGGCTATGACGTCGACTCGATGCTGTCTGTCATTGGGGTGCTCAAAGACCAGGAACGCTATCGTCGCGCACAGGCCAAGGCCAGTGGCAAACCCAGCGGCACTTACCATGGGCTCTACTCCAGCCACCCTCGTAATGATCTGAGGTTACAAACAGTCATCAGGGCCGCCAACGAACTCGATCTCGCCGAGATGCCTTACAGTCCAGAAATACCGGGCGAATACCGGCGACAAACCGAAGGCATGGTCTATGGCGCCAGTGCAGCGGCACAGGGTGAGGCGGACCGCTTCTATCACAACAAACTCAACTTCACCTTTGCCCATCCACCGGGATGGCGGGTACAGCAATCGAGTCGCGAGGTCATCGCGACCTCCGCCGATGGGTCACGGGTATTAACCATTGGCCTGGCCCGCCTCAACCCCGATGAGGATACCGAGATGAGCTTGCGCTCAGGCGCTAAAGGCGGCATCAGTGAGGTTGGTGTACTCGAGCAATATGGACTCAGCGGTACGACCGCCATCGCCACCAGCGGGTCACGCTCGGTGCGTCTCGCCGTGATTGATCATAGCTACCGCTTTTTATTCGAGGGCGATGCGCCCGTGCTTGCCGAGGCCGATACCG
>ERZ887851.518-NODE-518-length-38056-cov-7.822794_pt1 | contig 38056 bp, 32 predicted proteins | sample MGYA00521100_ERZ887851 | MGnify/ENA primary metagenome ERZ887851 (study PRJEB32303, sample SAMEA104408602) | aquatic metagenome | biome: Brackish water; feature: Pelagic; material: water | place: Baltic Sea | collected 2014-06-06T16:11:00 | depth 11,444 m ... | reverse complement strand
GAAATCGAGCGCATCCGAGCGCGCCACGGCAAAGTTTTGGTGTGGGAAGCGCACTCGATTTCGTCCGTATTACCCCGCTTATTTCCAGGACGATTGTCTGACTTAAACATTGGCACCAATGGTGGTCTTAGCGCAGCCCCTGAAATCTTGCAAGCCATTGAAACCAGCTTGACCGACTGTCCATTGACCTGGGTTGTGAACGATCGATTCAAGGGCGGTTACATCACCCGCCAGTATGGAGACCCCGCTCGAGGCATACACACCGTACAGCTTGAAATGTGCCACTCAACCTATATGAACGAAGACCATCCGTTTGACTATCGCGCAGATCTCGCCAGTCAATCAAAACCCGTCGTGCAAGGCATGGTGACAGCGGCGCTCAATGCCTTGGAAAAATGCTGATCAAACGCCTGTGACTATCATTAAACGCGATGCTGTCGACGCCGTTGCCTGGAAAAACGGCGGTGGCCTCACGCAAGCATTATTAGCATGGCCCTCACCAAACGACTGGCAACTGCGCCTGTCTGTGGCCACCATCACGAAAGATGGCGCATTTTCTGAGTTTCCTGGTGTCACCCGCTGGTTCACCGTGCTTGACGGTGCGGGCGTAACCCTTGCATTGCCCAACCAGACCCTGACGGCTGAGCCTGAGTCTGAGCCCCTGATGTTTAACGGCACTGACGCTTGTCATGCCCATCTTTTAGACCAACCCGTGAGCGCCTTTAACGTTATGGCCACGCCAGCGCTTAAAACAACCGTGGGGCGCTTTAAAGCTCAAACCCAGCCAATTCGTGCGGCGGCTGGCTTGATTGCGGTATTTGGCCTAACCCCCAGTAAAAACCTGATTGGCACAACGCAGATTGCCTTGCAACCTCACGAACTCTTTTGGTGTGTGGTGCCAACAGCGACAGATATCAGTGGCCTAGACGGTCAATCGATATGGGTTAACGCCACGCCATTAGTGCCCGTGGCTAAGTGATTAACAAAAGGACACTGATTCAACATGAATTTTTTTGCGCAAGCGGCCTGGATCAACGGTCAATGGTCACACGATGTTCGACTAACCGTCGATCAAAACGGCCTCTGGAGCGCCATTGCAACAGACCAGGCCTGCCAGCCCGATGATGCTCGCGTCGGTGTGATCCTGCCTGGTTTGACCAATGCCCACAGCCACGCGTTTCAACGGGCCATGGCTGGGTTGTCAGAGCAAGGCTCTGCAGCAGGCGATAACTTCTGGCGCTGGCGACAAGCCATGTATCAAGTGGCCCTGAATATTTCCCCAGCCCAGCTCGAAACGGTTGCCACGTGGCTCTACGCCGAGCTGCTAAGCCAGGGCTACACCCATCTTTGCGAATTTCATTACATCCACTGCGACCCCAAAGGGAATCCTTATGCCGATGGTGCCGAGATGTCTTGGGCGTTGGTGCGTGCGGCGCAACACGTGGGTATTGGCCTGACACTGTTACCCACGCTCTATCAGCATCGCGGTTTTGATCGACAAGGATTGCAAACCGATCAGCGCCGCTTTGCCAGTACGCCCGAAAGCATCCTGGCCATCCGCGACCAAATTCAACACCACGCCATTCAAGAAAAAAAACCTCACCTCCTAAACGCAGGCGTTGCCATCCATTCACTGCGCGCCGTGGCTCAAACCGAGCTCGAAGCGTTGGTCCAGGCCTCTGGTCAGCACCCGATCCATATTCACGTATCGGAACAACAAAAGGAAGTTGACGATTGTTTGACGCATACTGGCCTGCGACCCATCGAGTGGCTTTGCGAACACATCGGCCTAGACCACCGCTGGAACTTGGTTCACGCCACCCACACGACACCGACTGAACTCACACAGGTGGCTCAGGCCCAAGCCGCCGTGGTCATCTGCCCCATCACAGAGGCCAACCTCGGTGATGGGATTTTTGATCTGACCACTGCCATCGACACATCGCTTAATTGCAGCATTGGAACCGACAGTCACACCAATCGAGACTGGAGTGCCGAGTTGCGATCGCTTGAATACAGCCTGCGCTTGACCCGACAAGTTCGTAATGTCGCCTCGCGAGAAGCAACAGGATTTCGGCCAACTGGCCAAGCGCTCTTTGAAATGGCTTTACGCGGTTCAAGTGCCGCAGCCGGTCTTCCCTTAGCGGGAATCAAGGTCGGAGAACGCGCAGACTTTTTTGAGCTCGACACCCAAGCCAATCCACTAGCCGGACTAACCGAAGAGAGTTTTATCGATGCGCTGATTTTTTCCACGCCTTCGAACAAACCAAAGCACGTGTATGTGGCTGGCGAACTCAAAACCGCTGACATGCCTCGTTTGACCGCACTAGCGGTCAAAACAATGCATGGACTTTGGCAAAGCAGCTAGAGAAAGGTTGCTGCCTAGGCCAGTTGCAGAGTCGAGCGGCCCTCACGCCAGTGCCAATAAAGAATCAATAAGATCGCTGGCACTGAAATCATGGTCACGATCGGGTTGCCAAACACCAACGAGACACTCAATAGATTGAGTGCGATGAAAGCAGCCCAACCAATCTGCTTACCAAAATAGCCCGCATAGGCCACGCTCAATCCAATCAGCGCCACCAGCGTTGAAATCATCGCGTGTAAAAAGTCAGGCCAATTAAAGTTGATCAAGAGCAGCACTGGCGAGTACACAAAGGCGAAAGGCATCACCGCTTTACCCATCGACAATCGAAACGCTGTCATGCCTGTACGCATGGGTTCAGATCGGGCAATCCCAGCCGCAGCAAACGCCGCCAGAGCCACTGGTGGTGTGACGTCAGCCAGCACCCCAAAATAAAACACAAACATGTGCGTGGCCAACTGTGGCACATCGAGTTGTGCCAATGTTGGGGCAACGATTGACGCCAAAATGATGTAGGTTGGGGTGGTTGGCACACCGGCACCCATGATGATGCACGCAATAGCTGTGAACAAGAGGCCAAAGAAAATGGTCATTTGACTTAACTCAATCCAGTTCCACACATCCACCGTCTTAACCATCAAAGCCACTGTTTCAGACACATCCAAGATAAAAGAAGAGAACTTAAAACCCATACCCGTTAATGTCAAAATGCCCAACACAAACCCCACACAAGCGCAGGCCGCACCGATACCCAAGGCTGACTTGGCACCCATCTCCATGCCCACGAGCAACGCTCGGGGACCGATGGCCATACCAGCCATGTTGCGGCCGTACTTACCCATAAGCTTTGGAATCCATGAGCAAACCACACACAAGATAATCCCCCAGAAAGCCGCTAAAAAAGGCGTGTATTGCATCAGCAGCAGTGTCACCATGACGATCAGCGGAATGAACAAATGCCAAGAGCTCGCCAGCACTTTCCAAGCGCTCGGGATTTCAGCGGTGTCCATGCCCACAAGCTTAAGCCGCTTGGATTCTAGATGCACCATCAACAAAATGGCAAAGTAGTGTGCCGCTGCCGGAATGATCGCAATCAGCACCAAATGCGCATAGGGAATGCCCAGGGTTTCAGCCATGATGAATGAGGCTGCGCCCATGATTGGCGGTGTGATCTGACCACCACAAGAGGCTGATGCCTCAACCCCACCGGCAAACCGAGGTGAGAAACCCACCCGCTTCATGAGCGGAATGGTCATGACACCAGTGGTCACCGTGTTGGCGATCGGTGAGCCCGAGATCATGCCAAACATGCCCGAAGACACCACCGACACCTTGGCTGGACCACCCGAATAGCGACCCGCAACAATCGTGGCCAAGTTCACAAACAATTGCCCTAAGCCAGTGAGCTGAGCCATGATGCCAAAGAGCACGAAGTGAAACACAAAAGTGGCAACCACACCCACAGGGATGCCATAAATACCCTCCGTGCCCTTGTACAGATGGGCAATCACACGAGGCACGCTGTAGCCACGATGCGCCAGATCGCCTGGTAAATAAGGACCAAATATGCCGTAGAGCACCACGCCAACGGCCAGCAGCGGCAAAAAGATACCCATCGTGCGGCGTGTCACCTCAACCACCATCACGATCGAAAAGACACCAACCATGTAATCTAGGTTTGAGTGGTCGCCTGGGCGCTGAATAAAAATATCATCGAAATAAACCAATAAATACAATGAAAACCCCGAAGAAATCGCTGCAAAAAACCAATCTCGGATGGGGATATTGGTGTGGCTGCCATCGAGAGCTTTGATGGGCAATGTCAGTAAAGCCACTGCTGTTAGCAAAGCCATAAAAATCAGCGCGGTTGATTGTGGCAAGTCATCACCGAGCGCTTGCACCAGCCACCAACCAAACAATATGTAGAAGCTACCCAACGTGATCGGCAGAATCCATTCCCAAGCCCCAGCCAGCGGCTTCTGTCTGGGAAAGACCAAGAAGCACAAACCCAGCACAACAGATAAGTGGATCGCACGGTGCGCAATCTCATTGTGTAGTCCAAAGCCAGCGGTGTAGACATGCCAACCAGACAGGCTGACTGAAACGATTGTGACGAACATGGCGGCCAAACCCGCCAAACGCCTAAAATTCGACTCAGGATCGTATTGTTCGATCAACTGGTCGACGGCATCGACAGGCTCAACGGGGTCTCCTGCGCCTTTTTTAACCGCTGTGTTCAACTGGTGTTCTCCGATACTCGCTATCAAACAAGCAATCTTGCAGTTCTATTCGCATTGATTGACGGCTTAGGTCTGCCAATAGAATCGTTGCCGATCCCATTGTTAACCTGACTTTCTGTGACGGCAATGGCAACTGCACCAATGGATCGACCAAACGATTCATCGATAAGCGCCAGCCGTCTGCTGTTCTCTCAAACGTCTCACCCGGTGACGTCTCACCGTATGGCAAACCGTAACCCTGCCCTTGGAACGTTTCCTCAATAAGGTAGGTTTGCCAGCGACCATTGCGGTGACGAAACTCATACTTATCTGCCACTGGCGTTTGCAAAACAGAGTGCACAAACGACACCACGAAGCGAACGGGTTGCTGGGTTGTGGGCCAGCGTAAAACTTCGCGATCCGTGCGGTGCTCTGTCAGTACCAGACTGCAAGCAGACACAACAAACGGGGCGAGAAACAGACTCGCCCCGCTTGCCACCAGCGTCAAATAATGACGCTGGTGTTGATGGTCCTTACTTCGCCACACCCTTTTCCTTGTAGTACTTCAAGGCACCTGGGTGAATCGGGGTTGAACCCACTGACATGGCGGTGTCGAGCTTGATATTTTTACCTTGGACGTGAACTTGGCCCATGATGGGTAAGTTCTCAAACAACGCTTTGGTCACTTGGTAAGCCATGTCATCGCTGAGCTGCGAGTTACTGGCCCAAACAGCCAAAACAGCCAATGTTGGCACTTCTTGCGTCTGACCTTTGTAGGTATTTGCAGGCAACATCACGCGCGTGTAATAAGGCTGCTCTTTAAGCAAAACGTCAAGTTCAGGTCCAGTCAGCGGCACAATCTTAAGGTCATGTGCTTGAGCAAAATCCGTCACCGCCGCGGTTGGCACGCCAGCGGTAATCAAGGTCGCGTCTAAATTACCATCCTTGATCTTATCGACCGCTTGAGAGAAAGAAGACGAATCTTCCTTCACATCAGAACGCGCCAAACCATTGACCCGCAGCAAGTCTGTCAGCAACTGGTATTGCCCTGAACCTGGTGAGCCAGAAGAAATCGACTTGCCCTTCAGGTCTTTGATGCCATTGATACCTGAGTCAGCACGTGTGACCAATTGCACTGTCTCAGGGTAGAGAGCAGCCAACGCACGTAGATTCTTGATCGGGGCCTTGTCGAACTGAGCACGGCCGTTGTAAGCCGCATCCAAAATGTCTGCTGCCGCAAACGCTGACTCAATTTCATTGTTACCCAGCAACTTGGCGTTAGCCACTGAAGCGCCTGCTGACTCAGCGGTTGCTGAAACCTTCTTGCCGTCGATCGTCGCTTTGTTGGAAATCAACTGCGCCAACATGCCGCCCAGTGGGTAATACGTACCACCCGTACCACCCGTCGCAATACCAAAAAACACGCGCTGCTGAGCCATTGCACCGGCCGTTGTTAATGTCAGCGCCACAGCCACTGCTGTCAACGCTTTCCAGGATAGTTTCATTGTTATCTCCTTTTTGTCATGAAAAATAATGCCCTAAAAAAACACATGCTGACGCGCGGCTAAGACACTGCACCGGCGCCATACTGCCCCACCAACAATTGGCCCTCCGAAAAGCGCTCAATGCGGTAGGGATTGAGGCAAACCTCTGTGGGCAAACCCAAGGCGGCCTGCGCCATGACCTTCCCAATTGCCGGTGACAGCTTAAACCCATGCCCAGAAAACCCGAAAGCCACCAGCAAGCCGTCAACACCCGGAAGTGAACCCAGAACAGGATTCCAGTCTGGGGTAACATCATAGACACCGGTCCAAGAGGATGCCAACTGTGCCTCTGCATAAGCCGGAAACCGCTGCGCGACTTGGGCGCCAATTTCAACCACTTTATCCATTGAGACGTCACCCTGATTATTATCAGGCGTCATCAATGCCTCGCCGGCCAAACCCTCACTGACTAACATTTGTATACCACCATACGATCGATAATACAACATACCATCAGAGGCCAAATCCTTAAACACAGGCATTTGTGATGTGTAAGCGGCTTCTGCCTGAAGTGCGATCACCAAGTGACGCTCGGGCACGAGCGGCACTTGGCAAGGCAACCACTGCGCCAATTCCAGCGCCCACATGTTCTGGGTGCTGATGACCAGATCAGCGTTGAAATTCCCTTGCGCAGTCCTCACACCCGTCACGCGCGAGCCATTGCTGATCAAACCTGTTGCACCAACACCCTCTAAAATCTTAACGCCTCGACGCCGTGCGGCTCGAGCAAATCCCGTGTTAACCAGGTACGCATCGGCATAACCGGCTTGGGGTTCATAACCAATTAACTCGTGCTCATGAAACTCGGCAATGGGCAAGCGATCGTGAGCGCTAGCACCGTCAACTTCTTCAACGGCAATACCCATCAGGCGCTGGGCCGCGATCGAGCTCTTAAGCGCATTCACCCGTTGGTCACCTCGTGCGGCAATCATGTAGCCACACTGAACCAAACCGCTGCTGGCCTCTGGGTCGTCAACGTAATCGGCATAAGCGGCGAAAGCCGCCCATGACTGATGTGCAAGACGAACGTTCTCAGGCACTGAGTAATGCGTGCGCAAAATACCCGAGGACTGCGCCCCGGTTCCCGACCCCACTTGATCACGGTCAAGCACCAAAATACTTTTGGCGCCAAGCTCGGCCAAGTGAAAAGCGACTGAGGCGCCAATCACGCCAGCACCGATAACAATAATGTCGAAGGATTGGGGTTGCATGATCCTGAGTATTTCGTTGTGTTTGTGATGAAAGAAGTACAGATTAGTCAGCTAAACGAGCAACCCTGCTTAAGTTAATAAAAATTAATTTATTATTTAATTTTTATTAATGTACTGCAATCAAACCATGAACTCAAAAAAAGAGCACAGACCCAATCCGCCTGACATCGGGTTATTGCAAATATTTGAAGCCGTTCATCACACCGGTTCGTTTCAATCTGCCGGCAAACAATTAAAAGTTACTACCAGCGCCATCAGCCAAGCGATGCAACGCCTTGAGTTTCAAGTCGGTCAAACGCTCATTGACCGCAGCCAACGCCCGATCGCCTTGACCCACTTTGGTCACCGATATTTGCCACTCGCAAAGCAGCTCATCAATGCAGCCAGAACCTATCAGACCGCCTGCCACGAGCTCAGTCGAGCTCGGCGCGAAGAGACGCGTATCGGTTGCGTCGACTCTTTTGCTGCAACCATCGGGCCCGAACTCGTCAAAAGCTTCACGGGCCAAAGCGGTAACGTCGTCATGCATTCCGGCATCACCCCTGAAATCGTGCAACAACTCATGCGCCATGAACTGCAATTTGCCATTTGCACCAACCCCTGCGCTGATAACCCAAACCTTCACGCCCAAGCAATTTGCCACGAAAACTGGGTGCTTGTCTCGCCCGAACCACAAGACTGGCCAACATCAATGAACGCCAAATTGCTTGCCGAACACGCTCAGTCACTGCCCGTCATTCGCTACAGCCAGCGGTCAGTGATTGGCTCACAAATTGATCGCTTCCTGACCCACCTAGGCCATCAGCTGGAACGACGTTTTGAGTTTGATGGCACTGATGCCTTACTGAGTCTGGTCAGCAGTGGCGTCGGTTGGGCCATCACCACCCCACTGTGCCTGCTGCAATCCCTGCACAATGCCCAAAATGTCACCATCAGCGAGCTGGCATTAAACCCGCAAGGCTTTCGGACGTTTTACTTGCTTTGCCAGAAAGGACCCGACGAGGCTCAAGCCAATCGGCTCGCCCAAATCACCAAACAGATCTTGCTACATAAAATACTGCCGCGTCTGGCACAAGCCCTACCAGCACTGAATCGGCAATGCCTCGTTGTTGCGCCATGATGATTCATGCGCCATCAAAGAACGCGACGGTCAAACAAAGACCAGATCAGACCGAGAAAGGGCTTATAAGCTCAAAAGTTGCCCGCCCAACCGATTTCAACCACATCTCACCGCTCACGACCTGCCTCGTTGAGCCAGCACATTGTCTATTGAATATCGACCGGCACCCACAGTAGCGATCAAAAGATAAGCGGCAATAATGGCCAAATTTTTATAGAACTGCGCTTCATTGAAGTCAGGCCGAATACCCGCCCAAAAGGGATGACCAAAGTATGTCACCGGCAACAGCCAAATCACCACCAACCCAGCCGATATTCGGGCTTTGACCCCTAGTAGAACGAATAAACCGGCCAGCAGCTGAAACGCGCCATTGGCGTAAGCAAACCAAACTGGGGCAGAGGCACCACTGGCCAAGGCTTCCATCATCCGTTTGGTGGCCGGATTATTTAAAAAATGACTGATATCGAGTAGTTTTTGCGCACCGTACACCATCATGATGGGCGCCATCAAGAGGCGTGCCAATAAGAGATAAAGGTCATGTACCAAGATGAAATCCTTTGTCGAAAATGCGGGACAGCATGGTCAGCGACACGTCGTGTGACAGAAAACGGCGCTCATATTAAGCCCCACTTCTCGCGGTGAGCTGACGCCAGAGGGTTTGGTCGCCTGAGGTTTTATCTAGCGCCGCGAGATAAGCCTCATGGGCTTGTTGCTCTTCGGGGCTGACCATGACTGAGGGCAGTTCATAGAACTGCTTCTTTTCTGCCGGGGTATTGTGGCTGGCGGAATAGACCTCTTCAATGGCCAAGCTGTCTTGACCACGGGTCATGCCAAGCCACACTTCAGCTAGCAAGCGCGAATCGAGCAATGCACCATGCAGCGTACGGTGCGAATTACTGACCTGGTAACGCTCGCAAAGCGCATCGAGTGAGTTGCGTTTACCCGGGTAAAGCGACTTGGCATGTTGCAAAGAGTCTGTGACGGGGCCTGAGATTTCCGTGATCTTCGGATGGCCAACCTTGGCCAACTCCGAATTGAGAAACTTCAAATCAAACGGCGCGTTGTGAATGATCAATTCGGCGTCTTTAATAAACGCCAAGAAGTCTGACACCACGTGATTGAACTTGGGTTTGTCTGACAGAAACTCAGTGGTCAACCCGTGAACATCCAAAGCACCTGGATCGCTGTCGCGCTCGGGATTCAAATACACATGAAAATCGCGGCCGGTGATGCTTCGGTTAATCACCTCCACCGCACCGATCTCAATCACCCGATGCCCATCATCAGGGTCTAAACCTGTGGTTTCCGTGTCAAGAATGACCCAGCGCATTGGGCTCTCCTGCGTCACTTGGTTTGTCGGTTGGTCCATTTTCGTCAAATTGGCCGTGCTGACTGGCGTCCTCCTCAATAACCCCGCGCACTTGGCGGCTGGCAATTAAAGTGTAGGCCACCGGCACCACGTAAAGCGTTAAAAAGGTACCCAGCAACAAACCACCTACCAATACCCAGCCAATTTGCTCACGTGACTCAGCGCCCGCACCCGTGGCGAAAGCCAGCGGCGCCGCCCCCAAAACCATGGCACCCGTGGTCATTAAGATCGGTCGCAAGCGCAAAACGCTGGCATCAGTGACCGCCTCGCGAATCGCCTCGCCTTTTTCACGGAGCTGGGTGGCAAACTCAACAATCAAAATCCCGTGCTTGGTGATCAACCCCACCAAAGTGACCAAACCAATCTGACTGTAAATCGACAACGTCCCACCCGTGAAATAGAGCGCTGCCAGCGCACCCGTCATGGCCAAGGGCACCGTCAGCATGATGATGAACGGATTGCGCCAGCTTTCAAACTGAGCGGCCAGCACCAAGTAAATAAAGACCAGTGCCATGCCAAAGACAATATAAATACCGAGAGAAGCATCTTTGTATTCGCGTGACTGACCGTCAAGGTCGAACTGTACATTGCTTGGCAACACCGCTTCAGCAACTTTGTACATATGACCAAGCACCTCACCCATGGTGTAACCGGGCAGGATACTGGCTTGTACCTTCACGGCACGCAATCGGTTGAAGTGGTTTAAGGATTGAGGGGCCACCGACTCTTCAATCGCGGCCACATTGTCGAGTTGCACCATACTGCCATCGCGGCCACGCACGTAAATACCGGATATGTCACTGGGATCAGCGCGCGCGCGCGGTGCCATTTGCACCACTACTTCGTACTGCTCGCCGTCTTGCTTAAAGCGCGTGACTTGGCGACCACCAAGCATGGTTTCAATGGTGCGGCCTACGTTAGCCACATCCACACCCAAGTCAGCCAACTTGTCGCGGTCAACCTCAACCCTGAGTTCGGGCGTATTCATACGCAAGTCCATGTCCAAATTACCCAAACCAGGGTAAGAGCGCAACGCGTTCATATACTCACCGACCATGTCGTAGAGCTCGACATACGATGCCTGACTCATGATCACAAACTCAATGGGGCGCGATGTTGCCCTCAAACCAAACGACGGCGGATTGGTAGGAAACGCCCTAACCCCGGTTAAAGCCGCAAACTGAGGGAACAGAGAACGCACGATGTCTTGCTGGCTGCGCTCACGCTCGCCCCAGGGCTTTAGCCGCAGAATCGCAAACCCCTCAGAAACCGTGGGCGAACCCACAATCATTTGCCGTGCGGCAGCCTCGGGAATCTTTTCATAGATTTTTTCAATTTTCACAGCGCTGTCCATGGTGTGACCCAGCGTTGAGCCTTCTGGCCCAGACATGACACCAAAAACAACCCCACGATCTTCAGTGGGCGAAAGCTCACTTTTTAGGTTGGTAAAGAAAAAAACACTGCTCGAAGCGACGGCCAACCCCACCACCACCACCAAAAGGCGGTTGTTCAATGCCACACCCAATGAACGCCGATAACCACCAGATAGCGCGTTGAGCAAACCCTCAATCATGTTGTAGACCTTGCCGTGCTTTTCTTCATGCTTGAGCAGCCGCGAACACATCATGGGCGTTAGGGTCAAGGCCACAAAACCCGAAATCAACACCGCGCCTGCTAGCGTTAATGCAAACTCAGTGAATAACCGACCCGTGCGTCCAGTGGCAAAAGCCAGCGGCGCGTAAACAGTAACCAGTGTCAGCGTCATCGCAATCACCGCAAAAGCGATTTCACGCGTGCCCTTCATCGCTGCTTGAACGGGTGAATAGCCTTTTTCAATGTAGCGATAGACATTCTCTAACACCACAATGGCGTCATCAACCACTAGGCCAATGGCCAACACCATGGCCAACAAGGTCAACGTGTTAATCGAAAATCCAAACAGGTACATCAAAGAGAACGCACCAATCAGAGAAACTGGAATTGTCACGATCGGTATCAAGCTGGCGCGCAAGCTGCGCAAGAAGAAAAAAATCACCAAAATCACCAATACCACGGCTTCGGCGATGGTCTTGTAGACCGATTCAATCGACTTTTCAATAAAAACCGATGTGTCATAAGACGCAATAATCTCCATGCCTTGCGGTAAGGTCTCGTTGATCAAGGCAATTTCCGCACGCACCGCCTTGGATAAATCCAAAGGATTCGCCGTGGCTTGCTTGATCACGCCGATGTTTAACGATGGCGTGCCGTTATAACGCGCAGAGGCTCGCTCGACCAGTGGCATCACATCGACACTGGCCACATCAATAAGCCTCACCGGATAGCCTTGAACATTGGCAATCACCACGTTCTCAAATTGCTCGACAGTGTTCAAATCGGTCGAAGACACCACAGAAAATTCACGCGCTGCAGACTCAATGCGACCAGCCGGAATCTCCACATTCTGAGAGCGTAAAGCCGACTCCACTTCTTGCACTGTCAAACCGTATGCCGCTAACTTATCTCGATCGACGTTGATTCGCATGGCTGGGGTGCGCGCGCCATAGATGCGAACGTCAGCCGCACCGGGCAAAACCGACAAACGAGACTTGATGTAGCGTTCAATGTAGTCGGTGACAGCCATCGGCGACATATCGCCGGCTTTGACCGCCAAGAACATGACCGGGCGTGAATCCGCTTCTACTTTGGAAATTACCGGCTCATCAACCTCATCAGGCAAAGCACGCCGCGCGCGAGCGACTTTGTCTCGCACCTCAGCAGCAGCAGCATCTGGGTCGCGCGTCAAGTCAAATGTGATGTTAATTAGGCTACGCTCAGATCGGCTGCGCGATGTCATGAGCTTGACGCCTTCAATTCCTGAGATCTGATCTTCAAGCGGCTTGGTCACACGCGACTCGATGACCTCGGGTGAAGCGCCTTTGTAGGTGGTGTCTACCGACACCACCGGCTCGTCAATATTGGGATACTCGCGCACTGTCAAACGATCGTAGGACATCAAACCAATAGCCACCACGGCAAGCGACATCACAGTCGCAAAAACTGGTCGCTTGATACACAGATCGGACAACATCATAGTGGCTTGACCCTGAGCGAATTAGCACTGTCTATTGCTTGAGCCGCCACCGCTGCTGAGGACTGCGGTTCACCGCTCACCATCACGGCAACATTAGGTCGCATGCGTTGTAACCCCGAGAAGACCACCAAGTCGCCAGCTTGCAAACCACCCACAATCTCAACCAAACCACCCCGGCGCTCACCGAGTTGCACCAAAACCCTTTCCGCCGCCCCTTCAACAATCCGGTAAACGAATTGCGATTGACCTGAAGGTGACAAAGCCGATTCTGGCACTACCAAAGCCGTTGACTCGCTGGTGATGAGCTGCACCCTGGCAAACATGCCAGGACGCAAACGCCCAGCTGCGTTATCCACGCGGGCACGCACCAGGACCGAACGACCGCCCGCTTCAATGAGCGGACTGATGGCATAAACCACGCCCTCAAATGCGCTGTCAGGCATGGCATCGACATTCAGTTCTAAGGTTTGGCCCACTTTCACATCAGCCACATTTCGCTCTGGCAATCTAAAATCGACTTTCAACGTTGACACTGCTTCAAGCGGTGCGATGTGTTGACCTGGCGTGACAAACTCACCCACCGACACACTGCGCAAACCGATGACCCCATCGAAGGGAGCAACCACACGGGTTTTGTCGAGTTTGGCTTGGGCGAGCTCAACTGAAGCCTGTTGCAGCTTTAAAGCATTTGATGCATCTTCACGGGCTTCAGCACTGACGAAGCCCGCATTTTGAAGACGACTTGATCGATCAAATCGAGACTGCGCCAAGGCCAAATTGGCGCGCGCTTGCGAGAGCTCGGCTTGCGCCACGGCGTCGTCAAGCAACACAAGTAGGGCACCCTTTTTGACAGGCTGCCCCTCAGAGAACAGAATCTCAGCAACTCGGCCCGCCACCTCTGCACTCACCATCGTCGACTCATCGGATAACAAACTGCCAATCGCACTTAAGCCACGCGCAAATGGTGCGGACTCGACAAGCGCCACTTCAACAGGCGTTCTTGGTGCAGCCCGCGGCGCTTGCGTGGCGGTCGGTGCGGGTTGTTTGGCTTCTGGCCACCAGTCGCTGACCCATTTAGGGCCATAGATGCCAGCGGTCACACCTAGCCCAAGTAAGACCAAAGACAGCACAATGCGAGAAGATGTATTCATATCACCAGAAAAAATATTCAAAGAGATTCAAAGGCAGAAGCGTCTGGCAGCTCGAACTCGGATCCGTTCGAAATGGGTTGTGCCTGCCCGTTTCGATGTTCACGCGCACAAAATACACACCAATGGGTAAACCCGTGCACTGTTTATAGCACCTTCACCAGCCCCTTTGGTCGTGTTTGAAAGCCAGCCAAGATTAATTTTTAGTGCCTGTGACACCACCGGTACGGTTTTTTCAGGGCAAACTCGCCACGCCTTGGTTGGCTAATTCATCAGCACGCTCATTACCAGGATCGCCATCGTGACCTCGCACCCAACGCCATTGCACGTCATGCTCGCCAACCATGGCATCTAATAATTGCCACAAGTCGGCGTTGAGCACTGGCTTTTTATCGGATTTTCGCCATTGTCGGGCTTTCCAGCCTGCGATCCACTCGGTCATGCCCTTTTGCACATAGGTTGAATCGGTGTGCAGCACCACTCGGCAAGGCTTTTTAAGGGCTCTTAGCGCCTCAATCACCGCCATCATTTCCATGCGGTTGTTGGTCGTGTGGGTCTCACCGCCAAATAGGGTTTTTTCATGATGAGCGAACTTTAAAAGGGCCCCCCAGCCGCCGCGCCCTGGGTTGCCTTTGCAAGCACCATCGGTCCAAATCTCCACCAAAGGGTGCTCAGTGTCGGTTTCACTGCCGCTAAATTTTGAACTGACAACATCTTTCATCAAGGCACCAAAGTATTGAATGTTGAGACCTGCGTCACCACGGTAGCCGCTTGTCTTGCACTTCGGCGACGCGACTTGCGCTTCCATACCGGGGTAATCAGCCGCATACCCGCCACCCGCTTGACAGCTGACACCACATAGGTTGCCCCAAAAATAGGCCACCACCGGTCACCCGCTGACTCCATGAACGCAAACCGATCCAACCACTGCGCTGTGCGAAAGGGTGGCGAATAGCACCCAAAATGTCCGCGATCGATCTCAAAAGACAGTAATTTCAACCAATCTTTTAACCGTGCGGGCGACACATCCGGCTGGCAGTCAGCAGAAAACCACGGCTGAACCCAAGGCAGCCGCGAGCGAGCGCCCCACAGGCTCCAAGGATTAAATCCAGCGATAACCAAGCGGCCTTCCGGCATTAAGACCCGCTGAGCCTCTCTGAGCACCAAGTGAGGGTCTTGCGCAATCTCAAGGGTGTGCGGCAAAACTAACAAATCGATACTGTCCGTGTCAAACGGCAATTGCTCTGGCAAACACACCACGGACGCGCTAAAGCCGGCGCTTTGCTCGACGGTGAGCTTTTGTGGGCCAGCATAGCCCTTAAAAGACATGCGATTGGCACTGAGCGCGTTAAAAGGCGCCAAACCATACTGCACAGCCCGATAACCAAAGACGTCTGATAGCAGTGAATCAATGCGTTGCCGCTCCCAGTCCTGAACGTAGCGACCCGCGTCACTTCCAAACCACTGATGCAGCTCTACAATAGGGTCAGACAACATGGACATCCTAGAACAATGACAACTGGCAAACAAGATACAGGCCGCGTGATTCGAATTTGTCCGATACCGGCCTTTAATGACAACTACATCTGGCTAATCGAAGATGGCGTTCATGCCGCGGTCGTTGACCCCGGCCAGGCGCAACCCGTTCTTGACGTTTTAAAACAAACCAAGCTTTCACTTGTCGCCATTCTACTCACCCATCATCATCACGACCATGTCGGCGGTGTGGTTGAGATTTTACAGAAGCATCCAGCCTTGGTTTACGGACCAGCCTTTGAAGTCCTGCCAGTTTGTGACTTTATGCTTGGTCAAGGCGACTGTGTCACGATTGACAAGCTTGGCCTGTGCCTTAATGTGCTTGATGTACCAGGCCACACGGCCGGACACATCGCCTACACGGGGCTCGTTGACACTGATAGCGGAACTCAACCCGTACTTTTCTGCGGTGACACCCTGTTTGTCGGTGGCTGTGGACGATTGTTCGAGGGTACGCCTGCTCAAATGCTATCTTCGCTTGATCAATTGGCAGCACTGCCTTCAGAGACCGCGGTGTACTGCGCACATGAGTACACCCTAGCCAACTTACGTTTTGCTAAAGAGGCCGACCCCAATAACCACGATCTTGCTGCATTCGAAAAGGCTTGTCAGGCTAAGCGGGCTGCCAATGAACCGACGGTACCGTCAACCATTGGCACTGAGCGACGGTGCAATCCTTTTTTGCGCAGCCGCGATCCCGAGGTGGCTGAGTCTGTCAAGCGCTGGGCCAACAAATCGCTGCAAACACCCGTTGAGATATTTGGTGCGTTACGAGAGTGGAAAAACGGGTTTTAATAGCGCTGATGACATTACGACACTTTTATCGATATTTGCCCTGCCTTTTCCTTGGTGTCTTGGCAGGTTGCACCGCTTTGGAACAAAGCGACTCAACAGGCGCTGAAATCAACACGAGGACGGTTGACCTTACCGTTCCACCGCTCGATGTGTGGGAGCGTATTCGGCGTGGTTATGCTGTGCCTAACTTAAACTCACCACTCGTGGACAAGTGGACGGCATACTACGCCGCTCACCCACAGTCGCTGCAAAGCATGGCTGATCGTTCTGGCAAATACCTTTATTACATTGTCGATGAAATCAATCGTCGCGGACTGCCGACAGAACTGGCGTTACTGCCATTTGTGGAAAGTGCCTACAACCCAAATGCCTATTCGAGAGCCCGCGCCTCAGGCCTCTGGCAATTCATCCCAAGCACCGGAACAGCTTTTAATCTCGAACAAAATTATTGGCGCGATCAACGTCGTGACCCGATCGCCTCGACCAACGCCGCCCTAGATTATTTGGAATATTTGTTCGAATATCAGGGCGACTGGTTTTTGGCGTTTGCTTCTTACAACTGGGGTGAAGGTTCAGTCAAAAGAGCCATCAGCAAAAACGTCGCGGCAGGCAAACCAGCCGATTACCGGTACCTGAAGATGCCGACTGAGACAGCCAATTACGTGCCCAAGTTACAGGCCATTAAAAATATCATCGCCAACCCTGCCAAATACGCTGTGGTGTTACCCATCGTCAACAACGACCCGTATTTTGTAACGATTAGCAAAGACCGCGACATTGATCTGGCTGTGGCTGCCAAGCTCGCTGAGATGTCCATCGAGGACTTCTCAGAACTCAATCCGAGTTTCAATCAAGGCGTGATCATGGCTGAGCTCAAGCCAGAAATCATTCTACCCTTAGACAAAGCACCGCTCTATTTGGCCAACCTCGCCGCTTACGAGGGTGACCTCACCAGCTGGAAAAAATACCCAGCGCGCCAAGGTGAGTTCTTAAGCGAGATTGCCAAAAAATTCAACGTCTCAGCGCCCGCGATCCGACGCGCTAACAACATGAGCCGCGGATTGGTCAGCGTGCCGAGCGCGCAAATGGTGATCATTCCAGGCCCCACAGCTAACGTCAACTTGGCCACCGCTGAGGTCTCGCGCCGATCGGGCACTCAGACCTATCGCGTAAGGAAAGGCGACACCCTCTCTGGCATCGCCAGGCGCTACAAGACCTCCGTTCGGGACTTGCGCCAACTGAACAACATGAAAGGCTCTACACTGAGAGTCGGTCAGCGATTAAAAGTGCCTCGCTAAATCAGCGAAACTCGTTAAACAAAAACACTCAATCAAATAGGAACGTACGATGGGCTTTTTAAATGGGAAACGAATCCTGATCACTGGTGTGATTTCTGATCGATCGATTGCGTACGGCATTGCCAAGTGCTGCCATGAACAAGGCGCCGAACTGGCCTTCACCTACGTTGGCGATCGCTTCAAAGAGCGTGTCACACAATACGCGGCCCAATTTGGCAGTAACATCGTTTTACCCTGCGATGTGGCTGATGATGACCAGATTAACGGGGTCTTTAAAGACCTCGCCACGCAGTGGGACGGGCTTGATGGCTTGGTGCACTCCATTGGTTTTGCGCCACGCGAAGCCATCTCAGGTGAATTGCTTGACGGGTTATCGCGCGAGGCATTTCGCATTGCTCATGACATCTCTGCCTACAGCTTCCCAGCCATGGCAAAAGCCGCCTTACCCATGATGACAGACCGTCGAGGCGCCCTACTGACCTTGACTTACCTAGGCGCTGAACGCGTGGTGCAAAACTACAACACCATGGGGTTAGCCAAGGCCAGCCTTGAGGCCAGCGTGCGCTACTTGGCCAGCAACCTGGGACCTCTGGGACTGCGCGTCAATGGCATCTCAGCTGGCCCCATCAAGACGTTGGCTGCAGCTGGCATCAAGGACTTTAATTCCATCTTGCGTTTCGTTGAAGCCAATGCACCGCTGCGACGCAATGTCACCATCGAAGACGTGGGCAACGTTGCCGCCTTTTTGCTCTCAGATTTGGCCAATGGCGTCACCGGCGAAATCACCCATGTCGATTCAGGCTTCTCCACCGTGGTGCCAGCTAGCACTTAAGCTCATGCATTCAATGCGCTCAATGCCTTCAGTTCCCTGAATTTGTTGGGTTGATACCCATGCGCTGGGCGCGCTTTTTCCACATTTGGCGCGCCAGCAACTGCATGTCTTCTACCTCGTCACCCTCATCCAAAATTTCGATACCCAACAATGTTTCGACGACATCCTCGAGCGTCACAATGCCTTCTGTTTCACCATACTCGCCGACCACAAGGGCGATGTGTTGCCGCTCTTGCAACAGGGTCTCGAGTAATTTTGATAAAGGCAAGGTGTCGAGAACAGCCACGATCTCACGGCGAAAACCTCCTACTGGGGCACTGCCACGCCCCTCGTTTTGCGCAATCAAAAGGTCTTCACGCAACACAAAACCTGTCACCGCATCGACGTGCTGACTGTATATCGGCAGACGAGAAAACGTGATTTTTTGCAACGTGGCCAAGGCCTCATCAACCGTCAAATCCGCCTGCAACGCCGAGACCACCACCCGTGGGGTCATGATGGCGCTGGTTTGAACCAGCTTGAATCGAAACAAGTTACGGATAATCTTGGATTCGCGCTCGTTGATGTGACCCATCTCATGACCGAGACCCGCCATTGCCACAAACTCATCACGGCTAAAATCCCCCGTTTGTTTGCCACTGGCGATCCATTTGGTGATTTTTTCTGACACGAGGATGAGTGGATACATTGCTTTGATCAGAAAGTTAACGTACCAAGCCGTGGCGCCACTGACTTCACGCCAGTAAACCGCTCCGAGCGTTTTGGGGACAATTTCTGACAAAAAGAGAATCAGCAGCGTCATGACAGCTGAAAAAACGCCAAACCAGACGCTACCAAACACCGCTGTGGCCTTGGAACCCGCACCGATCGCGCCCACGGTGTGAGCAATCGTATTGACCGTCAAAATCGCCGCCAAGGCTTGGTCGATTTTTTCACCCTTGAGTTGGCGCAATAACTCGGCTTTCTTGGGCTGCTTCTCACGCAGACCCGCCACATAGGCCGGTGTGATGCTCAACAAAGAGGCTTCAGCGATAGAGCACAGAAATGAAAACACCAGAGCCAGTACCACATAGAGCACCAACAAAAAGGCGTCACCACCCATGGAGAAATCTGGCATCGCAGCCACGAAAACACCAAAAGACGACACGTCGGGTAAAAGTGTTAATGAAGTTGCTGCGGCAGCTGAAGCTGTTGAAGGTAACGCATCAGGAGGGATCATTTGAAATCTGTGGGTCACCCAAACGGGGAACGTAAAATAAGGTTATACCGCATTGGCGTTGCGCACGCCCAACATCTCAGACCAGCGTTATGGTCAGTGGCCTAACGACAACCAGTCATTCAGACCCGCACCAATGCCGCCAACTCCAAAAATGACATAGACCGGATTGATACGAGTAAACATGATGATGACAAACGAAGCGCGAGCAAAACGATCGTCAATGGCCCTTCAATGGCCGCGCGAGCCACGGCATAGACAATCCCGCAAAGCCCATCAAGAAAAACGACGCCACCACAATAATCAGCGGCTTGAAACTGGTTAGCTGTCGCCGTCCAATCCGAACGGTAATGGCAGCCAGAAGCCCTGTGGCGACGCAAATCTTGCGCCTTGCTGTCGTAAAAGACGTAAGCTCGTGGCCGCATGATCGATCGACAGCAGGTCCACTTTGTTGGTTTCACAAAAAGCGTTAATCAAATGAATCAATCGGTTGATTTGACTGCGCTGATCCAAACCCTCGGGTTTGAGTAGAAATTTAAACTCTCGGTTGGTGATGCACGGATCAAGCTGACAGGCGATTGGTTTGTTTTTTTAAATTCAACCGTCAAATGATCAAGCAAACCGTTAACAATCTTAAAAAAATTGAATCATTCAACCTCTGAACTGTGTTTGACTATGGTTTGAGCCCACATTGGCATTGTTTTGCTGCATTCTCAAGGATTTGACCCATGCTTGACTTACTCATACGCCACGCCAACCTACCCGATGGACAGACCGATGTGGCGGTGGCTATTCAGAACGGATGCATCAGCGCCGTGGTGCCCGACCAATTGCTCGCCTCAGCCGCCAGCATCAAAACACTGGATGCTGAGCATCAGCTGTTGAGTCCTCCTTTTGTCGATGCTCATTTCCATCTTGACTCGGCATTACGCTACGGCCAGCCCCGCGTTAATGAGAGCGGCACTTTGCGCGAAGGCATCGCACTCTGGGGTATGCTCAAACCAACCCTGACCCAAGCTGACATTGAACAATCCGCGACTCAGTACTGTCATTGGGCGTTGGCCAACGGTATTTTGGCGATTCGCAGCCACGTCGACATCAGCGATCCAAGTCTGGTGGCCGTTCAAGCGCTGTTAAACGTGCGCTCAGCCTTCAAACCTTGGTTGGACTTGCAACTCGTGGCCTTTCCGCAAGATGGACTGCTCAGGCGTGCTGGCGCCCAAGATAACCTCATACGGGCCTTGGACATGGGTGTTGATGTGATTGGTGGCATCCCTCACTTTGAACGAACTTTCCAAGACGGCACATTGAGCATCGAGTGGCTTTGCCGCCTAGCCGCTGAGCGGGGCCTGATGGTAGACATGCATTGCGACGAAACCGACGATCCGATGTCGCGCCACATCGAAACTTTAACGGCCAATACGGTGCGTTTTGGACTGCAAGGCCGCGTGACGGGTTCGCACTTAACCTCCATGCACAGCATGGACAACGACTACGCGGCCAAATTGATTCACTTGATGGCTGAAGCCGATATGCGCGTGGTCGCCAATCCATTGATCAACATCACCTTACAAGGTCGCCACGACACTTACCCCAAACGCCGCGGCATGACACGGGTGCGCGAGCTAATCGAGGCGGGTCTCACTGTGGCCTTTGGTCAAGATTGCGCCATGGATCCCTGGTATAGCTTCGGTTCTGGTGACATGCTCGAAGTCGCCCACATGGGTCTGCACGTGGGTCAGCTCACCAGTCAAGCACAAACCACCCAATGCTTTGACGCCGTCACCACCCAAGCAGCCTGTGTTCTTGGCCTAGAAGCCCGCGGCTTGGCGCCAGGTGCACGCGCTGACATGGTCCTTCTTCAAGCAAACAACCCCAGTGATGCCATCCGCTTGCGGGCCACGCGCTTGGCGGTCATCCGCGCTGGGCAATGCATTGCCAGCACCCCACCCAAGGTTGCTGAACTTTCGCTTGGCAGCCAAAACATATCGGTTAATTGGCGCCTGTGAGAGTCAACGCGTTTGAACCACTGGTTTGATAGCCAACAGCGTGCTGGCGTAGCCGTCCTCACCAAGTAGCGTCAGGGTGCCGTGAGCTTTAAGTTTCTTAAGCACCAAATCATTGGCCGCTACCAAAGTGGTTTTGATACCCCGGTCTCTTAGTGATCGCACCGCTTCTTCAAGTGCTTGAATCGCCGTTTCATCGATAAAGGGCGTTTGCGACAAATCCAACACCCAATGACGCATGGAATCAGGCAAACCACGCACGGTCAATTCAATCAGGCCCACCGCCGCAAAGAAAAGTGGTCCTTCAACCTGATAGACCCGTGTCCCATCTTCGTCGACCAAGGTGCGCATACGCACCGATTGGGACATGCGTCGCAAAAAATGCAGCACCGCCAAAATCACGCCCGCATTAACAGCCACCACCAAATCCACAAATACCGTCAACAGAAACGTCACCACCAACACCACCCGATCGGCTGGCGGGGCATGGCGCAAAATTGTTCGCACTTGGTGCGGTTCACTCATGTTCCAAGCCACCACAAACAAAATCGCCGACAGACTCGCCAAGGGAATATGGGCCGCCATCGGCGCCAATACGAGCAACACACCGATAAGTGTCAATACGTGAGAAACGCCAGCCAAGGGGCTGGTGCCGCCATTGCGGATGTTGGTGGCGGTTCGGGCAATGGCGCCCGTGGCGGCAAATCCACCAAAAAAAGGCACCACCATATTGGCCAAACCTTGGCCCACCAGCTCTTGGTTAGCGCTGTGTCGTGTGCCCGCCATCCGATCGGCAACCACCGCTGATAACAATGACTCAATCGCCCCGAGCATGGCAATGGCAAACGCTGGGCCAATCAGCAAGAGCATCTGAGAGAAGCCAATCGCAGGCACCGCAAACGACGGTAATCCTCGGGGAATACCCCCAAAAGCCGAGCCAATCGTAGCCACGCCGTCGAACTTAAAAACAGCCTGTACACCCGTGGCAAAAATCATCACCAACAAAGTCGCCGGGACACGCCGAAGGCGCGTGACTTTGGGCATTAACAATAAAATGGCCAGACTCGCCAGCCCAAACGCAAGCGTTGGCCAATGAGTCTGTGGTAGTAGCCGAATGACGGTGAGTACATTCTCGTGGAAATACCCCCCCACTTGACGCTCAAGCCCCAGAAAGTCAGCCCATTGCCCCGTAAAAATGATGACACCAATCCCCGCAGTAAAACCAATGATGACCGGTGCTGGAATGAACCGCACCACCCCACCCATTCGCAGTAAACCCATCAACAACAAAATCACGCCGGCCATAAAGGTTGCGACCTGCAGCCCGACAATGCCGTAGGTGGCGGTGATACCCGCCAATACGGCAATAAAAGCGCCCGTTGGTCCGGCAATTTGCAATCGGCTACCACCGAACAAGGTGACAATCAAACCAGCCACAATGGCCGTATAAATACCTTGCTCGGGACGCGCACCCGAGGCGATAGCAAAGGCCATCGACAGAGGCAAAGCGACCACACCCACCACAATACCTGCCACCAAATTATTGAGCCAGTGGCTTGACTTAAACAGCCCAGCACGCTTGGCCTCAAGCAACGCAATCATGGATCGCCTTTGTTTTTATAGTTATCTGCAGTGTCATAATCATGCCACTTACTGACCGACTGAACAAACACCGCGGGTCTAAAGTGGTGACCGGCCCTGTCGAGCACCAAACACAAAGCGCGCGTTAATGGCCAATACCAAGGAGCTGATCGCATCATGAGTAACCCCCTGATTGCTTTAAGTGCTGTCGAACTGCGCCGTCAAATCGGGCGCAAACAATTATCACCAGTCGAAGTTCTAGACGCCTATATCGCGCAGATGCAAACCGTGAATCCCGGTGTCAATGCGCTCTGCGCCACGGACTTTGACCGTGCCCGAAAAGCCGCCAAAGCGGCTGAAGCGACCGTGATGCGTGGTGACCAGCTTGGTGCACTACATGGTTTGCCCATCGGTGTTAAAGACTTGACCGAAACCGCGGGTTTGCTAACTACCTTTGGCAACACCGCCTTCACGCACCACGTGCCTGGCACTGACAACACCATGGTGGCTCGCTTGAAGGCCGCTGGTGCGATTGTCGCCACTAAAACCAACACCCCTGACATGGGTGCCGGCGCGAACACACGAAACATGGTTTGGGGCGCAACGGGTAATCCTTTCAATCCAACACTTAACGCTGGCGGCTCGTCAGGCGGCTCAGCCGTGGCTTTGGCCACCGACATGTTGCCGCTTTGCACCGGCACCGATGTGGGTGGTTCACTGCGCATTCCAGCGGCCATGTGCGGCGTGGTGGGTCTGCGCGCCTCGCCCGGTATGGTGCCTCAGCACTCTCGCAAATTGGGCTGGAACGTGCTCAACATTGCCGGCCCGATGGCCAGAAATGTCGCTGACACTGCATTGATGCTAAGCGCCAGTATGGGTCATGATCCGCTCGACCCACTGGCGTACCCCAGCCAACCAAATCACGTTTGGCCCTTGGCCGAGATCGACTTGTCAGAACTTCGCATCGGTTACACCGCTGACTTCGGTTGTTGTTTGGTCGATCCAATGATACGGCGCGTGTTCGCGGAGCGCATCAAAGCCGTCAGAGGCTTTGTGGAAACATGCGAACCCATCACACTGAATTTCGGTGATGCCGACCGCGCCTTTGATATTTTGCGCGCCGAAGGCTTCTTGGCCCAAATGGGCGAACAATACGCCAAAGACCCCGACGCCCTGAGCCCGAACGTGCGCGCCAACATGGAAATTGCGCAACAACTGACCTTGGCTGACCGGGCTTGGGCTCACCTTGAGCAAACCCGTTTGATGCAAACATTGGCCAAACAGTTTGCCAACTACGATTTGATCTTAAGCCCCGTCACCCCCGTGACGCCCTTTCCTTGGCAAACCCTATACGCCGATGCCATTGATGGCAAGGCCACTCGAAATTATTATCATTGGTTGGCACTGACCTATGTCATCACGCTAAGCACCCACCCCGCCTTGTCACTGCCCTCGGGCGTTGACGATGCGGGCATGCCGTTTGGTCTTCAACTCATTGGGCCATTGTTCCAAGATGGTCGCTTATTGGCCATGGCGCACGCCATGGAGCAAGCCTTGGCAACCAATGCTGCGCTTGCTCGTCCACTGCCTGACTTGGGCAAGCTACAGACCGACCGTGCGCAATTGAAGTCAATCGTGACACATCCACCGATGAGGGCTGCAAATCAATAAAGACCTCTTTAGCCAAAACGCAATCTAAGCTATAATATGAAGACGATTCTCATTCCTATTTGAGGATCGTTTTTTTAAATTTTTTGAGCGCAGCCATGTCACTACCCTCCTTTCGCACCAACCCGTCCTGTCAACCAATGCTGGTCATGAAATCACAACATGGCGGCATTATTTTTCACTCACATTCGACAGGACCAACATGGTATTTCACGCAATCCAAAGAGCCCCGGCCCACTTGGCCGCTGCCTCAGCCGCTTGGCTTTTACTCTTAAGCCCAGCACATGCTTTTTTTCCGTTTGTAACCGACGACACAGGCACACAAGGCGCCGGTGGCAATCAAATCGAAGTCGATTACGCCTTCAACAAAAGTACCAACACCATCACTGATGAAGATGACAACTTCATCGAAGACCAAATCGGTACCTCAAACGCCTATCCTTTGACCTATACCCGAGGTATCAGCGAGAACATTGACATTTTTGTAGGGACGGCCCGTCAAACCAGTGCTGTATCGGGTTGGCAGAGCACTGGCATCGGTCTGAAGTGGGTTTTTGCGGGTGACCAAACCCAAGGCTGGAGCGCCGCTATCAAACCCGTCATTGTGCTACCGACCTCCCAAAACATGCAGGATAACGGTCTTGGACCCGCCAAAACCAATATCAATGTCTCGCTCATAAGCTCTTATCTGACTGACACTTATGAGTGGCACGTTAATGCTGGCTACGCCAGTAACCGCCAAGTGATGAATTCGGACACCGAAACCGAACGTCAAAACATTTGGTCGGTATCTGTATCACCCGTGCTGGTGCTCAACCCACAGTGGAAAGTTGGCCTTGATGTCGGTCTTCAAACCAATTCGAGCGACAACAGCCAGACCAGCGCATTTGGAGAGGTGGGTCTACTCTACTCACCAATCGAAAACTTACAGCTTGGCTTGGGCGTGATTTATTCCCCAGACCTTAACGCCAAAAACAAGGCTTACAGTTACACGCTGACCACTGGCCTTACCTACCAGTTCTAACCCTGCTGTTTAAATTAAGCCGTACCCAATGGGTTTAAGGAAAACGGGATTCGGGAGTATTACGCTCACGAACCCCGTTAATTCAAATCTCAGTGCCCTTTCTTTGGTCAGTCTACTTAGGTCACTGGGCTCAAGCCGCCATCAACGTTGATGGCCACGCCCGTCACATATGAGGCGGCATCTGAGGCCAAGAAGCAGGCGACGTTGGCAAACTCTTCAGCCTGACCGATACGCCCCATGGGGATTGGCTTGCCACGCATGGCCACATACTCATCAAATGTCATGTCAGGCTTATCTTTCTCGTAATAGCCCACCCACTGCTCGGACATAATCTGACCGACACACAGGGCGTTCACCAAAATATTATCAGGCGCCAATTCCTTAGACATGACTTTGGTCATGGTAATGCCGGCAGCCCGTGTCATACAGGTCGGAGCAGTACCAACCGGTGGTGCTTTGGCACCGATATTGACCACATTAATCACGCGACCCCATTGCTGGGCTTTCATGCCTGGCAATGCCAACTGAACCAAACGCAGCGCAGGCTTAAGCTTTAAATCGATGTCAGCTTGCAACTTCTCCATCGAGAGCGTTTCAATGGGATTGCGAGCTGACGAACCAGCGTTATTAACCACGATATCGACGGTACCAAACTCTTTTTCGACCTGTGCCCAAACCGCCTGAACTTGGTTAAGGTCACTGACATCGCAGGCGTAACCTTTGACTTTGGCACCAGTGGCCACTGCAATTTCTTGCGCCGCCTCATCAAGTAATGCTTGGCGGCGAGCCAATAGCACCACGCTGGCCCCCGACGCCGCAAATTGCATACCCATGGCCCGACCAAGCCCTTGACTGCCACCCGTGATCAAAGCGACATGGTTTTTCAGAGATATCAACATAATTTTTTACCTGTGTTTTGGTTGTAATGCGAACAAACAACGCGAGCAACTTTTCAAGGGCTGCGCCGCGGTATACCCTTTAGCCTAGTTGGCACCTTATCGCGGCGCAGACCTGCTAGCAAGTCCGCGCCAACAGTCAAGAACTTACCCAACCAGAGACTTTGCATGAATCAACCAACCTACACCGGCCGCGCTGCCTTTTTAGAGCTACTGATCCAAGAAGGTGTGACCCATCTTTTTGGCAACCCCGGCACCACCGAGTTGCCACTCATGGAGGTGGTGCCGCAATACCCTCAGCTCAAATATGTCTTGGGCTTACAGGAAAGCGTGGTGCTTGGCATGGCTGACGGTTTTGCCCGCGCCACGGGCAAACTCGTGGCCTGTAACCTGCACTGCACGCCAGGCTTGGGGCATGCCATGGGAGCACTTTACACCGCCAAGTTCAACGGCTCACCCATCATCGTCACGGCCGGGCAATACGAACGGGGTTACGGGTTGACCGAACCATTGCTATACGAACCGCTGGTGCGCTTGGCTGAGCCGTTGGTCAAATGGGCCATCGAGGTTGAACGTGCTGAAGACTTACCGCGCATCATCCACCGCGCCGCAAAAATCGCCTTAAGCCCTCCAACGGGTCCTGTTTTTATTAGCTTGCCCGGTAGCATTTTGGACGAAACCGTGCCGATGGATTTTGGTCAACCCACTCGGGTCGATACCCGCGTGCAACCCACAGACGGTGTGTTGCGAGAACTCGCCCAACGCTTGCGTCAGGCAGAGCGGCCCGTCATTCTCGCAGGCCAAGAACTTGGGCGTCACGATTGCTTCGCTGAAGCCGCGGCACTGGCCGAGCAGTTGGGGGCGCCAGTTTATCTTGAGTCAGTTCCATACAACACCCGATTTCCGAGCTCACACCCTGCCAACATGGGTGAAATCACGCGCAACCAGTATAAAGTTCGCGAAACTCTCGCTGCTTATGACTTACTAATCTGCTTGGGTGGCGATCTGTTACGCATGTCGCCCATGGCACCCGTCGAACCTCTTCCCGAAGGCATGCCAGTGGTTCACATCAGCGAACGGGACTGGGAATTGGGCAAAAACTTCGTCACCGAAATGGCCATCCGCGCCAATGTCGGTGACACTTTGCGTGCACTGCTACCCATACTGAGCAGCCAACTGACAGACACAGATCACGCACGCGCAGCCGACCGCCTGGCAAATGCCAAAGACCGCAACTGGCAGAGCACACGCACCAAGTTCGCCGCCACTGCCACACAGCATGCCAACGACGTCCCCACCCACCCCGATTACGCCATTCTGCAAATTGTTCAAGCCCTGCCATCAAACGTCATCGTGGTCGACGAGACCCTGACAACCGCGAGCGCCTTAAACAAACTCTACCGAGCTGAAGATCCTTTGGCCTATATGGGTCTGACCAGCGGTGGACTGGGGTTCGGAATGGCAGGTGCCATTGGTGTCGCCTTGGCCCAACCCGATCGCCCCGTGGTTGCCCTCATCGGCGACGGCAGTTCGCTCTACAGCATTCAAAGTTTATGGACGGCTGCTCACTTGCGCTTGCCAATCACATATGTGATTGTCAATAATCGCAGCTACCGCATCATCAAGGATCGGCTCCAAGCCATGCGTGGCACCGATCAATTTGTGGCCATGGACATGACCGACCCCGCTGTTGACTTTGTGTCGATCGCACAAGGCTTTGGACTGACCGCCAGCTGCGTTGAAAAACCCAACGAAATCCAAGCCACTGTCGCCAAAGCGATTGCCAGTGGTAAGCCGAGCTTGGTCGAAGTGGTGATTCATAACGGCTACTGATGAAGCCGCCAGATGATTGATCTTATTTTTTGAATTGGGCACACGGGTCAGCGCGCTTGTGCTCATTAATCACTCGCATGATGTCATAGATCAACGTGTCGACACCCGCTGGCTCCACATAGCCAGCAATCTTCACGCGACTGGCCAAGTCTGCGGGCAACCATTGATAGACGCCTAGGTCGCGCCTGACATGGCCGTTACCGGCAATCAACACCGCGCCACCCGATGCGTATTGCCCCATCAGTTTGGCAAACATCACATCGCGTGCGGCTTGCGCTTTGACCATGGAATCTGTCGCAGCAGCGGGAAGTGCGTTGCAGTGGCTCTGGTCTATCATCTTGCGCTGGTTATCGAGCCAAGGCTGAGGCAAGGGTTGATCAAGTTTGTAAGCCTTAATGATCTGCGCATCAAAAACTGCTGAGAAGCCAGACTGCATCACGGCTTTGACCTGCTGACTCGATAAGTTCGCGGCTACCAGTGGCAATTCGTACTTTAACGCCAGTGTGATTAAGGGCTTGTACATGCCCCAGTCCCAGCCTTTGACACCACCGGCCGTGTCAATCACGCACTGCGCTGATTGACACGTCTGCCAGGCTTTGGTCAGTGCCGGCTGCTGCTCGACGTTGAATTGCTCCATCAAGAGCGCTGGGCGCCACTGGCCACCAAGTTTGGCCTCAAGGTCTTTGAGTCGGTAAAAATGACCCTCAGCGTTATCGTGGACCTCACCCATCATCCAAAGCGGCGCATTGTTGTTCTGACTCACGGTGGTGCTGGCCACTGCAGCACTCGCACCCGCTACCAAAAGTGTACTGGTCAATCCCGCCGTTAAAACCTGCCATTGCTTAACCATTTTTTCTACCTTTGCTAAGTCATTTGTTTAAGGGCAAAAAAGCATGTGTCCCTTAAAGACGTTCACAATTTAGCAGATCCCAGCGCACGCATCGCCGCTTCAATCGCGCCATCACCGATTGGTACGGCCAGAGCCCTTAAGCCAGCCTCTACACCCGCCAAGCAACCCAGCACCATGGGTGCACTCAAATCTCCCAAGTGACCGATGCGAAACACCCGCCCCCTAAAAGGCCCAAGGCCTGAGGCAATCGAGACGTTGTACGAGTCACGAACCACGCGACGAATCTCGTCGGGGTTAGCGCCTTTGACGGCAATGCTGGTCACTGAGACCGACCGGGCCGCTGGCACTTGACACACAAAATCCAGCACCCCCGCTGCCGACCAAACACTGACGGCCGCCTGCACGGCGCTGGCCAACTGACGGTGACGCGCCAATACATTGTCGTGGCCTTCACGCTCAAACAACTGAAGAGCGGCTCGCAAGGCCATCAACATGTTCTGTGGCGGTGTGCCGCAAAACTTCAAGTAAGCGGCTGCGTTCAAGCGTCGAATCCAGTCCCAGTAATAGCGCGGTGACAAACCAGCCGTCGAACGCGTCTGTGCAATCGCACGCTCATCAGCCGCACAAAAGGCCATGCCCGGTGGGCACATCAAACCCTTTTGCGAAGCCCCCATCACCACATTAACCCCCCACTGATCCATCTCAAAAGGCGCGGCACCAAGCGTTGCCACCACATCCACCACCAACAACGCCGGGTGACCGCTACGATCCATGGCCTGCCGAATCGCCGGCACATCACTGGTGACGCTACTGGCGGTGTCGGTGTGAACGACGTATACCGCTTTGATGGCGTGTGCCTTGTCAGCCACCAACGCTTGCTCTACGTGCTCAGGATCAATCGGAAAACCTTCGCGATAAGGTGTGCGCACCACCGAGACGCCCATGGCCTCGGTCATCTCAGCCCAATAATCAGAAAAATGCCCCGTGCTGGCAATTAACACTCGCTGGCCTGGTGCCAGTAAGTTAACCGTGACGGCCTCCCACGCGCCATGACCGTTGGCGGCATAAAAGAAAATATGTGCCGCCTTTGTTTTAAGCACACGCCGCAAACCCGCCTCACAATCTTCAATCAACGGCTCTAAGCGCGGGTCGGCCATGTCCATGGGTTGGCCACTGAAGGCATCCATCACCGCCTTGGGCACGTGCGTTGGGCCTGGTGAGTGTAGAAACCGCAATCCGGAAAAATACTCTTCTGTTGACATGACGTCCTTGGCTCACATGAACAAAGGGCTTGGTTTAAAACGGCGCCCCTTCTAAACCGTTATTGTGCTTAGCCTATTTGTGCTTTGCGCTATGTTTTTAATACTATCGGGCTACTGAACGAGCGCTTGCGCCTGTTCACGCAGTCGGAACTTTTGAATTTTGCCGGTGGATGTTTTGGGTAGCTCGGTGAAGATGATTTGAGCAGGCACTTTAAAACCCGCGAGCCGCTCGCGACAAAAAGCTTTGATCTCGTCAGTCGTGGCCATCGCGCCTTTTTTCAGTGTCACAAAAGCGCAGGGCACCTCACCCCATTTGGCATGTGGCATGGCCACCACGGCCGCCTCAAGCACGGCGGGGTGGCGATACAAGATACCCTCAACCTCAACGGTTGAAATGTTTTCCCCACCTGAGATGACGATGTCTTTGAGGCGATCTTTGACTTGAAAGTAGCCATCAGGATGTACAACGACCAAATCACCCGTGTGAAACCAACCCCCTTCAAAGGCTTGTTCGGTCGCTTCAGGATTATTGAGATAACCCTTCATCAAGGTATTGCCTCGCACCAACAACTCACCGATGGTTTGACCGTCCCAAGGCACCGGCACCAGGGTTTGCGGATCAACCACTATCGCCCCTTCAATCCCGTCGCGTCGCACGCCAATACGGCTTTTGCGCTCAGCCTGCTCTTCTAACGTTGCCTCATCCCACTCTGGGTGCCAAGCACAAATGACCGAAGGCCCCAAGGTCTCCGTTAATCCATATTGATGACAAACCTCAATACTCAAATCAGCCATGGCGGCGATTAACGCCGCCGGTGGTGCAGCGCCCCCAGTCACCACCTCAAGCTTCCAATCCGGCTTGAATCGATGTTCCTCTGGCGCATTGGCCAACATCGTCAACACCACCGGGGCGGCACAAAAGTAATCCACCCGATACGCTTTGATGGCAGCAAACACGGCCTGCGGCTCAACCCGGCGCAGACACACGTTGGTGCCCGCCATCATGGCCACTGTCCACGGAAAACACCAACCATTGCAATGGAACATGGGCAGTGTCCACAGATAGGTTGACTGCGGCCGAAATCCCATTGACGTCATGTTGCTCATGGCATTCAAATAAGCGGCCCGGTGCGAATACAACGCCCCTTTGGGCCTTCCCGTGGTGCCAGAGGTGTAATTCAGGCTGATCGAGTCCCATTCGTCGGCGGGCCAGCGTGGCTCAAACGCGGGATCGCCTTGCGCCAAAAAAGATTCGTACTCGCAATGGCCAACCGACAAAACCTCGCCATCAAAAAGATCATCAGCCACATCAACCACGGCAATCGGCTCTGGCAAGTGCGCCTGCACTTGCGCAATCAGTGACGCAAACTCACTGTCGCACAATAGCAACTTGGCATTGGCGTGCTTCAAAATATAGGCGGTGGTATCCACATCAAGACGGGTGTTTAATGTCAGCAGCGTGGCCCCTGACATCGGCACACCAAAATGACTTTCGTACAGGGCAGGTACGTTAGGCGCAATAATCGCCACCACATCACCACGGCCTAAACCCATTTGCGCGATGGCACTGGCCAAGCGGCGTGCCCGCTGCGCGGTTTCTTGCCAAGTAAAGCACCTGGCACCGTGAATAACCGATAGCCTGTCGGGAAAAACCAAGGCCGCGCGATCCACGAAACCCATGGGAGACAAAGGCACAAAATTGGCTGCGTGACGGGCCGGCTCCTGCATATGTGTCTCCACCAAAGGGTCAGGTTTTATGACATGTGTTTTTGTTGGTAGCGCCGGGCGTAGTGCCACCCCAGATCAGCCAAAGGCCCTGCCTTGGCTGCCGTCTCTAGCGCATCAGACGCCGCTGCCGTGCCTTGTCGAGCGCGCTGACCAATGCCATACAGGATCGAAGAAATCCTAAAAAAGTTATACGCCAAATAAAAGTCCCAATGGACTTCGGCCTGCGTCAGACCCGTGGCCAAGACGTACTGCGCAACGTAGTCTGCTTCGCTAGGAATGCCCAAGGCCTTCAGGTCCAAGCCACCAATACCGCGCCACAGGCTCGGTGGAATATGCCAGCTCATGCAGTGATAAGAAAAATCGGCCAGCGGATGACCCAAGGTTGATAGCTCCCAATCCAGTAACGCGATGGCTCGGGGGTCCGAAGAGTGCAGCATCACGTTGTCTAACCGAAAGTCGCCATGCACAATTGAGACCTCATCGCCCGGTGGCACGCGAGACGGTAACCAGTCGATCAGTTTTTCTAAGGACTCAAGCCGCTCAGTGTGGTTCTCGAGGTACTGACGACTCCAGCGGTTGATTTGCCGCGCGAAATAGTTCCCGGCACGACCATAATCGGCCAAACCGACCGCGGCCGGGTCAACCGAATGCAGCGCAGCAATCACACGATTGGTATCTTGGTAGATCGCGGTGCGATCTGCCGGGGTGGCACCGGGAATGGTTTGATCAAAAAAGATTCGGCCTTCCAAAAATCGCATGATGTAAAACGGCGTACCGATCACCGTGGTGTCTTCACAAAAAACCAGCATCTCAGGCACTGGCACCGCGCTACCCGCTAAGGCCTTCATGACACGGTACTCCCGGTCAACAGCATGTGCCGAGGGTAATAAGTCACCCGCAGGCTTTTTCCTTAAAACCAATTGCTCGAGACCGACTTGCAACCGATACGTGGGATTCGATTGTCCGCCAGTCAGCAAAGTGGCTTGCACTGAGGCCGTCGAAGTGACACCTTGATCAACCAAATACTCTCCGAGGCGTTGCCATGCTGAAGCATCAAGCGCACTGCTTGTCGGGTCCTGCTCACTCATAGACCGCTCACCAAATGGCCACTGTCAACGGCCAGGGTCGCGCCCGACATCGCACGACCAGCGTCAGAGGCCAGCAGCAACAGCGGTCCTGAGAGATCAGAGAGTTCATTGAAGCGACGCGACGGAATACGTAGGCGAAGTTTTTCGCCAGCTGGACTGTCTAAAAAATCAGCGTTGATTGGTGTGCGCACGTACCCGGGCAGTAATGCATTGGCCCGGATGCCATAACGCGCCCATTCAAGCGCCATGACTTTGGTGGCTTGAATCACACCCGCTTTAGAAATGGCATAGGGACCCACGGCTGCAGCCACTCTGGCGCCCAGAATTGAGGCAATGTTGATGATGCTGCCAGGCTTATCTGCCGCAATTAATCGACGAGCTGCCTGAGTACCCACTTGCCAACACCCTTTCAAATTCGCATCGATCACTTGATCCCAATCTTCTTCGCTTTGATCGATCGCTGGTTTTGAGACCGTAGTGCCGGCATTGTTCACGATCACGTCTGGCACCCCCGCCACGCGTTCGCAGTCTTCAAAGCAAGCCTGAACGCTGGCTGCTTGAGTCACGTCAAGCGACACCGCACTGGCCTTGCCACCTAGCTGCGCGATCTCTTTGCACAGCGCCTCGAGCGCTTCACGCCGGCGCGCGGCCACCACCACGTGAGCGCCGGCTTGTGCGAGTGTGGTCGCAAAAAACAAACCCAAGCCACTTGAGGCACCCGTGACCAAAGCCACTTTGCCATCAAGTCGAAACTGATCAAAAAGTGTCGTTACCATCAAGCTGCCCCTGCCGCATTGAGAATTTTTCTGGCCAAGCTCCAACGGTGCACTTCGCTTGGACCGTCGTAGATCCGAAACGACCGCATGTCCATGAAAATTCGCATCACGGGCGTCTCACCCGTGACACCTTGACCGCCGAGGATTTGCACACAGCGGTCAACCACACGCCATTGCGCCTCGGAACAGACCACCTTGGCACGGCTCGATTCAAAGTTACCCGTCTCGCCTTGATCCAAAACCCAAGCGGTATGCCAAACGTGTAGGCGTGATGTTTGTAGATCCATGTCGTTGTCGGCCAACATAAAGCCCACGCCCTCGTGCTTGCCCAAGACCCGACCAAAGGCCTCACGTGTGCGTGCATATTCGGTGGCCACATCGTGGGCGCGACGCGCTTGACCTAGCCAACGCATGCAGTGCGTCAGACGTGCCGGTGCCAATCGAACTTGAGCATAGCGAAAGCCGCGACCCAACTCGCCGAGTACCTGTGAGGCAGGCACGCGCAGGTCTTTGAAATCGATAACGGCATGGCCACCGGTGAAGCAACTGTCCATGGCATCCATGTGCCGAACGAGCTCAATGCCGGGCTGGTTCATATCAGACAAAAACATCGTGGCCGAGCCGTCTTCAAGCTTGGCCATGATGATCACATAAGTGGCGCCATAAGCACCCGTGATGTACCACTTGCGGCCATTGATGACGAAGTCATCACCATCACGAACAGCCGTCGTTTGCAGCATCGACGGATCAGCGCCAGCGCCAGGCGCGGGCTCAGTCATCGCAAAGCACGACCGAATCTTGCCTTTCACTTGGGGGCGCAACCAGCGCTCTTTGTGCTCGTCACTGGCAATCATTTCCATCAAGTGAATGTTGCCCTCATCAGGAGCGTGAATGTTCATGGCCGTGGGGCCGAGTCGAGAGTAGCCCGCCTCTTCGAACACAATGGCTTTTTGGCGATGGTTCAAACCCAAGCCGCCCATCTCAACCGACGCGTGAGGCGTTAATAAGCCTGCTTCGCGTGCCAGTGTCACCAGCTCTTGACGCAAAGACTCATCTGGCCCGTGGGCGCCGTGGCGTGGATCAGACTCTAATGGAATGATTTTTTGTGCGATGAACTCGCGTGTTCGTTGCTGAAGCTCTAAATCAGCGGCGCTGAGGGTGAAATCCATGGTGCCTCGACTGGTGTTTAAGGGCAAATCGCCTGTTAAGTTTGATTCTATCGTCTTAAACCTGCCTTAACGAGAAATCACCCTAGCGTGCTCTCATGCCAAACCCTTCGCCGGCTTTAAGTGCCCACCCGAAGGCTGGCACCCATTTTACGCAATAGCGCGACCACGCTTTGCGCCACGATTCGTCCAGTCTTAGGGTTTTCAGACGGTATGTTTTGAATGGACATGTTGAAACTTGCTGAGTCCGAATCCACATGAATCGTGTGAGTGTTGCGAGTCACCGCCGGATCGGCCCAAATCTCAAGTGTGGTTTTTTCTGGGCCAACACCAGCCAAAGCGAGGGCCACCACCACATTCAAATTGGCCGGAAAACCCTTGGCAGCATCGCGCGCATTGCCTTCAAAAACTTTTAGCGGCGCGGTGAGTCCGTCAACTTCGATATTGTGCTCGATCAAATGCGGGGCACCTTTGAGTCCTTCAGGCGGCTTGCGGGTTACCATTTTGACGCTGTGAATGGTGCCTTCAGCAGCGGCAACCACGGCGTCTAGACCAAGCAGCGCACCGGTCGGCACAATAATACTGCCACCATTTTGCGCGGCGACGCCACGCAAATGGTCGTTAAACAGCAAAGCGCCAACAGACAAAACGATGGCCTGCTTGCCAGCCTTTAAAAATGGCGTCACGATATCTGAGAGAAGCGCAGCTGGTGCACACTCGACCACCATATCAGCCACAGGCTCAAGCGCCTCAATGGACATCACCGGCACAGAATGCGCCAAAGTCTCAACAAACGCTTGCGCCTTATCATGATTTTTAGCTGACACGGCAACCAAGCGAATACCTGGCACGGCGCCTTGCGCCAGAGATCGCGCCAAAGACTGTCCGATTGCGCCTAATCCAGCAATCGCAACACGGGTTTCTTTATTGAATGACTGGTGTGAGGACTGACTCATTGCGCTGCCTTTTAAGTTTGGTTTAAGTCAAGATGGTTCACATAATACGTCAGACCGATTGGCTTGAAAGCCATGGAATCCTTAGCGTTGGGCAGGTGCTCATGCACTAGGGTATGCCCCATCAAGGAGCACTTGATTAATGATCGTCTGGCATTGACAATAACTCTTATTGGTAAAAAACCAATACGTGCCAATGGCACGACTTTTGCTTCGTAGCTATAAACAAACCGCTGATCAGCTCTTTGACAGGAGCAAGCGGTTAGTTTTCTTTTTTACTTCATAACGATAATGTTCCCAAGGAGCTCTCATGTTTAAGACTCGCTTTATGGCCGCAGCCGCCGCAGTGGCAACATCTGCCCTGCTGGCCGCCCCCGCCTCAGCGGATAACCACGCCCCGAATTGCTCAACTGCGCAATTGATTGTGCCTTGGGGCGCAGGCGGTGACACCGACATCATTTTCCGCAGCTACGTCAACGCCATTAACGAAAGCGGTATCAAGCCACAACTGCAAGTCGTGAACGTTGGTGGCCAAGGTGGCATTCGCGGTGCTGCCCAGGTTAAAGACGCCCCTGCTGACGGTTGCATGTTGATTGCTTTGCACGAGAGTGTCATCACCAGCTTTTTGACCGGTCGTGCAAAATTCACGCACGACGCCTTCGAGCCTGTGGCATTGGTCAGCTATACCCCATCAATCGTTGGTTCTTCCACCAAGACACCTTTTAAAGACTTGAAAGGCATGCTTGCGTTGGCCAAAAAAGAGCCCAAGTCAGTCACCGTGGGCGTCACCTTAGGTTCAACCAGCCACTTCATCTTCTTGTTGATCGAAGACGCAGCCAAAGTCGAATTTCGCTACGTGTCTTATGACGGCACGCGCGAGCGCAACACCGCTATTTTGGCGGGTAACGTCATGGCTGGCGAAACAAATGTCTTGACCGCCAAGAAGTACATCGAAGAAGGTGCCTTGAACGCTTTGGGCATTGCAACCGAAGCCCGTGATGGCTTGATACCAAAGGTGCCTACCCTGAAAGAGCAAGGCGTGAATGTACTTTATGGTTTGGCTCGTGGGGTTGGTTTGCCCAAAGGCACCCCACCTAAGACGGTTAAGTTCTGGTCAGATGCGTTTGCCAAGGCTGCTAAAAACACAGCATTGATCAAAGCCGTTGAAGACAACGGCTCAGTCATTCTCTCGAAGGACAGCAAAGGCTATGGCGAATTTTTGAAGCAAAGCTATGCAGAGCACGAGCGCTTGGCTATCAAAATTGGCATGTACAAAAAGTAATTCGCGTTTTATCAGTCCGGCGTCAATCTGAGGACGTTATGATTGGCGCTTGGATTGGTAATGAAACGTTCCCATCAGGCCTCTTGGGCTTACGTCCACGGGCCTGATTTTATTTTTAGACCGTCTAATTGCTTATTTATAAGCCTGTTGATTGAGTGAAACCCATGAAGCGTCTTAACCGTGATGCCATCACAGCATTGTTACTGCTGGTCATTTG
>ERZ887851.514-NODE-514-length-38287-cov-15.223530_pt1 | contig 38287 bp, 37 predicted proteins | sample MGYA00521100_ERZ887851 | MGnify/ENA primary metagenome ERZ887851 (study PRJEB32303, sample SAMEA104408602) | aquatic metagenome | biome: Brackish water; feature: Pelagic; material: water | place: Baltic Sea | collected 2014-06-06T16:11:00 | depth 11,444 m ... | reverse complement strand
TGCGAAATATCACCATCAGGACAGCAAAATCAGAGATTTACTTGGGGAATATGGGGTTGATAGAGGTGCCGTCGGTGCCAGACGCCGCCAGCACGATATCGGCAAAGTCTATTGTAGCTTGGCGCAGTTGTGCCAACTTTGGCCCGCCCATTGAGTTCGAAAGGTCAAGGACCAATGAAATTTCCACCCGCTCCGCCTGCTCGACCGCCGAGGCGGTGACGTAGGTGGACAGCTGATCAATGCTCAGCATCTGCATATAAATGGTGTCCACCGAAATCTCGGCATGGACATCGACAGCGCAACTGCCCGGAACGCGATCGACATTAACCGAGATGACTTCGTCCCCGAAACCGCGGGACCGCAGGACATCCAACGCCGCCGCGCATGGATCGTCGGCTCCATCGCAGACCGCAAGCGCCGAGGCCGAAAGGGCGGCCTGATCCACCGCCGCCTGAAGACGGACCCGATAGTTTTCGAACCGCATCATATCGACGGCCATCCCCATAACCATGAGGATCATCGCCAGAATGAATATGGTAAAAATAACCATCGAGCCGTCTTCACGGCGATGAAAGGTCCCATATCGACGGGACGCACGTGTCCACACACGATAAAACATAAGCTTACCCGCACACTGATGAACAAACCGACTCGGCCCGACATGGGCCGCGCGGCATTTCGCAACTACTTGGTTAACGTATGCGTGATGTCAGGCGCGAATGGGTCGGCTTTGCGGCAATTTATGGACCCTTCCTGCAAACCTCTCTGCACCTGTTGCAAGGCCGGGATGCATACGCCTCGTGTTGTACCGGGACGCCTCAGGCGCTATCTGTTTTCTAACAGCCAATGGGAAACCAAATGCGCGACATCAAGATACCAGAGCAGCGTCACCCCGAAAAGGCGCACCGCCCCGACAATGCCCAGCCCAAAAAGCCGGACTGGATCAGGGTCAAGGCGCCGACCTCGGCAGGGTACAAGCAAACCCGCGACATCATGCGCGAACACCGCCTGACGACCGTCTGCGAAGAAGCGGGCTGTCCAAACGTTGGCGAATGTTGGTCGCAGGGCCACGCCACGATGATGATCATGGGCGAGGTCTGCACCCGCGCCTGCTCGTTCTGCAACATCGCAACGGGCAAGCCGCCAGAGGCGCTTGACGTGTTCGAGCCGGGCCGCGTTGCCGACGCGGTGAAAAAGCTTGGTCTGAACCATGTCGTTATCACCTCGGTTGATCGCGACGATGTCGAGGACGGCGGGGCAGAGCATTTTGCGCAGACCATCCGCGCCATCCGCAAGCAGGCGCCGGGAACGACGATCGAAATTCTGACCCCCGATTTCCTGCGCTGCGATCCCAGCGTCCTTGAGGTGGTCGTGGCCGCCCGTCCGGACGTGTTCAACCACAATCTCGAAACCGTGCCCGGCCTTTACCCCGAGGTTCGTCCCGGCGCCCGCTACTTCCATTCCCTGCGCTTGCTGCAACGGGTAAAAGAGCTTGATCCGACGATGTTCACCAAATCTGGCATTATGGTAGGCTTGGGCGAGGACCGTCAGTCCGTCACGCAAGTGATGGACGATATGCGCGCGGCGGATATCGATTTCCTGACCATCGGCCAATACCTTCAGCCAACGCCAAAGCATCATCGCGTCGACCGCTTTGTCACGCCCGAGGAATTCGCGGGCTACGAAAAGGCGGCCTATGGCAAGGGCTTCTTGATGGTGTCGGCTACCCCGCTGACCCGGTCAAGCTATCACGCAGGTGACGATTTCGCCCGCCTTCGCGAGGCCCGAATGGCGAAGCTCGGACGCGCCTGAGCAGGCGGCAACGACTGGCCAGGCAAAACGGTGGCCAGGCAAGACGACCTGTCAAAACGACAGGTCCTCGCCTAGCTGTCGGGGCCCAGTGGCGGCAAAGCGGCCAGATAGCTTGCGATGGCCAGCCGGTCCGCATCGCTTAGCTGGCGGGTGTTCTTGATGACCTCGACCATTTCACCGCCCGCGGTATCAAACTCGGGCGTGAAACCGCTTTTGAGGTATTCGGCCACTTCATCAACAGACCATGACAATCCGCCTGTCGTGATGTTCGGGACCCGTCCGGGGCCCGAAGCCGCGGGTGCGCCCGCCATCCAACGGTCCCGCTGAAGGCCGCCGAGCGCATTGCGAGGCGTGTGGCATTCGGCGCAATGGCCCAGCGCTTCGACCAGGTAGCGGCCCCGTTCAACCTCGGGCGAGACGGGGTCAGGCACAACCCAGTCGGTCGATGCAAAGAGCAGCTTCCATCCCCCAAGACTGGCCCGAAAACGGAACGGGAGGTCCAGATCGTGGGGCAGGGAGGGGGAGGCATCGGCAGGCAGGGTGCGCAGGTAGGCGATCAGGTCGACGATATCTTGCGGCGCGGCCTTGGCGTAGGCAGTGTAGGGAAAGGCGGGGTAGTAATGTGCACCCTCCGGCGACACACCGCTTTGGATGGCGCTGGCCAGTTCTAGATCGGTCCAGCGTCCGATGCCTGCCTCCGGATCGCTAGAAATGTTGGGGGCCATGAATGTGCCGTAGTCGGACGCGAAGGTCCGGCCTCCCGCAAGGACTGGCAGTCCTTCGTCTTCGGCCCCTGGCGCGGTGTGACAAGAAGCGCAGCCCGAGGCGGCAAAGATCACGGCCCCATTCGCGGCGTCACCGATCAACCCATCTAGCGCATCGGCGGCCAAGGGAGCGGGCCGGGTCAGGAACCACGCCCCCCCGGCCAAAGCCAGCACAACAACGATCGCCAGACGCAAGATCATCACACTCTTCCGGTTAGGAGGCAAAGGGGGCGTGCCCCCTTTGCCGAGAGCTTTTCGTTACTGGCGCACGCGGTAGTTCTGGTGGCAGGCGCCACAGGCGCCGCCCATGGCCTGCATGCCGGCCTGGATGCCTTCGACACCGGTACCAGCTGTGGCCGCCATAGCGGTTGCGGCAATCAGCAGCGCCTCTTGTGCGGCGCTAAAGCCTTCAGGATCGGTCCAGATGGCCTCCATCGAGCGGGTGCCTTCGGCCATGCCGCTGGCTGAGCCTTCGGGCCAGTAGAATCGCTGATCGATGCCGGCCAGTGCCACAAGGCTTTCGGCGGCCACCGTTGCCGCTTCGGCGTCATAGGGCATGTTGCCCTGGGCCATCGCCCCCAGCACACCCAGATTGGTGCCGTAAAGGGTCATATGGGCCTGCCGGGCCTTGATTGCCCCGGAATGGTCGGCAGACTGGGCATGTGCAAGGGACGCGAAGGCGAGACCTGAGAGGCTGAGGACAAAAGCTTTTGTGATCGACATCATTCCATATTCTCCAACTCTATACGGGGATATTCAGGTAACTGTAGGGGGATTGGGGACGATTTCCACCCACCAATTCTGCGAGAGGGCTATTCATTCATGCACAGGACGAATTGGGACGATCTTCGGTTTGTTCTGGCGGTTGCGGAAGAAGGGTCTGTCAGCGCCGCATCCCGCAGACTCGGCGTCAATCACGCCACTGTCTTGCGCCGTATTGCAGCCTTTGAGGATCAGCACGGGGCTTCGATCTTTGACAGGGATATGCGCGGCTACGTTGTGCGTCCTGACAAGCTGCGGGTCATCGAGGCGGCCCGAACGGCGGGGCTGGCCATGGAGCAGGTCCAGCGACTGGTGCGGGGCAATGCCCTGCAGCCTGTCGAACGGATTTGCATCACCTCAACAGACACGTTTTGCCAGGTGGTCCTGCCCCCCTTGTTGGCTTTGGTCGCCGAAGGTTTCAAACCCCAGTTCGAGGTAGAGTTGACCTCGGCCAATCATCACCTGGATCTTGCCCGTTTGCGGGCGGACATCACCGTGCGACCGGCGTTTGAATTGCCGGATGATCTGACCGGGGTCCCTGCAGGGGAACTGGGGTTTGCGGCCTATGCCCGCGGTGGCGCCCCGCAGCCGGAAACCTGGCTGGGACTAAGCGGTGCAATTTCCCGGTCGCGGGCGGCGGCATGGATGGCGGATGAAATCGACGCCACCAACATCCGTGGGGCTGCTGACAGCTTTCCGGTTCTGCGCGAACTTGCGGCCGAAGGGGCGGGAATCGGGATTTTGCCCTGTTGCCTTGGCGACAGGGACCCGCGGCTTATTCGGCTCGCTGATGCGATGCCGCACATGTTCGTTCCGATCTGGGTGGCAAGCCATGTCGAACTGGCGCCTGTGCCGCGACTGGAAAAATTGCGGGCACGGCTGGCCGAGGTGCTAATCGGCGTCGGTCCCTGGCTGAAAGGGTTAGATCAATAGACCCTCGGGACACGCATCCGGTCCGCTGTGAGGCTATCTGGCCAGCCCACCGTCCGCTCGATCGCAAAGAGGACCAGGCAAACGACGACGATGCCAAGCACCATCAACACCCTTTGGGTTGAGGGCGGCCGGGCCACCCAGCGCTTGGCCCGCAAAAGCCAGGTCAGGTAGTTCACTGCCCTAGTCTTCGGTAAACCGCACCTTGCCGATGAACGGCAGGTTGCGGTTGCGCTGTGCATAGTCGATCCCGTAGCCCACGACGAATTCATCAGGAATGGAAAAGCCGATCCAGTCGGCGGCAAAATCCACCTCGCGCCGCGACGGCTTGTCCAGAAGCGCGATGGTGCGGAGCCGGGCAGGGGACCGATTCTTGAGGAATTTGGACACATGGGCCAGTGTATGGCCGGTGTCGACGATATCCTCGACCACCAGAACATCGCGTCCCTCAATCTTGCCGCGCAGATCCTTGAGGACCCGGACCTCCCGGCTTGATTCCATGGCATCGCCATAGGACGAAACCTCAAGGAAATCGACCTCGACTGGCAGGTCCAGTTCGCGCACCAGATCGGCGATAAACACGAACGATCCGCGCAAAAGGCCGACAACGACAAGCTTGTCGGTGCCTTCGAATTCCGCCGCAATTTCGCGGGCGAGCCCCTCGATGCGGGCAGCAATGGATTTGGCAGAAATCATCTGGTCGATGACATAGGCACGCTGGGTCATGTGATGCAGTCTCCCCTTGCGCGCACCATGCCGTCTCTGCGCTGCGGGGTCCAGAGCGCCCCGTCAGACAGGTCGAAAAACCACGGCTGCAAGGACGGACCTGCCCCGTGCGGCACCACGACGCCCTTGATAAAGGCGGAAAAGGTCTGACATGGAGGGGGACCAGTTTTGACGGACCAATACCGATGCCCACCCATTCCGAGACCCGCGTCCTGCCCTATACCGCCGACCAGATGTATGCGCTGGTGGCCGATGTGGCCTCTTACCCCCAGTTCCTTCCCTGGACCGCCGCGGCGCGGATCCGCTCGACCGAGGACAAGGGGGATCATCTGGTCATGCTGGCCGATCTCGTGATTTCGTTCAAAGTGTTCCGCGAAAAGTTCGGGAGCAAAGTCACCCTTTGGCCCGCCAAGCGCCAGATTGACACGGAATACATCGACGGCCCTTTTCGTTATCTGCAAAGCCGCTGGCAGTTCACAGATGTGGAGGGGGGCTGCGAAGTCAGCTTTTTCGTCGACTTCGAATTTCGCAACCGCCTGCTGCAAGGGGCGGCGGGCATGTTCTTTAACGAGGCGATGCAGCGGGTTGTCAGGGCGTTTGAGCGTCGCGCTCAGGCTCTGCATGGCGCAGGCTAGAAGAGGCAGGACCCATCCATGTCACCACCTGAGGTTCTTCTGGCACGGTTCGCCCATGGCCCCGTGACCGATCCTACCGCTTTGGCGGTCATGCGCCTATCGGTTCTGGATTGGGCGGCCTGTGGCCTTGCGGGCCGGTCCGAGGATGTGGCCCGCCTTTGCCATGCGATGGCGATCGAGGACGCGGGCCGCGCTCAGGCAACCCTCTTTGGTGGCGGGCGGGTTCCAGCCCCCCGGGCGGCCCTTGTCAATGGCACGACCTCGCACGCGCTCGATTTCGACGATACGCATTTTGCCCACATCGGGCACCCTTCCGTTGGCATCCTGCCAGCTGCCCTTGCCGTGGCCGAGGCGGAAGGGGCGGATATGGCGGCATTCCTTGCCGCTGCCCTAGTCGGGGTAGAGTCCTCCGTCCGGGTTGGCGTCTGGCTGGGCCGGGGTCATTACCAGACCGGGTTTCACCAGACCGCCACCGCCGGTGCCTTTGGTGCGACACTGGCCGCTGCGCGGTTGATGGGGCTGGATCAGGACCAGACGGTGCAGGCCCTTGGCCTTGCCGCAACCCGCGCCTCGGGGTTGAAGTCGCAGTTCGGGACCATGGGCAAACCCTACAACGCTGGCCTTGCCGCCGAAACCGGGGTCGAGGCGGCGCGTCTGGCCCGGGCTGGGATGACCTCTTCGACGCTGGGTCTTTCGGGCGATCAGGGTTTTGGCCCCACCCACCACGGCGCGGCGGACCTTTCGGGGTTTTCCGGTATGGGTGACACTTGGCTTTTCCCGACTGTCAGTCAAAAGTTTCACGCCTGCTGCCACGGCCTTCATGCCATGCTTGAGGCGCTGGCCGGTGCATCTACCGCACCGGGCGTGGTCGCGCGCATCGACATTCAGACCCATCCCCGCTGGCTGACCGTCTGCAACATCGCCGAACCCGCAACGGGGCTAGAGGCAAAGTTCAGCTACCGATTGACCGCCGCGATGGCGCTAAGCGGTGTGGCGACTGGGGCGATCAGCAGTTTTGCCGATGCCACCGCCGCGCGGCCTGACCTTGTTGCCCTGCGCGACCGGGTTCATGTGACTGCCGACAGCGACCTGACTGAGATGCAGGCAAGGGTCATCCTGACCTTGCAGGGCGGTCAGACCGAAGTGCTGTTTCACGACCTCGACGCCCCTCTGCCGCTAGAGGTGCGGGCGGACAAGATCAGGAGCAAGGCGCGGGCGCTGACCACCTTGGCGGATGCACTGGAGGGCGCGATAAACGCGGGCAAGCTGGCCGATTTTGTCGGGTTGATCGGATCGGCCTAGACCATAGTGGGCAATCAGGCGGCCTCAACCGCCCTGATCAGCAGATCAAGGGCATGGTCCCGCGCCGCGATACGCACCTGCGCCCGGCCAAGCGGGCCAAAGTCCAGCAGTTCGGTTTTGACGCCCTGTTCCGTGGCCAGACCAAAGCAGACCCGGCCTTCCGGCTTATGCTCTGACCCGCCGGGGCCTGCGATGCCGGTGATCGACACGGCGATCTGGGCGCCTGACCTTGTGCGGGCACCTTCGGCCATTTCGGCGGCGACCTCTTCGCTGACCGCGCCATGACGATCTAGCGTGGTGACAGCCACGCCCAGCATCTCGACCTTTGCGGCATTGGTATAGGTGACAAAGCCCCGGTCAAAGATGGACGACGATCCCGGCACATCGGTTATGGCCGCAGCCACAAGCCCGCCAGTGCAGCTTTCGGCCGTGGCGATCCAGAGGCCCTTGGCGCGGGCCGCCGCCAAGAGGGTCTCGGCCCTCGTCATAGCAACCGCATCGCCCCATGAGCGAGGCCGGCCAGAACGATCACGCCAAGGGCGGCAAAGACCCCGGCAATCACATCGTCCAGCATCAGCCCCAGCGCATCGCCGCGCCGGTCGGCCCGACCGACCCAGCCGGGCTTTGCGATGTCAAACAGGCGAAACAGGGCAAAACCCGCGACCCAACCGGGCCAAAGGGCGCTTGGCGCGGCATTCATCATCGCCGCGCCAAAGGCGACCGGCCAAAGGGCAATCCATTGGCCTGCCACCTCGTCGATCACCACCCAGGAGGGGTCGGTGTCGCGGGTCGCCAGGATTTCTTCGAGCGCGGCGAAATAGCCAAGGGGCAGAATCACCAGTGTCGCGGCAACCAACAGCCAGGGTCCGCCCAGCACCATGAGCACCCAGGCGCAGGGCAGGGCGGCCAGCGACCCCCAGGTGCCAGGGGCAGGGCGCAGGGTCCCGATCCCGCCGAATGTCGCGATAAGGTGCATCATGATTTCACCAGTGTTGCTGTGGCGAGGGCCGCGATCCCTTCGCCCCGCCCGGTAAAGCCAAGACGTTCCGAGGTCGTGGCCTTCACGCTCATCCTATCGATGTCGATCTGCATGATCCGCGCCATTTCGGCCCGCATGGCCTGGGCAAGGGGGCCAATCTTGGGCTCTTCGCAGATCAGGGTGCAATCGGCATGGGTGATGGTGAACCCCATCTCGCGGGACAGGGCGCAGGCATGGGCAAGGAAGATATGGCTTTCCGCCCCTTTCCACTGGGGGTCAGAGGGGGGGAAATGCTGCCCTATGTCCCCCCGTGCCAAAGCGCCGTAGATCGCGTCCGTGACGGCATGCATGCCGACATCGGCGTCCGAATGGCCCTGAAGGGCGCGTCCGAAGGGCACCTTTACCCCGCAAAGCCAGACATGATCGCCCGGCCCAAAGCGGTGTACGTCAAACCCATTGCCAGTCCGGATATCCATCTGTTGTCCTGCGTCTTGCCCAAGGGCCCGCGCGGCGCGGGCAAAATCGTCGGGGCCGGTGATCTTTATGTTCTCTTCATCGCCCAGCACGATGGCAACGTCCATGCCCGCCGCGCGGGCAACCTCGACGTCATCGGCGGCGCTGCCCGAATGGCTGCGGTGGGCGGCAAGGATCGGGGCAAAGCGAAACCCCTGTGGGGTTTGCGCCCGCCACAGGCCGGTGCGGTCCTGCGTTCCGGTCACAAGCCCCTCGGTACCAAGCCATAGCGCATCGGTGACAGGCACCGCTGGGGCTGCACCATCGTGCTGCCCTAGCCCGGCAATGACACGCTCCACCAGTGCGGGACGCAGCACCGGTCTGGCGGCATCGTGGATCAGGACCAGGTCGGGGGCGTCGCCCTCCAACGCCTCAAGTCCGGCCCGGACCGAGGCGTCGCGCGTCGCCCCGCCCGTCACCACCGTAACAGCGGTCAGATCAAGGTCAGACAGTCGGGCCTGATCGTCAGCGTGAATCACAAGGCACAAGGGACCGATCCGATCCACCGCCCTGAGGGCGTCCAGGGTATGGGCCAGAACGACCCTGTCCCCCAAAAGGCGCCATTGCTTGGGGACATCACCCCCCGCCCGCACGCCCCGACCGGCCGCAACCACCACCGCTGCAATCTGCATGACCGCCTCATCCTGTTCTTGCCAGATACCTAGAGGCTGACGGGCGGGCGTGCAAATCCTCAGTTGCCCATAGGTGTCGCCTAAAAATAAGGCATATGCATTTGGTTGTTGCTAATTGTGGCTTGCATTCGTTGTCGTTGTTATCCGTTCGGGTTAGATTGGCTGCAAGCGCACAACTTATGGGCAAACGGTACTGACATTGGGAGAGACAGTCACACTCACGCTAGCGGGGCATTCGATTGCGCCGCCAATCGCGCTTGCGCCTTTGGCTGGTATCACGGATCTGCCGTTTCGCCAACTTGTGCGCCGCTTTGGGGCCGGATGGGTCGTGTCTGAAATGGTCGCGAGCCAAGAGATGATGCAGGGCAAACCCGGCGTCCGGGAGCGGGCCGAACTGGGACTGGATCAAAGCGACACAGCCGTCCAACTGGCCGGCCGGGAGGCCCATTGGATGGCAGAGGCCGCCCGCATGGTCGAGGCGAATGGCGCCCGGATCATCGACATAAACATGGGCTGTCCGGCCAAGAAGGTGACCAACGGCTATTCTGGCTCGGCGCTTCTGCGTACCCCCGATCATGCGCTGCGGCTGATCGAGGCTGTGGTCGGGGCGGTCAAGGTGCCGGTTACCCTCAAGACCCGATTGGGTTGGGATCACGATTGCCTCAATGCCGCCGACGTCGCCCGCCGGGCCGAGGCGGCGGGCATCCAGATGGTCACCATCCACGGCCGCACCCGGCAACAGTTTTACAAGGGCAAGGCCGACTGGGCCGCGATCCGGGCGATCAAGGCAGCGGTGTCGATCCCCGTTATTGCCAACGGGGATATCGTTGACGCCCAGACCGCGCGCACCGCGCTGGACCAGTCTGGCGCGGACGGCGTGATGATAGGGCGGGGGGCGCAGGGGCGGCCCTGGCAGCTTGCCCTGACGGCCGCCGCGCTTTGGGGCACACCGGCCCCGCAGGTGCCCAAGGACAAGGCCTTTGCCGATATGGTGGCCGAGCATTATCAGGCCATGCTGTCGTTCTATGGTGCCGATCTGGGACTGCGCGTCGCGCGCAAGCATCTGGGTTGGTACATGGACACGGCCGGAACCTGCGACGCGCAGCGGCGACCGGTTCTGACGGCCACAACACCGGAACAGGTGCTGGCGCTATTGCCGGATGCCCTGACTGATACGGACAGGGCGGCGGCATGATTATTGATACCGATCTTTGGGCCTCCCTTCCAGTTCCGGCGCTTTTGCTGGGGCCTGACGACACGATCCTTGAGACGAACCCGGCGGCGGAATCCTTTCTGAACCTGTCGGCCCGTTCCCTTGAGGCCAAGGTTCTGTGGGACAGCCTGAGCATCGACGACGGCCTGCGCCTGGCCTTTGCACGGGCACGGGAGCAGGGATCGCCACTTTTCGTCAACGACGTGGAGGTCGGCAGCAGCCAGCGGCCCCCGATGCTGTCCAACATCCAGTTCTCGCATTTGCAAGGCTCCGACGGGTTGATGATCATGATGATCTCGCCGCGCGAAATCGCCAGCCGGATCACGCAAAACGCCTCTTCGGCGAAGGCAGCCAAGTCGGTGATCGGCATGGCGGAAATGCTGGCGCATGAAATCAAGAACCCGCTGGCTGGGATCACCGGGGCGGCACAGCTTTTGTCGATGGGCCTTAGCAACGGTGACCGCGAACTGACCGACCTGATCGTCGAGGAAAGCCGCCGGATCGTGAAGCTGCTGGAACAGGTCGAACTGTTCGGTAACCTCAGCCCGCCCGCGCTCAAACCGGTGAACATTCACGACGTTCTGGACCGGGCCCGCCAGTCGGCTGCGGTCGGATTCGGGGCGCATATGATGTTCATCGAGGATTATGATCCCTCGCTGCCCCGGACCCTGGCCGATTCAGATCAGTTACTGCAGGTGTTGTTGAACCTTCTCAAGAATGCCTCCGAAGCAGGGTCATCTGGCGGCGTGATCCGGTTGCACACCTTTTACGAGGCCTCGTTGCGGGTGCGCCGCCCGGATGGATCGCACGCCCGGCTACCGCTTCAGATCGAGGTGATCGATGATGGTCCGGGCCTGCCGCCCGAGATCGCGGCGGACATTTTTGAACCCTTTGTGTCGGGTCGCGAAAACGGGACAGGCCTTGGCCTTGCCCTCGTGTCCAAGCTGATCGGACAGGCCGGCGGCTGGATATCGGTCGACAGCGTGCCGGGGCGGACTGTGTTCCGCATCTCGCTGCCCGTCGCCCCGCCTGAATTGCCAGAAAACGATGATACCCCAACTGCCGGAGACACATAATGGACGGAACTGTACTTGTCGCTGACGATGACCGCACCATCCGCACCGTCCTGACGCAGGCACTGACGCGTGCCGGGTGCAAGGTTCATGCCACCTCCTCACTCGTTACCCTGATGCGCTGGGTCGATGAGGGCAAAGGCGATCTTGTCATTTCGGACGTGATCATGCCCGATGGAAACGGGCTGGACCAATTGCCCCTTATCTCCAAGGCGCGGCCGGGCCTGCCTGTTATCGTGATTTCGGCGCAAAACACCATCATGACCGCCATTCAGGCAGCCGAGGCCGAGGCCTATGACTACCTGCCCAAGCCGTTCGACCTACCCGACCTGATGAAGCGGGCTGCCCGCGCACTTGAGGTCAAACGGCGGGCTCCGATACGCAAAGGCGAAGCTGTCGAGGACGATTCGACCGGCGATCTGCCACTGGTGGGGCGGACCCCGGCGATGCAGGCGCTTTACCGTCTTGTCGCGCGGGTGATGAACACCACCCTTCCGGTACTGATCACCGGCGAAAGCGGGACCGGCAAATCCCTGATCGCCCGCGCCATCCATGACTTTTCCGACCGGCGCAGCCTGCCGTTTGTCACTGTCGATGCCTCGGACCTGAAAGGCGCCGATGGCCCCTCCATGGTTCTTAGCCGCGCTCGGGGCGGGTCGATCCTGTTCGATGAAGTCGGTGATCTTGACGACGACTCTCAGGCCCGCATCGTGCGCATGCTTGACGCTTTGGGCGACAACGCGCCCCGGATCATGTCGACCAGCCAGATTGACCTGATGGGGCGGATGGAAAACGGCGGCTTTCGTGAGGATCTGTTCTATCGACTGTCTGGCGTGAACATCGCCGTGCCCTCGCTGCGCGAGCGGGTAGATGACATCCCCTTGCTGGCGGAACATTTCCTTGCACGGGGAGAGCGGGATGGATTTGCCATCCGCCGCCTGGCCCCGACGGCCCTAGATCTGGTGCGTACCTATAGCTGGCCGGGCAACGTCCGCCAACTGGAGAACGCGGTTCGCCGCCTTGTCGTGACGGCCCCCGAAGAAGAAATCAGCCGGGCCGAGGTCGAAGCCGTTCTGGGCAACCAGCCAGCGATGGAGCCGCTGCGCGGCGGTGGTGAAGGCGAAAAGCTGACGACGTCGGTGGCAAAACACCTGCGCCGCTACTTTGACCTGCATGGCGGTGTGTTGCCGCCACCAGGCCTTTACCAACGGATTCTGCGCGAGGTTGAGACGCCTTTGATCGAACTTGCCCTCGATGCCACCGGCGGAAATCAGGCTAAATGTGCTGTTTTACTTGGGATAAACCGCAATACCTTGCGCAAGAAGATCACAGATCTGGATATCCGCGTGACTCGGCGCCGAAAGTTGATGTAAAACCGCAACAGAACCGTGACCGCCCGGACGCAGATTCTGCGTCGCGCGCGGGACGCGGCGCAGCGGCGGTGAGGGCGGCAACCCGACACAGGGACCCATCCTCCATCAACAAGGCGGTAGTGTAGTGCATCGGTCCCTGACCGGCAGACGTTTTACAAAGTTTTCCCGCTGGCGGCGTCAGCGGCGCATTCAGAATGCCGCCACTCTTGGCCTTGTTGCCCTGGGCCCGATCCTGACAGCCCTGACTTATGTCGTGCTGGGGCCGTTGGATCAGGGCGGGTCGGAGCCGACGTTGCGGATCGTACTTCTGGCTGACTTTGTCTATGTGTTGGTTGTCGCGGCCCTCGTGTCGCGGCGGATCGCAAGCATGGTGGCGGCGCGGAATGCAAAGTCCGCCGGTTCCCGACTTCACCTGCGGCTGACAGGCGTGTTTGTCCTGCTGGCTCTGATCCCAACAGTCCTTGTGGCCGTCTTTTCGGTTCTGACGATCAATGTTGGCCTTGAAGGCTGGTTTTCCGAGCGGGTGCGCAATGTCCTTGGCAGCTCGCTTCAGGCGGCGCAGGCCTATGAAGAGGAACACCGCACCGATCTGACCCGCGACGGGCAAGAGTTGGCCTCCTATCTCGATGCGGAACGGCAGCGAAACTTTTTCATGACCGACGGCGACCTGCGTCAGACGCTGGGGGTGCTGCAGCCGCAGATCGAACGGGGATTGACCGAGGCCTTTGTACTGGATGGATCTGGGGCGATCCGGGCCCGAGGGGCGCGATCCTATGAATTTGGCTACGAGCGGCCTGATCCCGGCGACTTTGACAAGGCCCTCGAGGACGGCATCTTCATCATCGAAGACTATCCGAACAACGAATTCCGCGCCCTGATCCCTCTGACCGCGTTTGTGGACCGGTATCTTTACGTTACCCGCTCTGTGGACGGGGGCATTCTGGCGCTGTTGGATGACACACAGGCGACGGTTGCCCTTTACGTCCAGCTTGAAAGTGAACGGGGGCGGTTGCTGTTTGAATTTGGCCTTTTGTACCTGGGCTTTGCCGTCATCCTGATCCTTGCGGCAATCTGGCTTGGCTTGTGGTTTGCCGATGGATTGGCCCAGCCGGTCGGGCGGCTTGTCAACGCCTCGCAGCGGGTCGGTGCGGGTGATCTTGATGTGCAAGTGATCGAAGAGGACGGCGACGATGAGATCTCGCAACTTGGCCACTATTTCAATCAGATGACCACCCAGCTCAAGGGGCAGCGAAATGCCTTGCTTGAGAATACGCAACAGATCGAAAGGCGGCGGCGGCTTTTCGATTCAGTGCTTTCGTCGGTCACGTCGGGTGTTGTTGGCGTTGATCCGGAGGGCGAGATTACCTTTGCCAATCGCTCGGCCCAGAGGGTACTTGGCATCACCGATGACCAGCAGTCCCTGGCCCTTACCGATGCAATCCCCGAGTTTGCGGCGCTTTTCGACCAACTGCGCTTTGAAGGGCGAGACACGGTGCAAAGTCAGATCGGGATGAACCGGGGCGGCAAGCAGGAATCCCTTCTTGTCCGAATGTCGCCCCGCCGCTCCGAGGATGGGGCGCTTGAGGGCTACGTTGTCGCCTTTGATGACGTCACGGACCTCGTATCGGCCCAACGGATGGCGGCATGGGGCGATGTGGCACGGCGCATTGCCCATGAGATCAAGAACCCGCTGACCCCTATTCAGTTGTCGGCCGAGCGGATCAAGCGCAAGTTCCGCGACCGGGTGGGCGAGGATGCCGCCAGTCTTGAGCAGATGACCGATGTCATCGTGCGCCAGACCAACGACCTGCGCCGGATCGTGGATGAGTTTTCAAAGTTCGCTCGCATGCCCGAACCGCAACGGCGGGCAAGTGACCTGACGGCACTGGTGCGCGATGCGGTCACGCTTCAGGAGGCCGGGCAGCCCAACGTGACCTTCGTGTCCGACCTTGGCCACGAGACGGTGATGGCCGAGATTGACGAAACGATGATCAGCCAGGCGCTGACCAACCTTCTCAAGAATGCAGGCGAAGCAATCGAAAATATGCAAGAAAATGCTGCGCCAGAAGGTTTCACCCCAGAGATCCGGGTGAACCTGACATGCCACGACGGCACTGTACGTGTGACCATTCAGGACAACGGCCCTGGACTTCCCGAAGACAGGGCTCGCCTGTTTGAGCCCTATGTCACCACCCGCGACAAGGGCACGGGCCTTGGCCTGCCTATCGTCAAGAAGATCATCGAAGAACATGGTGGCAGCCTGTCCCTGACAGACGCCGAGGTGTTCGAAGGCCAATCGCACGCCGGTGCGATGGCCGTCATCAACCTACCAATGCTGACCGCATCCACGCGGGCGGCCGAATAAGAAACCAGAGGGGCCCAAATGAGCGACATCCTGATTACCGACGATGAACGCGACATCCGGGAATTGATCTCGGATATTCTGAAGGACGAGGGGTTTACCACCCGGCTGGCAGGGACATCGGACCAATGCATGGCCGAGATCGCAGCCCAGCCGCCAGCCTTGATGATCCTCGACATCTGGCTCAAGGACAGCCGGATGGACGGGATCGACATCCTCAAGACCGTCAAGCGCGAACACCCCGATATTCCAATCGTCATCATTTCGGGTCATGGCAACATCGAAATCGCTGTCGCGGCGATCAAGCAAGGGGCCTATGACTTTATCGAAAAACCCTTCAATATCGACCAGTTGATGGTCGTTATTCGCCGGGCCATGGAAACCTCGCGCCTGCGCCGTGAGAACATCGAATTGAAGCGCGGGGATGCTCCGCCGTCAGAGATGTTGGGTGACAGCGCCGTGTTCCGTGCCCTGCGCGCGCAGTTGGACAAGGTGACCAAGTCCAATGGCCGGATCATGCTGACCGGCCAGCCCGGGTCGGGCAAGGAGATCGCGGCCCGTTATATCCATGCCAACTCCAACCGTGCCAGCGCCCCCTTCGTCACCGTGTCGTCGGCCTCGATCGAGCCGGATCGGATGGAAGAGGTTCTCTTTGGCCGCGAAAGCCGTGAAGGCGGAGTTGAAAAGGGCCTTTTGGAACAGGCCAATGGCGGTGTCATCTACTTTGGCGAAGTGGCCGAGATGCCTTTGGGCACCCAGTCCAAGATCCTGCGTGTTCTTGTCGATCAAAGCTTTCAACGGGTCGGCGGGGGCGAGAAGGTCCAGGTGGATCTGCGGGTCATCTCAAGCTCGAACAAGGATCTGGCAGAGGCAATCCAGAACGGCCAACTGCGTCAGGAATTGTTTCACCGTCTAAATGTCGTCCCCATCGCGGTGCCCAGCCTTGAAGAACGGCGAGAGGACATCCCGCTTTTGGCGGAACATTTCATCGACGTGCTGAACAAGACCCAAGGATTGCCCGCCCGGAAACTGGCCGAGGATGCCCGCGCGCTTTTGCAGACGATGGTCTGGCCAGGCAACGTCCGCCAGCTTAAGAACGTGGTGGAACGTGTTCTTATCCTTGGAGAAAGTAATGGGCCAATCACGGCCAAGGAACTGCCCAGCCTAGAAGAGACCGGGGCCGAGGAAGGCCGGGTTGTCCTGTCGGGCGGGCTGGCCACCTTTCCCCTGCGCGAAGCCCGCGAATTGTTCGAACGGGAGTACCTGCTGACCCAGATCAACCGGTTCGGCGGCAACATTTCCCGGACGGCGTCTTTTGTGGGGATGGAACGGTCCGCACTGCACCGCAAACTCAAGAGCCTAGGGGTTGTGACCTCATCCCGGTCGGGGGGGCGTATTGCCCAGTTGGAAACCGACGCGAACGAAGAGGAATTCTAGGCGATATTCCCGCTACGTCACTATCCATTGACCGTGTCATGGCCCTCTGCCATGCACGGAACGCACCCAAGGACAGGATTGTTCGGACATGAAGGTCATCATCTGCGGCGCAGGCCAGGTCGGCTGGCAGATTGCCCGCCATCTGTCTGGCGAACGGAACGACGTCACCGTCGTGGACAGCAACGCAGACCTTGTGCGTCGCGCGGCCGACACGCTGGATGTGCAGGGGATTGCCGGCTTTGCCAGCTACCCGGACGTGCTGGAGCGGGCAGGGGCGCGGGACGCCGACATGATCATCGCCGCGACCCATAGCGACGAAGTCAATATGGTCACCTGCCAGGTGGCCCATTCGGTGTTTTCAATCCGGCGCAAGATCGCCCGCCTGCGGGCCAAAAGCTACCTTGATGCGATCTATTCCGATCTTTACCGCCGAGACCATCTGCCCATCGACGTTGTCATCTCGCCCGAGCGTGAGGTGGCCGAGGCTGCGTTGCAGCGGCTGTCAGCGCCTGCGACCTTCGACATCGAAAGCTTTTTCGACGGCAAGGCCCAGCTTTTGGGCATCACCATCGACGAGGATTGCCCGGTCATCAATACGCCGTTGCGGCAATTGACAGACCTCTTTTCAACCCTGCGGGCCATTGTGGTGGGTATTCGCCGCGACGGACGCCTGTTCGCCCCCGCCGCAGGCGACCAGATCTATGCCCAGGATGACTGCTACCTTCTTGCCGATACGGAGGATATGGCACGCACCCTCGAGATTTTTGGCAAGACCCAGACCAAGCAAGAGCGGGTGGTAATCATCGGGGGCGGCAATGTCGGGCTTGGTGTGGCCCGCGCACTTGAAAGCCGGACAGACCGGGTGCGCGTGAAGGTTATCGAACGCAACAGGGCCTGCGCAGAACGCGCTGCCGATGCCTTGGACAGGACGATTGTTCTCCATGGCGACGGGCTTGACGCTGGGATTCTGGAAGAGGCGGGGATCACCAACGCCGATGCCGTTCTGGCCGTGACCGATGATGACAAGACGAACCTGCTTGCAGCCGTGCGGGCCAAGGCGCTTGGGGCCAAGATGGCGATCTGCCTGACCAACGACCCGACGCTGATTCCCCTGATGGGGCCGCTGGATATCGACGCCTACATCAACCCTCGTGCAACAACAGTCTCGTCTATCCTGCGCCACATCCGGCACGGGCGGGTGCGCGGCGTGTATTCGCTGGGCGATGCGGAGGCCGAAGTGATCGAGGCCCAGGTGCTGGGAACCTCGCCCATTGCAGGCAAGCGGATCGGTGACATCAGCTTTCCCGAAGGTGTCCTTGTCGGTGCGGTGATGAAGTCGGGCACCGTTGTGAAGCCGACCGGTGCCACCCGGATCGACGAAGGCGACGTGATTGCGATTTTCTCAATGGCCGCCGACGTGCCAGAGGTCGAAAGGCTCCTGCAGGTCTCAATCGACTTTTTCTGATGCAGTCGCGTAAGGATACCCCATCGACGCTCGGGTCTGTCCCGTTATTCGTCATCATCATGGGCATCGGCTCTGCCGCCATGATCCTTCCTGCGCTGCACGCCTGGAGCCGGTCGGACTATTTCACCGGACGCATCTTTCTATACGGGACGATCATCGGTTGCGTTGTGACGCTGCTGATCGGGCTTGCGACACAGGGGCGCAGGCCGTCGAACCTGGCGCGGACGCAGCTTAGCACGCTGGTCGCAACCTTCATCTTCATGCCGGTCGTCTTTGCCCTGCCGTTTCACGAGGCGTCGCGCAGCGCCTCTTTCCTGAATTCCTGGTTCGAAATGGTGTCGAGCTTTACCACCACAGGGGCCACGCTTTACGACAATCCCCAACGCATCGCGCCGTCGCTGCATCTGTGGCGGGCCTTGGTGGGCTGGCTGGGCGGGCTGCTGACTTGGATTGCCGCATTGGCGATCCTGGCCCCGTTGAACATCGGCGGGTTCGAGGTCCGGTCAAGCATGCGCGCCACCGACACGCGCCAGACCCACACACAGATCAATCGCCGCGCCGATACGTCCGAGCGGCTGTTGCGTTATGGCCGCGCCCTGATCCCGGTCTATGTTGGGCTGACCACCGCGTTGTGGGTTGGACTTTTGGCGGCAGGCGAGATCCCGTTTGTCGCCATCTGCCACGCCATGTCCGTCATGGCCACCTCGGGCATCTCACCGATCGGGGGTACGCATTACGGGACCTCGGGCGTGGTTGGCGAAATGCTGATCTTTGTGTTTTTGGCGTTTGGCATATCCCGGCTGACCTTTTCTGCGGGTCTGTTCAGCAACGACAATCGCAAACTGTGGAAGGATCCAGAGGTTCAGATGGCCTTTGCCCTGGTGGTCATTGTGCCGACCCTTTTGATCTTGCGCCATTTCGTGGGGGCGGCCGAAGATGCCGCCGGGACGGACCTGCGCTCTGCGCTTGCAGCCCTTTGGGGGGCGATCTTTACGGTTTTGTCATTCCTGTCGACGACAGGGTTCGAATCCGCTGAATGGCTTGATGCCCGCGACTGGTCAGGGCTTGAGACGCCGGGCCTTATCCTTGTCGGGCTGGCCCTCGTCGGGGGCGGGGTCGCAACCACGGCGGGCGGGGTCAAGCTTTTGCGGGTCTACGCCCTTTTCCGCCACGGCGAACGAGAGCTTGAAAGGTTGGTACATCCAAATTCCGTTGGCGGATCGGGACAAGAGGCCCGTTTGATCCGGCGGCAAGGGGCCTATATCAGCTGGATCTTTTTTATGCTGTTCGCGCTTAGTATAGCGGCCGTCATGTTGATGCTTACCGCAACGGGCGTGCAGTTTGAAACGGCGATGGTTCTGGCGGTTTCGGCCCTGTCGACGGCTGGTCCGCTTGCCTCCGTGGCCGCCGAACATCCGATCTCTTACGCTGGAATCCCGGAAATGGCGAAGGCCGTTTTGGCGTTTGCCATGGTTTTGGGCCGCATGGAGACCCTTGCTATCATCGCCTTGTTGAACCCGGAATTCTGGCGATCCTAAGCAACCGCCTGTGACGCCACTCTTTTTGGGCTGGAATGTCTGTTGTTTGCGCGACATACTTGCACAAAATGAAGGAAGGCCGATCCGCGGCCGCAAGAACAAAAGGACCAACTGCCATGGCCACCGATAAGCAGAACCTGCAGGACGCGTTTCTTAACCACGTCCGCAAGACAAAGGTTCCGGTGACGATCTTTTTGATTAATGGCGTCAAGCTTCAGGGCGTAATCACCTGGTTTGATAGCTTTTGCGTGCTATTGCGCCGCGATGGGCAATCGCAACTTGTCTACAAGAGTGCGATTTCGACGATAATGCCGGCCCAGCCGATAAACCTTTATGACGGCGAAGAATAAGCCAAATGGTAACTCAAATGGGGCAGGACGATCCACAGGACGCCAGCCCAGACACTGAGGACGACGACGACCTGTTTGTGGTTCGTCGCGAACAGGCCATGGTTGACCGGGCTGAACCGATCACGCGCGCCTGGGTCATTCATCCCGATGTAAAGGCAGTCCGCGACCGCCGCGCCGCGGAACCCGCGCTGGACGAGGCGATTGCCCTGGCCGCCGCTTTGCCGGGCCTTGAGGTGGTCGGGTCAGAGGTTGTCCGCCTGCCGCGCATCCATCCCGGTATGCTCTTCGGCTCGGGCAAGATCGAGGAACTGCGCCAGCGCCTTAAGGCGGCCGAGGTCGAGCTGGTCCTGATTGATGGCCACGTCGGCCCCGTTCAGCAGCGTAACCTGGAGAAGGAATGGGGAGTCAAACTCCTGGACCGGACCGGCCTGATCCTTGAGATCTTTTCCGACCGCGCCCGCACCCGTGAAGGTGTGCTCCAGGTCGAGATGGCCGCCCTCAGCTACCAGCGCACCCGCCTTGTCCGCGCCTGGACCCACCTGGAACGCCAGCGCGGTGGTCTGGGCTTTGTGGGTGGCCCGGGGGAAACGCAGATTGAATCCGACCGTCGCGCGATTGACGATCAGCTTGTCCGCCTCAAGCGGCAGTTGGACAAGGTTGCCCGGACCCGCACCCTGCACCGCGCAGCCCGCGCCAAGGTGCCGTTCCCGATTGTTGCCCTTGTCGGCTATACCAACGCGGGCAAATCGACCCTGTTCAATCGCCTGACCGGGGCGGATGTGATGGCCAAGGATATGCTGTTTGCAACCCTCGACCCCACCATGCGCCGGGTGACGCTGCCCAGCGGGGCCGAGATCATTATGTCCGACACGGTGGGCTTCATCTCGGACCTTCCGACCGAGCTTGTTGCCGCCTTCCGCGCAACGCTCGAAGAGGTTTTGGACGCTGACCTTATCCTGCATGTCCGCGACATTTCGCACCCGCAAAGTGCTGAACAGTCGCAGGATGTCATGACCATCCTGCACAGCCTTGGCGTGGCCGAAGGCGCGCCGCTGCTTGAGGTCTGGAACAAGATCGACCTGGTTCCAGAGGACGCAAAGGCCGGGCTTGTCGTTCAGGCTGACCGGACCGAGGGCCTTTTCGCCGTTTCGGCCATCACCGGCGAGGGGCTGGATGGGCTGCTCGATGCGGTATCGCAGACCCTGCAACCGCCCCTGATCACCGAAACGCTTTCCCTTGGCTTTGCCCAGGGCCGCGAACGGGCCTGGCTGTTCAGCCAGGGTGTTGTTGAGGGCGAGGAACAGGGCGAAGACGGCTCGACCCTGACCGTTAGTTGGACAGAAGCCCAAAAGGCCCGGTTCGCCAAGCTTTAGGCAAAGGCACTCGTGCCGGTCGTGGTGGCACATGCTTGCCTCGCGCCGCATTCGCTCCATGTGAAGGGCGGGGGCATTGATACCCGCGGCCTCAGGAGCTGAAATGCAAATCGTTATTCTTTATGTCTCGACCGTCGTGGTGTTCCTTGGGCTCGACATCATCGGGCTGCGTCTGATCGTCAAACCTGTCTTTGACCGCGACATCGGGGCGATCCTTCTGGATACGCCGCGGTATGGTCCGGCGCTGATCTTCTACCTGTTTTACGTCGCCGGCCTTCTGTGGTTCGTGTCTTATCCCGGTCTGCGGGACGGAACCTCTCTTGGGATGATCTTCCTGCTTGGCGCCTTCTTTGGGGCGATCGGCTATGGCACCTACGAATTCTCGAACATGGCGACCTTGCAGGGGTGGAGCTGGCGGATGCTGATCACCGACCTGACCTGGGGCACCGTGTTGACAGGCACAACCGCCGTTGCCGGTGTCGCGATGACCCGGGCGCTGACTTAGGTTTAGCGGCCCGCAGGCTAATTCTGGTCGGGCGGCACCAACGTCAACGTCCCGATCCCGCCCGCGCGGGCCAAGGCAGGGTCGAGGGACATCGGGACATATTCGCCCCGTCGCCACAGATCGCCCAGATCGTCATAATGGCGCGACAGAAAGTGCCCGGATTGCCCGGTAGAGGTGACAAAGACCGAACTGTCCGGGTCAGCAAAGTCATAGACCCCCCGGTAGGCCGCCGCATGCACGTTCTGGAACGGGTTGGGGTCAACACCGGACAACCGGCCGCGCTGCAGGGTATTGTCTCCTCCGCTCGTGGATTGCCGGATGTTCACGAACCACTTCAACACCGGCACTTCGCCCAGTACGGGATGATCATGGGTCGCCTCATGGGCATCGCCCCAGCGCAGGGACTCAAGCGCGGGACCATAGGTGTCCGTCACCCAGACAATGGCATCATCAAGGGCCATACGGGCCATGTCGGTGCATGTCTCGACCGGGGCAGACTGGATCACGTCGCACCAGACCGCAGCCCCGTCCACATCGCGAAACACGCGCTCGATGAACAAGGGGTCCATGCGGGGAAACTCTCTGGCCAGCGGACCAAGTTCGTCGCGGATCAGGCGATCCTGCAAGGCGCGAAGCCAGGCGGCATAGATCAGCGGCTCTGGCAGGTGCTCGTTCATCTCGCCGTTCCATTCGGCCAACAAGACCAGCGCCCTTTGGCGCTGCCGCTCGGGCGTGCCTTCGGGGGCGGCGTCACCGGTGAACCAGAGGTCCGCGCCGATCAGAGGCAGCAAAGACCGGGCGGCATTGCTGACAGTATCAAGCTGGGCCTCGATAAAGCTTTCGCGGGTATGCACCTCGCGGCTTTGCATCAAAAAGCGCCACCGCTCGATCCGCTGGGTGTCGCCCCATTCGAATGACACATGCAGCGGAAAGGGGCGGTCGATGATCTTGTTGTTGGTATTGCCCAAAAGGCCGCCCGGAGGGTCCACGAAGATCGGGTTGGCCGAAAAGGGCAAAGTGCCACGCCAGCGGTTCTGCGGCAGGTAACCTAGGGTGGGCAGGCGGCCCTGGCTTTGATGAGAAGCATCGCGGCGGGGCATCGCCCCGATGGTGACCATGGCGATCCGGTTGCGATCCGCCAGGGTCAGGTTCTGGGAGGGGGCGGTGAATTGGGACGCCGCCTCCAACGCTTCGTTGATATTGCGTGACTGCATCAGGGCAAGGCCGGCGGTCATCGAGGTGTCTTCGTCCGTGAGGGCGGTCCAACTCAGGGTCGTGACATGGCCGGGCGGGCGGATGGTCCCCAGGTCGTAGATGTCAGGGGACAGGACGGGACCGTTCTCGGACCATTGCAGGCGCAGGGTCAGGCCGGGACGGTCCTTGATATTTATGATGCTATCGCGGGTCTCGAACGGGACCCAGCCGTCCAGACCGCGATATTCATCTGGGTTTTGCGGATTGACCTCTTCGATAAACAGGTCCTGATCGTCAAGGTAGGTTGAAGTCAGGCCCCAGCCCAGCGTCTCGCTCCGGCCGGTCAGGATCAGGGGGACGCCGGGAATGGTGCCACCGATGAGGCCGCCCGTCGACAGCTCCAGCCGGGCCAGATACCAGATCGAGGGCGCGGTGAGGCCGAGGTGGGGGTCATTGGCCAGAAGGGTCGACCCTGTTGCCGACCGGGTCGGGCTGGCGGCCCAGGCGTTGGATGCTCCGGCAAGGTCGCGCAGGGTGACGGGGGTGAAGGGAGCCAGTTCCGCCCGGCTGCCGTCGGCATAACGAGGCAGGTCCTCGGACGGGACGAGTGCGGCATAGGCGGGCAGGGCGGCGATGCCGGTCCCGGGAACATCGGGCAGAATATCAATCACCCGTTCGGGGCTGAGCATCAGGGACGTCCGGGCGCGGATCACCTCATCCTCCAGATGCGAGGACAGCTGCAGGGCCATCAGCTTGAGGATCACCAGACTGTCAGCCGGCTGCCAGGGGGCGATGGCATGGTTGAACAGCCACATTTCGGGCGCACCGCGCCCGCGCGCGCCTTCGTTGATCTCGGCCAGCCAGGCATTGACCCCGGCGGAATAGGCGACAAGGGCGGCCTGGGTCTGGGCGTCCTGACGGGCAAAAGACCGGCTTGCCAGATTGTAAAAGTCCAGACGGCGCAACAGGATATCGACAGGTAAGGTGCGTTCGCCAAACAGCTCGGACAGGCGGCCCTGGGCGGTGCGGCGCAGCATGGTCATCTGCCAAAGACGATCCTGGGCGTGGGCGTAGCCAAGGCCAAAAAAGATGTCCTCGTCGGTCTGGCCAAAAACATGGGGAACGCCTGCGGTATCGCGCACGATTTCCAAGGGGGCCGAGATGCCCGCCGCCTCGACGGTGCCCGAGTAGACCGGAAGCGAGCGGGAGGCAAAGAAGTATCCAAGGGCAAGAACCGCGACCCCCAAAAGGATCAAGCCAGTGGTAAAGCGAAGCAAGAATCTGAACAGACGGGCCATGTACTTCCTCAAACCTCGCGACCCGAGGTTGACGGGCCTCAGAAGTCGGATAGGTATCGCTAACCGTTTTACCGGCAAAGCGCGAGGGGGCAAGCTGATGGCGAAAGTAGCATTTTTGGGTCTGGGAGTGATGGGCTATCCGATGGCGGGGCATCTTGCCAAGGCCGGCCATGAGGTCACCGTCTATAACCGGAGTGCAGCCAAGGCCGTGGCCTGGGCAGCCCAGCACGGTGGCGCCCATGCCGCAACACCGGCCGAAGCGGCCCGGGGGGCCGACTTCGTCATGGCCTGTGTGGGCAACGACGACGACCTCAGGGCGATCTGCCTGGGCGACACCGGCGCATTCGCCGGCATGGCCAAGGGGGCGACCTTTGTCGATCACACCACCGTATCGGCCAAGGTCACGCGCGAGCTTTACGCAGCGGCGCAGGACATCGGGGTCAGCTTTGTCGATGCCCCCGTATCGGGTGGTCAGGCAGGCGCCGAGAACGGCCAGCTCGTCGTGATGTGTGGCGGCGACGAGGCGGCCTACGACAAGGCCGAGCCAGTGATCGATAGCTATGCCAAAATGTGCAAGCGACTCGGCGAAAGCGGTGCGGGGCAGCTGACCAAGATGGTCAACCAGATCTGCATCGCCGGTCTTGTTCAGGGCCTGTCCGAAGGACTGCATTTCGCAGAAAAAGCCGGGCTTCATGGCCGGGCGGTGGTCGACGTGATCAAGGGCGGCGCGGCCGGTAGCTGGCAGATGGCCAACCGGTTCGAGACCATGCTCGACGATCACTTCGAACATGGCTTTGCGGTCGATTGGATGCGCAAGGACCTTGGCATCTGCCTCGATACCGCAAACGAGACAGGGGCATCGCTGCCTGTCACCGCCCTTGTGGATCAGTTCTATAAAGAGGTTCAGAAAATGGGCGGCAACCGCTGGGACACCTCGTCCCTGTTCAAGCGTCTGCGCAAGCTCGACAGCTAAGTTCAGGGGCTCTGCCCCGCGCCTGCGGCGCTCCCCGGGATATGTTCGATCCGAAGAAGCTGGAAAAAGGCCCTGTCTTCTTCGGATCCCAAATATCCCCGCCGGAGGCGGTCATGGGCGAGACGATGCCTCTTAGCGTTCCGGTATGAGCCCGCGCGGGTTGAACCTTAGCATCAAGAGCAGGATCACCCCCATCGTCAGAAGGCGCATCTGGGCCGCCGAGTCGATCAGGTGGTCCTTGAGCCAGCTGCCATCGGCCATGCCCGATGTGATGACCTGCATCAGCCAAAGGCCGATCGGTTCCACCATCACCCAAAGCCACCAGATCAGCATGCCGCCCAGCACCGCGCCAAAGTTGTTGCCCGAGCCGCCCACGATCACCATCACCCAGACGAGGAAGGTGAAGCGCAGCGGCTGATAGGAGGTGGGCGTGAGCTGCCCGTCCAAAGTCGTCATCATGGCACCGGCGATCCCGCAAATGGCCGACCCAAGGATAAAGATCTGCAGGTGCCGACCCTTGACGTCCTTGCCCATCGCCTCGGCCGCCACCTCATTGTCCCGGATCGCCCGCATCATCCGCCCCCAGGGCGAGTTCAGCGCCCGCTGCGCCAGCCAAAGAAGCAAGATCAGGACCAGCGCGAAGAGCACGCCGTATGAAAGTTTGACGTAAAGCGTCGAGGCCCCGACAGGATCGAGCCCAAAGCTCGCGGCCCGCTCGATAAACCCAGGGTCTTGTTGCAGCTCAACCTCGTAGGCCACAGGCCGCGGGATGCCGATGACGTTCTTGACCCCCCGCGCCAACCAGTCCTCGTTCTTCATGACCGCCAGGATGATCTCGGCAATCCCCAGCGTAGCGATAGCCAGGTAGTCCGACCGCAGCCCAAGCGCCGTCTTGCCGATGATCCAGGCCGCCCCAGCGGCGAGCAGCCCGCCGACGGGCCAGGCAAGCAGCACCGGCAGTCCAAGTCCCCCGAGGTTCCCGGAGGAGGCGGGGTTGATCGCCTCAACCCCTTCGACTCCGGGGTCAAATGCTGCCCGAAACACGAAGAACCCGATAACGAGGATCGCCACCGTGGCAACACTTCGCATCCGTCCCTTTTCCATCCGTTGCTGCACCAGGACGGCGGCAACGATAGTTGCTGCACCAAGTACCAGAGACAAAAGGATCCGTATGCCCCCCGCGCTCCAGGCGCCCGGCGTGGCGGGCATCGACACCAGCACCGTCGCCAGCCCCCCCAAGGCCACGAACCCCATGACCCCGATGTTGAAAAGCCCCGCAAATCCCCATTGCAGGTTGACCCCAAGCGCCATCACCCCCGAGATCAGCCCCATGTTCACAATGGTCAACGCCAGGTTCCAGCCTTGCATCAGCCCAGTCCCAACGATCAAAAGCCCCATCAGGCCGAACAGAACCACGTTGCGCATTGTCTGGCTCATACCGATTGTCCCTTGAATAGACCCGTCGGCTTGAACAGCAGAACGAGGATCAACAACGCAAAGCTTACCGCGAACTTGTAGTCCGTCGACAAAAGCTGGACGAGGCTGTCGGGGGCAAGGCTGTCAGGTAACACATAGCCCAGCACCTTTTTCCAGGCATAGGTCACCGTCACCTCGGAAAACGCGATGACAAAGCCGCCTGCGATGGCCCCTAGCGGATTTCCAAGGCCGCCGACGATGGCAGCCGCGAAAATCGGCAGCAAAAGCTGGAAGTAGGTGAAGGCCTTGAACGACTTGTCCAGCCCGTAAAGCACCCCTGCCGTTGTCGCCAGCGCCGCCACAATGATCCAGGTCACTGCCACCACCCGCTCGGGGCTGATGCCCGACAAAAGGGCCAGGTCCTCATTGTCCGAAAACGCCCGCATCGACTTGCCGGTTCGGGTTTTGTTGAGGAACCAGAACAATAGCGCCACCGAAATCGCGGCGGTGACAAGCGTGATGACCGTCGTCGTCCGGATGGCAAGGCCTTCGTCCAGCCCAGTCATCTCCTTGAAGGTGCGGGCGCTGATCAGGAACCGCTCACCATCGGCAAAGCCAATATCTTCGACCCCGATGATGAAGCGAACGATCCCGTTCATGACGAACATCACGCCCATCGACACGATGACCAGGATGACAGGTGCGGCCTTCTGCTTGCGGTAAAACCTGTAGACGGCGCGGTCTGTCCCTAGCACCATCAGCGCAGTTGCCGCCACTCCAAAGGGCAGGGCCAGCAAGGCCGTGGGCAGAACCCCGAAGCTGACACCCCAGGATTGCAGCAGCCAGGTCACCAGGATGGTGGCCATCGTCCCAAAGGCCATCGTATCGCCATGGGCAAAGTTGGAAAACCGCAGGATCCCGTAGATCAGCGTTACGCCAAGCGCCCCGAGGGCAAGCTGCGCCCCGTAGGCAAGGCCGGGGACAAAGACGAAATTGGCAAAAGCCACTATGGCATTGAGAAAGTCCATCAGCCAGGTGCCTCGCAAGTCAGGAACAGAATACGGGCAGAGACGCCCTCGCCAAAGGTGAACTGGTGCCAGACGAGATCGGTCGGCCCCGAGGGCAAGAGGGTCTGGCGATCGGTGTCGCCCTCGCTCCACTCAAAAGGGGCAAGCGGGCCGTTCTGGCGCACCTCAAAACTCTGATCGCCGTAGCTGATCATGCTGACAGCCACGCCATTGTCCTCAAGGGCGACCGGTGTGATGGTAAAGGTGAAGTCGGACCCGTCCGGCACACAGGCGCCCGAGGCCGTGCAGACGGTGTTGCTCAGACAAGCAAGGCTTTGCACCGCGCCTTCTGCCAGCGCCGGCAGCGGGGCAACAAGACCCAGCAGGGGCAACAGGGCACACAGGCGATGGACGCGCATCCTCATCCTCCCAGGAAGGTGCGGCGCACCTCAGGATTGGCCAGAAGGTCGGCGCCGCTACCGGTATGAGCATTGGCACCTTGCACAAGGACATAGCCTACATCGGCAATCTCAAGCGCCTGACGGGCGTTCTGTTCGACCATCAGGATGGTAATGCCGGCGCGGGCAACCTCGATGATGCGGTCGAACAGCTCATCCATCACGATGGGGCTGACCCCGGCGGTGGGCTCATCAAGCATCAGCACCTTGGGCTGTGTCATCAGCGCCCGACCGACGGCCACCTGCTGGCGCTGGCCACCCGACAGCTCGCCCGCCGCCTGGCGGCGCTTGTCGCGCAGGATCGGAAACAGGTCATAGACCTGCTCCATCGTGCCGCGGATGTCGTCGCGGCGCAGGAACGCGCCCATCTCAAGGTTCTCTTCGACCGTCATCGACGTAAAGATGTTCGAGGTCTGGGGCACAAAGGCCATGCCCTGGGCGACCCGGTCCTGGGGGGACAGGGCTGTGATATCCTCGCCGTCGATCTTCACATGGCCCGACCGCAGGGACAGCATACCGAACACTGCCTTCATGGCAGTCGATTTGCCTGCGCCGTTGGGGCCAACGATCACGGCGATTTTGCCCGCCTCTACGCCAATAGTGCAACCATGCAGGATGTCTGCACCCTTGCCGTAGCCGCCGGTCATGTTCGACCCGATCAGGAAAGGCTCAGCCATGTGTCTTCGCTTCGTTCAAAATACTCAAATCCTTGCCTTCGGGCACTTGCAGGGGCAAAGCCGCGATTGAAACGGTCCCGCTCATCCCGTCTTGGCCTTGTTCTTCAGGCCGGTGCCCAGGTAGGCCTCGATCACCGCTTCGTTCTGCATGATGCTCTCGGCCGACCCTTCGGCAAGGACCTTGCCTTCGGCCATCACGATGACCGGGTCGCAAAGGCGGCCGATGAAATCCATGTCGTGTTCGATGACACAGAAGGTATAGCCGCGCTCCTTGTTCAGGCGCACGATCGCGTCCCCGATGGTGTTCAACAGGGTGCGGTTCACGCCCGCCCCGACCTCGTCGAGAAAGACGATCTTGGCGTCGACCATCATGGTACGGCCCAGTTCCAGCAGCTTTTTCTGGCCGCCGGACAGGTTGCCGGCCCGTTCGTCCTTGAGATGCGAGATGGTCAGAAAATCCAGAACCTCGCCGGCCTTTTTCAGCAGGGCCGCCTCGTCCTGGGCGATCCGGCCCCGGCCAAACCAGGCGTTCCAAAGGGTTTCGCCGGCCTGACCACCGGGGACCATCATCAGGTTTTCCCGCACTGTCATGGACGAAAATTCGTGCGCAATCTGGAAGGTGCGCAACAGGCCCTTGTGAAACAGCTCGTGGGGGGGGAGGCCGGTGATATCTTCACCCGCCATGGTCACCTTGCCCGATGTGGGGGGCAAGCGTCCTGCGATGACGTTGAACAGCGTGGTCTTGCCCGCGCCATTCGGTCCGATCAGGCCAGTGATGGTGCCCTTGCCAATCTCTAGGCTGGCCCCGTCCACAGCCCGAAATCCGCCGAAATGCTTGTGCAAGTCCTGCACGACGATCATGTCAGTCTTCCCTGTCTGGAGAGACGTTCCCGGACCCGGAGGTCGCGGTCGCCTCGCCTTATGGCAAGACGTGGCCCGGGATCAACCCGGGCCACGTCCCGATATGCGCTTCGACTTAACGGAAGCGAACAGTCTCGATCACGCCGTCGTTGATCTCGATCTCGCGATAGTTGCCAGCGGATTCGCCGGGTCCGATCAGCTCGACAGCGGTGGCGCCGACGTAGTCGATGTCGGTGCCGGCCGCGATCAGTTCCAGCGCCTTGGCCAGCTCGCCCGGGAAGATTTCTTCGCCCGGTGCGTTGGCAAGCTCCATGACGAAGGGAGCGAATTCGGCCGAAACGGTCGATCCGGCCTTGGCCATTGCCAGCATCAGCAGGGCTGCGGCGTCGTAGCTTTCGGGTGCGAAGGCCGAGGTGCCGTCAAAGCCTGCCTCGGCAGCGAGAGCCTGGAACATCTCAGCGCCTGCACTGTCTGTGCCGGGGTACTGACCGAACGACCCGTTCAGGCCCGAACCGATATCGTCAACCAGCTGCTGGCCAACCATGCCGTCGGGAAGGACGAAGGTGTCAAACGCACCCGAATCGAGCGAGGCCTGGATGATCCCCTTGCCGCCCTGGTCGGTGTAGCCTGCCACGACAAGTACTTCACCACCGGCCGAGGCCAGTGCTGCGACTTCGGCAGAGTAGTCGGCCTTGCCGTCTTCGTGTGCCGCGTTGATCGTCACGCTGCCACCAGCCGCAGTAAAGGCTGCCTCGAAAGCGTCGGCCAAGCCCTTGCCGTAGTCGTTGTTGGTGTAGGTCAGGGCCACTTCGGTGATGCCGCGGTCCATCAGAACCTCGGTCATCACGACACCCTGGCGGGCGTCGGACGGTGCTGTGCGGAAGAACAGGCCGTCATCCTCGGCGGTCGACAGACCCGGGGATGTGGCAGAGGGCGAGATCATCACGATGCCGTTCGGACGGGCAACGTTTTGGAGGATCGCACCGGTGACGCCGGAACAGTCGGCACCCATGATGGCGACGACGCCATCGGTGGTGATCAGACGTTCGGCTGCTGCGGTGGCTGCGGCGGCGTCAATGCAGGTCGAATCGCCTCGGATCGACGTCACGGTCATGCCGCCCATCAGGGCGCCCGAGGCCGTCACTTCGGCCATGGCAAGTTCAGCACCTGCGCCCATGGCGGGAGTGATCGATTCAAGTGGGCCGGTAAAGCCCAGAATGACGCCGATCTTTACTTCGGACTCATGGCCGCCCGCAAAAGCAGCGCCTGTCAGTGCGAGTGTGGCCGCAGAGGCCAGCAGTACTTTTTTCATTTCGTTCTCCCTGATGGATATTTATCCCGTCCGAAAGCTAGACTTTGGCCTGCAAAAAGGAAAGAGGCCTCGCAACGCGAGCCCTATAAATCACTTTTCCATACTTAATGCCCCATAATTCAGGAAAAAGGGCCGCTGCTGTCAGATGGACAGCCGCGCCGCATGGGTGCCCCGTTCCCGATAGGGGGTGGTGTCGTAATGCGCCCTGTAGCATTTTGAGAAATGCGATGGCGAGGCAAAGCCACAGGCAAGGGCGACGTTGATGACGCTCATGTCAGTCTGCATCAACAGGTTGCGCGCCTTGGAGAGGCGCAATTCCATGTAATAGCGCTTGGGGCTACGGTTCAGGTAGCGCCGGAACAGCCGCTCTAGTTGCCGGGTCGACATGCCGACCTCGCGGGCCAGAATGGCGGGGCTGATCGGGTCCTCGATCGCCTGTTCCATCATCTGGATGACCCGGCTCAGTTTGGGATGCCGCACGCCGATCCGCGTGGGGATCGACAGGCGCTGGGTGTCCTGATCGGTCCTGATCGACGAATAAATCAGCTGATCGGCCACCGCATTGGCCAGATCCTCGCCGTGATCGTCCGCGATCAGTTTGAGCATCAGGTCGATCGACGCGGTCCCGCCCGCCGTCGTGATCCGGTTCCCATCGACGACAAAGACAGACTTGGTCAATGTCACCTCTTCGAATTCTTCGGCAAAGCTGTCCTGGTTTTCCCAGTGGATCGTCGCCTTCTTGCCGTCCAGAAGCCCGGCCTTGGCCAGAGTGTAGCCCGCCGTGCACAGGCCCGCCATCGTCACCCCGCGTCGGGCCTCGCGGCGCAGCCAGTTGAGCATCTTGCGTGTCGTTGCACTTTGAACGTCGATGCCGCCGCAGACCATCACGATGTCTTCGCGGTTGAGTTCGGCAAGATCCATCTGAAGCTTGAATTCCGTCCCGCCAGAACAGCGCGCCATCTCGCCGCCTTCGCCAGCCAGAACCCAAGTATACAGCTCTTTCCCAGCCATACGATTGGCAATCCGCAGGCTTTCAACGGCGCTGGCGAAACAGAGCATGGTGAAATTGTCCAGCAGAACAAAAACATAGCGCCGCGTCTTGACCGCGCCCTTGTCCTTGACCTCAATTCTGACCCGTTGCGTTTCCATCCCAATCCCACGGTTCCAAGCGGCTGCGCGACGCTTTCAATCATCCTCAACAGGTTTGCAAGGGGACCACAAGAGCCATCGTTTGCGACAGGTTTAGTCGTATTGATCCGCCGATGCCCCGAAATTGAGCACGTTTTTGCATTGGCCTATGGTCTGCGGGGGTCTATACGGGCTCGCGCCTGCATGGAATGCAGGGCCTGACCTGAGCGAGACGGAGCAAAACAATGACTGAGTGGCATAAGTCTGACTGGCGTGCAAAGCCCCGGATCCAGATGCCCGAGTATACGGACCTGGACAAACTGACTGCGGTGGAAACCCGCTTGTCCTCGTATCCGCCGCTTGTCTTTGCTGGCGAGGCCCGCCGGCTCAAAGCGCAGCTGGCCAAGGTATCCCGTGGCGAGGCGTTCTTGCTGCAGGGCGGCGACTGCGCCGAAAGCTTTGCCGAGTTTAAGGCAGACCAGATCCGCGACACTTTCAAAGTGATGTTGCAGATGGCGATGGTTCTGACCTACGCCGCCAAGGTACCGGTCGTAAAAGTCGGCCGGATGGCTGGCCAGTTCGCCAAGCCCCGTTCGGCCGATACCGAAACCGTGTCGGGGACAGAACTGCCGTCCTACCGTGGCGACATCATCAACGGTTTTGACTTTACCGCCGACAGCCGGGTGCCGGACCCCGAGCGGATGTTGCAGGCCTACCTGCAATCGGCCGCGACCCTGAACCTGCTGCGTGCCTTTTCGACCGGTGGTTATGCCGATGTGCACAAGGTCCACGCCTGGACCCTTGGCTTTACCGCGACCCCCGAGGCGGAAAAGTACCGCGAGCTGGCCAACCGCATCTCTGACACCCTCGACTTCATGCAGGCGGCCGGCATCGGCGAAGAAGCATCGCATGCGATGGAAACGGTAGAGTTCTACACGTCGCACGAGTCGCTGCTGCTAGAGTATGAAGAGGCGCTGACCCGCGTCGATTCCACCACCGGCCAGTGGCTTGCCGGCTCTGGCCATATGATCTGGATCGGGGACCGCACCCGTCAGCCCGACGGAGCCCACGTCGAGTTTGCCCGCGGCGTGCAGAACCCGATTGGCCTGAAGTGCGGACCGAGCATGACCACCGGCCACCTCAAGGCGCTGATGGCAGCCCTCAACCCGCGCAACGAACCGGGTCGCCTCACCCTGATCGCCCGGTTTGGCGCTGGCAACGTGGCAGAACATCTGCCCCGCCTCATCAAGGCCGTGAAGGAAGAGGGTGCGTCGGTTGTCTGGTCCTGTGACCCGATGCACGGCAATACGATCAAGTCGAGCACGGGCTACAAGACACGCCCCTTCGACAGCGTTCTGCGCGAGGTGCGCGAGTTCTTTGCCGTCCACAACGACGAAGGCTCGATCCCCGGTGGCGTCCACTTCGAGATGACAGGCGCTGACGTGACCGAATGCACCGGTGGCGTTCGCGCCGTCACGGACGAGGATCTGTCCAGCCGGTATCACACCGCCTGCGATCCCCGCCTGAATGCCAGCCAGTCTCTGGAACTTGCGTTCCTGGTTGCGGAAGAGCTGACGAACCGTCGCGCCCGGATGCAGAAGGCCGAAGCGGTCTAGCGCCGCCTAGTCGTTCGACACGACAAGCCGTAAGGCCGGGCGCCCGTCGCCCGGCCTTTTTTCTTGGGCGATTTGCCGCATTGGAACCGGATCGACACGGATCGGCTGATCTTCGGGAATATCCAGGCGGACGGGCACCCGGCCGTGGACCTTTTCGTCCAGAACGATGGCGCCCATCACACGGGTCAGGCCACCAGCATCATCACGCAGGGGCAACAGCATCATCCGTCCCCTTTGCGCTCGGCGCAAAAGACCGTTCGGCAGGCTGAGTGGCATTTCCACAAGCGCCGGTCGTTACGTCATGGTCTGGATCGCCTCTGCCAGGGTCTTGCGCGCGGGGACCGAAAACAGCGCACTTAACGGCAGGCCCCGCGTCTCCATGCCTGCGATCAGGTCCAACTCGCGCCCAGCGACCCGCAGGCGCAGGGTGCTTGCCGCGACCCGTTCTGCGAGAAAGGCGTAGGGGAGGGCGGGCCCAAGGGCGCTGGCGGTGATGTCGGACCGGTAGGGCGTACCGTCGGTCCGACAAAGGCCCCGCCAATACTGTTCCAGTTGCCCCAGAATTGTCACAGCCTGATCGGGCTGGTTCCGCGAAGAGAGGGGCACAACTTCCGCGTGCGGAAGGTCGTGATTGGCTTCATTGTCTTTGGAAAACATCGGCAAAACTCTCCCCGCCCGTTAATCGCCTGTTTAGGTATACGCACCGGGCCCGATTCTGGTGCCCTGAAATTGCCTAAAAGGTTAACGTTCCGTCCCGCTGACCGACGCAGGGTTGCCCCTCGGCATGGTTTGCATTTAGCTGTGCGGGGATACGTTTTCCTTTGCTCCCCTTTCAGAAAGCTTTGCCTTGCTTCAGTCCATGACAGCTTTTGCCAGCCGTACCGGCAGCCACGCGACACAGGCCTGGGCCTGGGAAATGCGGGGTGTGAACGGGCGCGGTCTGGATCTTCGGCTGCGACTTCCCGAAGGGATCCCGGGGCTCGAGGCGGGGCTGCGGGCGGCATTGTCCGCCCGGCTGACACGGGGAAACGTGACCGTCGGCCTGCGTCTGACGCGGGATGAGGCGGCAACGGCGCTGGTTCTGGACCAGGACCAGCTTGACCGGGTGCTGGGGGCGTTGGACCAGGTGCAGGAACGGGCCTTTGCCATGGGCGTCACCCTGGGCCAGCCAACTGCGGCGGATGTGCTGAGCCAACGCGGTGTTATCGTGCAGGGTCAAAGCCCGGCCGAGGGCAGCGATGAAGGCCTGCCAGAGGCGCTGCTGGCGGATTTCGATCTATTGCTTGCCGATTTCGCCGCTATGCGCGCCTCTGAAGGGGCGGCACTTCATGGGGTGATCGCCGCCCAGCTGGACAGCATCGAAGGTCTGATCGAAGAAGCCAGTGCCGCGGCAGAGGCCCGCCGCCCCGAGGTGCGCGCCTCGCTTTCCGCTGCACTGCGCCGGATCGTGACGGATGTCACTGAGGTCGAGGAAGGCCGCATTGCACAGGAACTTGCCCTTTTGGCCGTCAAATCCGACATTACTGAAGAGCTTGACCGCCTGCGCGCCCATATCGCGGCGGCAAGGGTGCTTTTGGCCACGGATGGCCCGCAGGGCCGCAAGCTGGATTTCCTGACCCAGGAATTCAACCGCGAAGCCAATACCGTCTGCTCCAAGTCCGGTTCGGCCCCGCTGACCCGGATCGGTCTTGACCTCAAGGCCGCTATCGACCAGATGCGCGAGCAAATTCAGAACGTGGAATAGCCCCATGTCAGCCCCAACTTCTCGTCGCGGCCTCCTTATCATCCTTTCCTCGCCGTCGGGGGCGGGCAAGACGACGTTGACCCGGAGGTTGCGCGACTGGGACGACACGATCCGGTTTTCGGTTTCAGCCACAACCCGTGCCCCGCGTCCGGGCGAGGTGGACGGCAGCGACTACCACTTTCTGACAGAAGCCGCGTTCAAGTCGCAGGTGGCCGACAGCCAGATGCTGGAACATGCCCATGTGTTTGGCAATTTCTACGGCTCCCCTCGCGGACCGGTCGAGGCCGCTATTGAAGACGGACGGGACGTTCTGTTTGATGTGGACTGGCAAGGCGCGCAGCAGATCAAGAACTCGGCCCTTGGCAAACACGTCCTGTCGATCTTCTTTCTGCCGCCCTCAATCGCGGAACTGCGCCGCAGGCTGGTCAGCCGGGGCCAGGACGGGCCCGAGACGATTGCCAAAAGAATGCTCAAGAGCTGGGACGAGATCAGCCATTGGGACGCATATGACTATGTTCTGGTCAACGACGATCTGGACGCCACCGAGGCGAAGTTGAAAAGCATCGTGACGGCAGAGCGTCTTCGGCGCAGTCAGCAACCCGGCCTGACCGATCACGTCCGAAAGTTGCAGTCGGAATTCGAGGAACAGTCATGATCTATTCCATCGACGGCACCAGCCCCCGCATTGTCGAAACCGCCTGGGTTGCCCCCGGCTGTCACATCATTGGCCGGGTGACCCTGTCGGCCCATTCGTCGGTCTGGTTCGGGACGGTGATCCGGGGCGACAACGAGGCGATCGTGTTGGGCGAAGGGTCCAATATTCAGGAAAACAGCGTGTTGCACACCGATCCGGGCTGTCCGATCACCATCGGCGCGGGTTGCACCATCGGGCACAAGGCGATGCTGCATGGCTGCACCATCGGCGACAACAGCCTGATCGGGATGGGGGCCACGGTCCTCAACCGGGCGGTCATCGGGCGCAATTGCCTGATCGGGGCAGGGGCCCTGATCCCCGAAGGCAAGGTGATCCCCGACGGCTCGCTCGTCATAGGTGCGCCGGGCAAGGTCACCCGCATGCTCGACGAGGAGGCCATCGAAAGGCTGCGGGCCTCGGCCCTGAACTACCAAAGTAACGCCCGCAGGTTCCGTGACGGGCTGAAAGAGGTCTGACATGGACATCCCCAAGAGCCTCGTCCGCCGGACGAACTGGCCCACCTCGACCTCGCGCCCTGTGGTCACGCCATTGCAGCCTTCGGTCGTCTATGCCTCGCCCGATCCTGATGCGTTGGACGCCCAGTATACGGACGGGACAGGCTACACCTATGCCCGCGAAGGTCACCCGAACGCCGACGTGGTGGCTGCCAAGATCGACATGCTGGAAGGGGCGCCCGATCTGTTTGACACGCCCGGTATCATGTCAGGCTCTGGCATGGCGGCCATCGGGGCCGCGTTCCTTGGGGTGTTGAAGGCGGGGGATCATGTGCTGGGGGGGGACCAGCTATATGGCCGCACCCTGCGCCTGATGACCCAGGACCTGCCTCGTTTTGGCATCGAGACATCAGTGGCCGATCCTACCGATGTCGGGGCCATGCGGGCCGCACTTCGCCCCAACACCCGGATGATCGTGGTTGAGGTCATCTCGAACCCCACGATCCGGGTCGCGGATATGGAAGGGATTGCCGCCCTGGCCAAGGAACACGGCATTCTTCTGGTCGTTGACAACACCTTCACCACGCCGCGTCTTTATCAGCCGTTTGCCCATGGGGCCGACATCACCATTCATTCGGTGACGAAACTGTTGGCCGGTCATTCGGACGCCACCCTGGGCTACGTTGCCGCCCGCGATCCGGATCTGCGGCTCGCTATTGCAACTGCAAACGCCACCTGGGGGATGACGCCCAGCCCGTATGACTGCTGGATGGCCGAACGGGGGATGCATTCCTTTGACCTGCGTTTTGAGCGGTCGCAGTCCACAGCCCGACTGCTGGCTGACGCGCTGGCAGAGGTGTCGGGGGTGACGCGGGTGATCTATCCGACCAGGCCCGACCACCCTGACCACAACCGGGCGGTGGGCCTGTTTGGCGGGCAGGGCGGCAATATGCTAAGCTTTGAGCTGGCCGGGGGCAGGGCTGCGGCCAATGCCATGACCCGGGCCGCGCCCGATGTGGCCTTTGCCCCGACGCTGGGGGACGTGGGCACGACCCTGTCGCATCCCGCCTCGTCCTCGCATAGGGCGCTTAGTGCCGAAGCGCAGGCTGCCCTGGGCATCAGCCAGGGCTTTTTCCGGGTGTCTGTAGGGATAGAAGAGCCGGAGTTGCTGATCTCCGAGATGGTCAGGGCCGCCCGCGCCGCCTCATGATTTGTCAGGGGACAACTGGTCCAGGATGAAGATGTCGAAATCCAGCTGTGGGGCAATCCGGCTTACTTCGGCTTTTACGGCTGCTGGGTTTGGCAGGCTTTTGGCGACGGCGCGATATTTTCCCTTAAACCCGGCATCCGTCAGTTGCTGTGCTACATCGAGGGCGTCAAAGTCGGATGAGAAAAGTGCCGAGAGCACCAGATCCATTGACGGGTCTGACCAAATGCTTTGCTTGACGTTTGAATAGTCAACGAAAACCAGACCCGTTGCGACTGGCAGCATCGCAACTGCCGATTTCCAGTGTTCCAGTTTGCCTATAATCATCATGGTCTTTGCCATCTATAACGCCACCGCCCTCGAGGTCGCACATGTCAATCCTGTTGGGAAGGTCACATAAAACCACAGAAGAACAATGACATTCCACGACAGACTGGTTTTAACCTATGTTAGGAAGTCGACAGCCTATTGGCCGGTCGGTCAAGTAGTGGAAACCAGACCTT
>ERZ887851.512-NODE-512-length-38491-cov-17.829197_pt1 | contig 38491 bp, 33 predicted proteins | sample MGYA00521100_ERZ887851 | MGnify/ENA primary metagenome ERZ887851 (study PRJEB32303, sample SAMEA104408602) | aquatic metagenome | biome: Brackish water; feature: Pelagic; material: water | place: Baltic Sea | collected 2014-06-06T16:11:00 | depth 11,444 m ... | reverse complement strand
ACAGTCTTGATTTTTTATTCCTTTTTTATCAAGAAAAAAGTAAAGATGCGATTGAAGAAACCGTATGATTTTTTAAATGTCGGGAAGAAACTCCTAACATCGCTAAAAAGCCGGTCTCATGCAGAAACCGGCTTGGATATTTTATCTAAATAGGACTTATACTCCTAAAGCATCAAACAAATAATGGTTAAAGAAATAGAAAGCAGCAACTCCAGCAACGTAACCTACTAAGGCTAACCAAGCAATTTTTTTCAAGTACCAGAAGAAATCAATTCTTTCCATTCCCATAGCAACAACACCTGCAGCAGAACCAATAATTAACATGCTACCACCAGTACCAGCAGTAAATGCAATTAAGTGCCAATCTGGATGATCCATTACTAAGTCTGGGAACATACCCATGCCTGCTGCAACTAGGGGAACATTATCCACAACGGCGCTAGCAAAACCTAAAATAATAACGAAAAGATCAGTACCAATAGAACCCTCTACAGATTGCCCGAATTGGAATATCATACCTAAAGACTCTAAGGCAGCAACGGTCATTAAAATACCCAAGAAGAACAATAAACTAGGCATCTCAATTTTAGTTAAAGCAGCGTGCACCGGGCTTCTATGCCCCGTATCAGATGTCGCATCTGACATCTCAAATTCTCGATTAGTGATTACTTCAGCGAAAATAGTAAAGACGGCTAGTGATAACATCATTCCTACATAAGGAGGAAGGTGAGTTAAGGTTTTAAAAACAGGAACGGCTACAATTAAAGCAAGCCCTAAATACAACATAAAAGAAGAATATTTATTCGTAGTTTCATTTTCTTCAGGTGCCTCAAACGTACCTTGGAAGGCTTTCATTCTGCTTGCTAAAAAGGTTGGAATAAGCATACAAACCAATGAAGGCAAGATTAAGTGCTCCATCAATTTTAAGGTAGTAACCTTTTCTCCCATCCATAACATCGTAGTTGTTACATCTCCAATAGGAGACCAAGCACCACCAGCATTTGCGGTAATAACAATTAAACCAACATACCAGATTCTATCCTCCCGTTTTTTGATCAACTTAGTAAGAATAGATATCAAAACAATAGTAGCTGTTAAGTTGTCAATAATAGCAGAAAGAATAAATGCTAGTATGGCAACAATCCATAATAAGGTCTTCTTTTGATTAGTCTTAATGAACTTTTTAATTGTCGCAAAGCCGTCGAAATGGTCAATGATTTCAACAATAGTCATTGCCCCAATCAAGAAGATTAGAATCTCACAGGTTTTACCGAAATGGTGCAATAAAACTGCTTCAACAGTACTCTCTTCCAAGCCATGAGGACTTACCTCAAAAACAGGAAGGTGAGAAAGGGAAACAACTGCCCAAGCAAGTGCCATCATGGCTAATGCGGGCACTAACTTATCTATTTTCAAGTTGTGCTCTAGGGTTATGGCTAAGTAACCAAGAATGAATATAACGAGTACTACAAATTCCATTATTAAATTAATTTATTAAGCGCAATTTCAAACGCGGTTTTAGAAATATTAAGTTTAGAGTTATTTTTTGCGTGAGCAGCTTGAATAGCTTTTTTGATGATTTCAGAAGTGTCTTCGAAAATCGATTCGTCAGTCATCATAGTGGGTAGATCATTCGACATTAAAAATGCGAATACTCTTGCCATTCCACAATTTGCAATAAAATCTGGAATGATACTAATGTGTTGATCGGCATACTCTGCTATAGGTCCAAAGAAAATTTCTTGGTCTGCAAAAGGAACATTTGCTCCACAAGCAATCACTTCAATTCCCGAAGCAATCATTTCATCTACTTGACTCTTTTGAATCAGTCTTGATGCCGCACAAGGGATAAAAACCTCTGCTTGCATCTTCCAAATTTCTTTGTTTATCTGCTCAAAAGGAAGCATGTCAGGATGGCTCAGTTTGTTGCCATCTTTTGAAGTGAATAGGTCTCTAATTTCTTCTAAAGAAAAGCCATCAGCATTCATTAAGCCGCCATCGCGATCAATAATTCCAACGATTTTTGCGCCACTTTGCGCTAAGTAATAAGCTCCTGCTGAACCAACATTTCCCCAACCTTGAACCACCACTCTTTTACCCGCAATGCTACCGCCATAACTATCATAGAAATGCTTTACAGATTGAGCAACGCCCCATCCTGTAATCATGTCTGCTACCACATACTTGTTGGCTGCCTTAGGTGTATATCGTTCATCTTCAATTACTTGAAGTACGCCACGTCTCAATTGGCCAATTCTGTGAATTTTTTGAGGTTCAGTTGGTTGAAAGTGTCCGTTAAAAACTCCTTCTTGTGGATGCCATACTCCGCAGTCTTCGGTGATTGGAATAACTTCGTGAATTTCATCTACATTTAAGTCACCACCAGTACCATAATAATTTTTAAGTAAAGGAGCAACAGCATGATACCATCTTTTTAAAACACCCTGTTTTCTAGGGTCGTTAGGGTCGAAATTAATCCCTGATTTAGCGCCACCAATTGCGGGTCCAGAAACAGAGAATTTTACTTCCATGGTTTTAGCCAAAGAAGTTACTTCGTGTTTGTCTAAGCCAAGGCGCATTCTAGTTCCGCCACCTGCAGCACCACCTCGAAGAGAGTTGATAACCACCCATCCTTCCGCTTCAGTTTCTGAATCTTTCCATTCGAATACAATTTCTGGCTGCTTTTTCTCAAATTTTTTCAACAATTCACTCATAATGGAGGCTTTTAGTTTTGCGCTGCAAAAGTACGATTTTTTGACATTTTCATTCGATATTATTTGGAATACTAGATAGATGTCTTTTTTTGAGGAATATCAACCCCTTTTTTAGAAAACTTATGTTGCCCATATTATTAAATCTAAAACAATGACAATACCTTAGTTCCAAATTCAACAAATGATTTTTGACTATTTAGAACAAGCTAAGATTGATGAAATTCTTCCAAGTAATGGATCGTGGAGGGATAACCAACTAGGCGCAAAGGTTGACCAGGAGTGTAAAGGTGATTTAGAAGACCACGGTTACAAATTGGCTATTCTAGGAGTGGGAGAAGATAGAGGTAGCACAAACAATCACGGTTGTGGGGCAGGCATGAATAAGATTCGACAAGAATTATATAGCTTTTATCTTCATTTTGCTTTACCTAAAACAATTGATTTAGGCAACATACGATTAGGTCACACTATCAAAGACACGCAAATTGCCTTGAAAACAGTAGTGGCTGAGCTGCTCGATAGGCGAATTGTTCCTATCATTCTTGGTGGGGGTCACGATATGACTTATGGTCAATTTCAAGCCTATGAAAACAGAATTCATGACGTAGATATTGTAATTATTGATGAGAAAATAGATTTGATGGAAAGCGAAGAAGTAAACGCGGCTTCATTTTTACGCCATATTATTATGCACCAACCGAATTTTTTGTTTTCAGCTAGCCACTTGGGGCACCAACTGTTCTACAACAACCCTCGGAGTATTGATGTTTTGGAGACACTGAACTATGATGTGCTTCGCTTGGGAGAAGTAAAAAAAGACATCTTTGAAATGGAGCCAATTTTGCGAAACGCAGATATGTTGAGTTTTGATTTATCAGCTTTGAGAAGTTCAGATGCCCCGGCAAATGCTTTGACTTCCCCCAATGGGCTTAGTGGAGAAGAAGCTTGTCAGCTTTGTCGATTTGCAGGCTATAGTAACAAAACGTCATCCTTTGGGCTCTATGAGCTTAATCCCCATTTTGATCAAAACAATCAAGGGGCAAAGCAAGCCAGTCAAATGATTTGGTATTTTATAGAAGGCTTTGCTAACCGAAAAGAAAATGATTATCCTTCAGAGAACAACGACCAATTCATAAAGTACTATGTTAAACTGGAGAGCGGCGATTATGAGATTGTTTTCTGGAAGAGCAATTTTAGTAATAAATGGTGGATGGAAGTTCCTCAGAAAAATATCAAACACAACAAATTTATCCCTTGTAGTTACAAAGACTATGAAAATGCTATGCGCGATGAGCTACCCGATAAATGGATGAAGGTATATGCTAAACTGAATTAGTAAATTAGACCTTGTTTGAGGTAATTGATTGTATTGATGATTTCTTGATCGTCTGGATATAAAACTTGCAATCTTTCGAAGGTCTCTATAGCCAGTTTGGTTTTCCCCGTTATTCGATACAAGTTGGCTAAAAGAATATAGCTTGACTTTTGACTGTATAATTCAATTCCCATATTTAGATACGCATAAGCTTTATTATCTTGTCCAGTGTTGTGTAAACACCTCCCTCCAAATTCATACGCTTCAAGCAGCTCAGGAAACTCACTTTTTCTAGATTGCAATATTGGGTTGGCAATAATTTTATCGAAATAACTTAAGGCTTCTTGATAGTTGTTTTTCTCAAAATAGATAAGCCCTAAATAGTAATGGTGTAACCATTCCTTTGGTTTAAGTTGGGTAGATTCCAGCAAATATGGAAAGGCACTATCTGGTTGCGCTTCTAAGATATAATAAGCGGCTAGGTCAGCGTTTGGCCCATAGAAATCTGGAAAAATGTCAATAGCTTTTTTGTAATGTTTAACCACTAAAGCTTCTGCCGAATCCACATTTTGAATTTTTCCAGCTTTTACCAAATTATTCAACTCTAAAGCATATTGCGCATTGATGGCTGCATTGTTTTCAGCATACGGTAAAGTATTTGCTGCAAGTGTGTAATTGTCTTTCCAATCCTTATTTCTATCCACCGTTTTGTAGGCGTAATAGGAAAACAATGGAGCAAGGATTAGAGCCAAGGTGATCAAGCTTTTCTTTTCTTCTTTTTGAAATTTTTGAATGAAAAAGTAAATTCCAGTTACAAAAGCAACACTAAAGCCTATGGAAGGTAAAAACAAGAAACGTTCCGCCAAGGTATCTGGCATGAGTCGGACGATATTAGTGTAAATGGAAATAGTAGAAAAATACCAAAGTATCCCCCACATGGTGAGGTAGTATTTTTGTTTATAGAAATAAAACGCAAGCCAAAGCAAAAGAATATGAATCAGAATAGATAAATAAACATCCCAATCTTTCCAAGACGCCAGTTCAATTTGCCAAGTGCCGTGTTGGTGAACAAGCGCTGTTGGAAAGATGAGTTTTTGGAGGTAAACCAACTGAATTCTAGAAATAGTGGCATATTTTTCACTTTTATTCTTTGCTGCTACTACAATATTGTGATACGGATTTATAGGGCTTTTGGTGATATTGTTGTCCCTTACTTCATTTACAAAATCAACGACTGGAGTTGCTTCTTTAAATTGGTAATCCTTTCCGTGCGTTGTAATTTCTAGGATAGGAATAAACAATAATAAGAGTAAAAATTTGTATACTTTTCTTACTGAGGGGAGATATATGAGAAGACCAAAAACAAGTAACAAATAAAAAATTTTGACTTTAATCACGTGCTCACTAATACTAGCGAAAACAAAAAGTAGAACTAAAAACAATAAGCCTATTAAAAAGAATTTTTTTATCCATAATTTTTTGTTTTTCATCCAATAGCTCAGCAAAGCGATTGCGATTAATAGTGACTGGAATGCTGAACTTAAATCTAGGAGTGAGGTGATTATAAAAAAGTAGCAGGCTTCTGCTATAAGCCTTCGTGGTAATTTTTCTTTACCATCAATGCTCACAATGAAATGTATTACAAAGGCAATTAGTACAAACTCCCATCTTCCTATAAAACTTAACGCAGGAATAAGTATTAAAAACAAGATACTTCTAAGGGTGTTATTTGTGCAGTTGACGGCCAATATCGTTGCAATGAAAAGAAAATACACCCCCCAAAGTTCTAAGCTATAAACTAGAAAAAACAAGATACCTGAGGCACTGAATAAAAGGCTTAAAACAAAAATAAAATTTAAGTAATTCAACCAAGTCTTTAGTGTTTCCAGAAATTTTATAACAAATTCCTTTGCCCAAATAAGAAGTATGAAAGGAAGTATTGTTATAGCAGAAGCTTTTGAGAGCACAGCCAAGCTAAAAAGGATTACTACTACTAATTTGGCGTAGTTTGTTTCTTTTTTTGCGTGATAAAGTGCAAGTAAAGCAAAAAACAAGGCCATTAACTCGTCTAAACTTTTGCTATTGGCAACCACTTCTGTGTGGATGGGGTGCAGGGTAAAAAACGATACAATTAATAGGCTTAGTACGGGGTGAATATTTGGAAAATACAAGCGAATAAGTAGGTAAAAACTAAGGCAGCAAAGTATATAAAAAAAGATGTTTACGCCGTGAGCATAAGCTGGCTTGTTTGGCGCTATTTCCCATAAAAGGGCATGTATGGTTTGGGGGATTGGTCTGTAAATTGGTCTTTCGCGAATGTATGAGGGACTAGTCCAAATTTCTTGCAATCCCTCAAGACCTTTAACGGTAACCTCATTTTGCGTAATTACCAATTGATCATCCCAAGTATAAGCATTGGACAAGGTGCTCACATACAGGCCTAGAATCAATACAACAAGCCCAAACAAATAAAGGCCATTCTCTTGTTTTAAGTTTAGCTTAAGCATTCCATTGATTTAGCACTTTCCAAACAGCTAATTTAAGCTTCTCTATATATTTTTCTCGTGGGATGAGGTCTTCTAATTTTAAGTGATGTTTATATTTTTTTAGGCTTGTAAAATAGCGTTTTAAGATTTTACTATCTTTAGCTAAGTGCGTAAAACTGTATGCATTGAAATGATAAAATATTAAAGGAAATGTTTCATTAATCAACAACATTTCACTGTGTTCATCAAGAGCACAAATATCTTTATTCCATGCGGCCACATTGCAGCCAAGGTGCTGAAGGGTCTTGGTGCTAGGATCAATTATAGGAAAAAGGTCTAAGTATTTTTGATCATCAAAAAGCCCTCTCCAATAGTTTTTTTCACATCGATATAAGCACGCCTTCGCCCACCACTCTAAAGTGCTAATGGCATCTGTATTTGCTCCTATGAATCCTGCATTATATAGTCCCACTCTAAAGTTAGCTTCGAACCAATTCAATTCCTTTTTCGGGTCTCTAGGATAGTGGTGGGGAGTAAGAAGTAGTGGAGAAATTTCCAAATGGTCAAAAAGGAAATTGAAATCATTAAAGAAGAAAAGATCATTATCGAGGTAAATCACCTTGTTATGCTTAGCCAATAAGTGAATAATTAGCACAGGCTTCAAACTCCACCTTAATTTATCAGGTGACGATTTGTATTTGATCTTAATTTGATTGGCAAGCGAAGAATTTACATCATCAAGAAAAATTACTTGAACATTTTCGGGTGGATCCTCCTCGTAGCTTTTAGCATCAGTAAGCAGAACAATCAATTCTCCCTTATACTTCGCAATGCTTTCAGCTAAAGCAAAGCATTTATATAAATGAGAGCGTGTACTTGTTGTACAAAATGTCTGAGTTAATTTCATTTAGATTGGTTCTGGAGCTTGTTTAATAAGTGTAAAGATAAAATCTTGAAATTGATCATCTATAAGCAGTTAATTTACAACAAATATGCTTTAACTTTGAAATCAAATGAAAATTCTTGGCATATCAGCATATTATCATGATAGCGCGGCCGCACTTCTTGAAGATGGTAAAATTGTGGCTGCTGCTCAAGAAGAGCGATTTTCTCGTGTAAAAAATGACGAGAGCTTCCCGCAAGCAGCAATAGCCTATTGTTTAGAAGAAGCTGATCTGGATATTGGAGACCTAGACGCTATAGTTTTTTATGATAAGCCCTTCCTCAAGTTTGAGCGTGTACTTCAGATATTTATGGATAATAGTCCACGCGGGTGGTGGCAGTTTATTATGGCCATACCCAATTGGCTGAAAGAAAAACTTTTCATAAAAGACCAAATAAAAAAGGAACTAAAGATTATTGGTGAGGTGGATTGGAAAAAAACTGACTTACTTTTTTCTAAACATCATTTATCACATGCAGCAAGTTCCTTCTTTGTAAGCCCTTATAAGGATGCGGCAATACTAACTATAGATGGAGTCGGAGAATGGACAACAGCTTCTATTGCGCAAGGCAAGGATAATGAGATTCAGACTTTAAGAGAATTGCATTTTCCAGATTCCTTGGGATTGCTCTATTCTTCCTTGACTTATTTTCTTGGGTTTAAAGTAAATAGCGGTGAATACAAGGTGATGGGCTTAGCGCCTTATGGAGATGAAAAAGACAAGTTAGTTCGAGATTATTTGCAGAAACTTAAGAAGATAGTATGCATATATGATGATGGATCAATTAGTTTAGATCAAAACTATTTCAAGTTCACCTATTCCTTTGAAATGATTCATGAAGCAAAATTTGAATCCTTGTTTGGTATTAAAAGACGAAGCGAAGAAAGTAAAATAGAAAAGGAACATTATTCCCTAGCTCTTGCTCTGCAGCTTCTTGTAAATGAAGTGGTGATTAAGATGGCGAAAGAAGCGAAGAACCTGACCAAGAGCGATAACTTATGCCTTGCGGGTGGAGTAGCTTTGAATTGCGTCGCAAATGGAGCTTTGGCAGAAGCTGAGTTATTCGAGAATATTTATGTACAGCCCGCGGCAGGAGATGCTGGCAATGCATTGGGGGCGGCTTTGGCTGTTTATCATATGCATTATTCAACACCTAGAATTATCCCGGAAGGATTCGATCTTATGAAGAATGCTCGCCTAGGCCCTGCATTTGGCGATAAACACATTGAACGAGCACTTAAGAATAAAGACTTGATTTATACTCGTGTAACAGAACAAGATCTCGCACAAACATGTGCTAAGTTTTTGAATGAAGGAGAAATAATCGGCTGGTTTCAAGGGCGAATGGAATTTGGGCCAAGGGCCTTGGGCGGTAGAAGTATATTGGGGAACCCTAAGCTTAAAGACACCCAATCTAAGTTAAACTTAAGAGTAAAGAAAAGGGAAAGTTTTAGACCTTTTGCACCGATTATGCTTGAAGAGGAATTCACCAAGTATTTTGGTCGGAAAGAATCTTCTCCATACATGCTTTTCGTGCACAAACTTCTAGATGAACATAGAAAAACGATAAGCATACAATCAGACAATCTAATTGAACGTATCAACGAAGTGCGATCGGAGCTCCCCGCTATTACCCATCTAGATTATTCCGCTCGAATTCAAACGGTGAATACTGATAATGACCCCCTAATGTATTCTCTATTGCTTGAGTTTAAGCGGCTAAGCGGTCAAGGAGTTTTAGTAAATACTAGTTTCAACTTAAGAGGAGAGCCTATTGTCTGTGACCCTAATGATGCCATTAATACTTTTTTGTCAACAGATATAGATGTGTTAGTTTTGAGTAACTTTGTAATAAGACGAGAAAATAATTTAGATAAACTGGAAGAAAAAGTGACTGTAAAATTAGATTAGGATGGAATTTATAAAAGACATATTCAACTTTATGATGGAGCGGAAAAAATGGTGGCTACTCCCCATTATTCTGGCGCTTCTTATTCTAGGTTTGCTATTGATATTTGCGGAAAGTAGTGCAGTAGCTCCTTTTGTTTACCCAATGATTTAATGTTGAGAAATGAGCAAGAATAGCAAAGATCATTATAAGATTGTAGGCGTGGTAATTTTAGTATTATTACTATTAGCTTTCGTAATGGAGTATCGCTTTGACAAGGACAACAAACACTTACTTATCGGTATTCTGGTTTTTGGCGTATTGATGTATTCTTTTGAAAAATTGGCCATTCTTTTTTCTAAATATTGGATGAAGTTTGCGAAGGTGCTTGGCGACTTTAACTCTAAAATAATATTGAGTGTTTTCTTTCTACTTATTTTAACACCCGTGGCGTTGTTAAAAAAGATAAGCACGAAAAAAACAGCTCATGGCGATAGCACTTGGAAGTCGGTAGAGGCAGATGTTCCGGATTTCAATAAGCCTTGGTAGTCTTTATTTGTCTTCAGGACCTTTCAATCCGGAAATCACAAATTCCCCATTAAAAAACACATACTTCACTAAGCCAACCGCATGGCTAAATATTTCAGAGAAGTTTTTAAGAATAGGCGAGACGTTACCAATCACATAGGTAGGGCGCATGTAAAATGCTTTATAAAAACGCTTTTTACGTTTGGTAAAGTTTATTTGTATTTGAGGATCCTTAAACTCATTTTGATAAGGGAAAAGAGAAAAATTAAGATCACTTTTTAAACGATCAAACAAGCTCGTTCCCGGATAAGGAGTTAAAGGATTAACAGAGGCAAAAGTCAACTTCGCATCAATAGCAAATTGAATCGTTTTGTCAAAGTCTTCTTCGGTTTCTTCTGGAAAGCCAGACATGAAAAATCCAGTGGTCTCTATACCATGTTTCCGGCAAAGTAGCAGAGACTCTATAGCTTCCTCGACTTGGATTCTTTTTTCATATAGGTCCAATATGCGTTGACTTCCAGACTCTAGTCCGAAATATATTCTTGAGCAACCGGCTTTTTTCATCCAGCCCAGCATTTCATCGGTTAAATTGTCTGTTCGGCTCAAGCAGCACCATTCAATATTAAATTGACGCTTAATCATCTCCTTACAAATTTCAATTACCCTTCTTTTATTAACCGTGAAAGTGTCATCTATTATACGAAGAGATCGAATGTTGTAATTAGTAACTAGGGTTTGTATTTCATCCACCACCCGTTCAGGGCTCTGGATCGTAAGTTTGCCCCCGTAAGATTTCACACAAAATGAACATGGGTAAGGACAGCCTCTGGCTGTTTGAATTAAACTATAAGGCCTAGGTAAAGCTGGCTCGTAATATTTATCAATAGGTAAAATGTCATAAGCAGGCTGAGGTAATTCATTGGGATTAGGAATTCGCTTGTCATCCCCTTGTTTAACCCATTTACCTTCAGCTGTTTTTAACACGATACCAGTCACTTCATTAAGGTTGCCATCTTTATATATAGCTTTCAATAAATCAGAAAAAATAAAATCAGGTTCACCTAAAATCAGATAATCAGTCTTAGATTTTTGAATAACCTCCAGAGAGAACTGAGTGGCGTAGTGACCAAAAACTAAGGTTTTTGTTGAAGGCATAGCGTCTTTTAGAGCGGCCATTTCTAGGCAATCTTCTTCGATACACTCTAAGCCAAGAATTGAAACCATGATATCTGGTTTAAATTCTTTTGCTTCGGCAATCACTTCACTTTGGGAGCGATTTTCCGCAATAGCATCAATTAACTTAACCTCTAAGCCATGCTTATCTCTAGCAATAGCTGCCAGTGAAATGAGCTCTAAAGGAGGAAACAAGGATTCAGGTGATACATATGAACACATGTATCTTCTCGTTATCTGCTCTTTATTAGGAAGGTTAATAAATAGTATTCTTTTCATCTTATTCCCCTAATTTAAACAAAGTTGGCATTTCTTTACGGGTTCGCTGAATTTCATTTTTTTGTTGCTCCACCCATTTCTCTCTTGAATTTATAAAACCCTCCAAGGATAGAAGCTTGCTATTATCAAAATAGCTGTCGTAATCTTTAGGCTTATTGGAGCCCTGTTGAAGCTCTTTTCGTCCGCTTACAAATTTCTTTAACAATTCTATAGCACCCGTTCTATATTCCCAAAACATTTTTAGGAAATCAATGATTCTTCCATTGAAAAGATAAACGCTTACGTATGCTTTAATTTGGAGCCATTCTATTTGACGTTTGCTTAAGTTGGCAAAAGACAAAGCACCGCCAAGCTGTTTGCTATAACTATCCCAATCTTTAGTTTTTAAATGATAACCTCCTTCGCCTTTAGCTGCTAACCTAGCGACCTCTGTCCCCGGATAAGGGGTCATCAGGCCAAACATAGGAAGGTCTGGATTTATTTTTACGGCTAGATCAATTGTTTTATTGATGCTTGAAACGGACTCGTCGGGTTGGCCAATAATAAAGAAAGTGCCAATAGGAACATCTGCTTTCTTAGCAAATTCATAGGCCTCCATTATTTTTTTCATGGAAATTCCTTTTCCCATTTTTTTCATAATTTCTGCATCTCCTGTTTCAACGCCAATTTCAACCCGCTCAACTTTAGCTCTTTTGAATTTGTAGAACATTTCTTGATCCACAAATTTTACGTGGGTTTGTACATCCCAAGTCACTTGTTCGCCAATTTTATGTTCAATCATGGCTTCTAACAACTCGTGCGCGCGATTCATATCTACACTAAACAATTCATCACCAAAAGAGATGTGTTTTGGTTTATAGCTATCTATGATATCATTCAATTCAAGAATCACGTTCTCTACCGATCTTTTTCTCGCAACCTGCCCATTTGGGTTCATGCAGAATTGGCAATTAAACGGACACCCTCGAAGGGTTTGAACGAAGTATCGATCTGCAGGTCTAAATAAATCCCATGCCGGCATAGGAAGTTGATCTAGGTCAAGAATACGCAGGGCATGCCCGGTAGTTACATATTTTTCCTCTTTCTGAAAACAGAGCCCTTTGATTTCTTTAAGGTCTGTTTTGCCTCGATTCAAGTAGTATTCACAAATTTCTTTTAAAGGCGTTTCACCTTCCCCAACAACAGCCATATCAAAAGATGGAAACTCTTTGAGAGTAGCTTCTGGAATGGCAGTAACATGTACGCCTCCTATTAAGGTTTTAATGGCAGGCTGTGTCTCTTTTAATTTGTACGCTAAGTAGGCTGCGGGCTTAATTTCATTAGTAAATGCAGTAAACCCAACGATGTCAGGCTCAAACTCAAGAATACTATCAATGCACGCTGAAAAGCTAAGCTGATCAAATTTTGCATCGATTACTTTAATATTAACACCTTCAATATCTCTTATAAACGCCGCTAAACAAGCCAACGCTGTTCGTGGGAAGTCTGGTTTGTCATACCAAGGCTCTAACACGGCCAAAACTGGTGGATTTACAAGGCATATTTTAAGCGAGGGATTATTCAACATTAAGTTTTATTTTAATGATAGAATCTATAAAATTAGCAAATTTTAAACTACCTAGGTTGTTAAAGTGAATGTCTTTTGGTTGATTGTAATCTTCATGCTTTAAGTTATGAGGAATATAATACTCCAAATTAGTGAATGTTTGTTCTATAGCGGCCACATTAAACCTTATGGTTTCTTGCTTTTGATTGTAAGCCGCAGCTTCTTCGGGTGTAATAAGAAAGAAATAGTTCACCTCTTTAGTGTCTAAGAAAAGTCCAATACTATCAATATAACTCTTGGTATATGTAATGCTTTTTTCTTTATCTAGGTTTGCCGTGTATTGATATCTAGTTTTCGGATGAGTTTGTGTCCAAATGAGCGAACCAATGGCAGTTTTACCCAGAAATTGATTAATTAAACTGTTTTCTGGAATCCGCATAAGTTGGGCATAATAGGCATAAGCTTCTGCAGGATTTAGATAGATGCCTTCTGGACTGGATTCAAAAAATCCGGCATTGGTGATGTGCTCATGTGGGATATTCTCAGCATGGATTCTTTTGCTATTCATAAAATCATTGCCTTCATAGAAATTGATCAGGACAAGGTCTGGTTGAATTGAATCAAGATAGCTTTTACAAAGACTGTAATATTGAATTGGATCTACTGATGGAATGCCAAAATTAAAGACTTGATAGTCTTTAGCTAACAGCAAGTCAATGAAGCTGTTGTAATAAGGTTTGGCAGACATTCCCCATGCAAAGGAGTCTCCAATAAACATAATTTTTATTTTTTCACTGGGATAATTTTCAACTTCAATAGAGCGAAAACCCTGACTATTAAAAGGGAATTCAACATATTGTAAAATAGCACTATCACTTTTGGTCCAGGTGCTTTGTGCGCTGAGTTGTTGGAAGTACTGCTCGAATGGATATTGAGTTTTACTATTTTGCTTGAGCATGCAAAAATCAGCCAAAATTTGTTTGATACCATCAACACTGGCAATGCTTTTTTCTGTATGAGAATCCGAAAAAGAACAATTCGTTTGATTATAAAGTAATTTTAGGGTATCGCGCACTACTGAACTCAGTACATAATTTCCAAAAACATCTGTTTGGTAGTCTTCATATACAACAAGAGAATCTACAATATCGAATCCCGAATAGTGGGTTTGATATCCAGGCTTGAATTTTTTTTTGAAGTATTGTTCCCCTAAAAATAAACAAAGTATAAAAACTAAAGGGAATACGAAAAGGGAAAGAAATAGCTTTTTCATATGAAGCCTCTTTAAGGTAAAAAGCTAAGCTTATTTTGAATAGGCAAATAAAGGAACCACAAGGCGCTTATGCTATAATGAAAAGGGTAAAGCAAGAATTTAGGTAGGCGATTGAAAAAGGAAATGTGCTCATCTATTATTTTGATGGTGAGAGAACTCAAGGCCTGTGCGCACATCCAATATTTTTTGTGGGCATAGTTTTTCTGAACCACGTCAAAGACTAAGACATAACGCTCTTCATCACTATTATTCCATACATGATGTCGATGGGCATCTGAAAACAAAACGACTTCACCGTCTTTCCAACCTCTCGCTTCACCGTTGACTTCGATACCCATCACCGGAAGGCCCTTTGTTATTTTAAGTCCTAAATGCCCTCGAATGGTCACATTCGTTTCCCCTATGTGAGGCAAAATTTTTGAATGGGGCTTTAAACAAGTTACTTCCGCAAAAGTGAGATTGGGAATTGATTTTAGCAATTCATAGGTTTTAGGGAAACGCTTACAATTATTATGTTTTTGCCATAGAAAATTCCAAAAATAGACGTTCTTCCAAGCGTTTTTATTGGATAAGTACGGAGGATTTAAACTAGATTGCTCTAATTCTTTTTCTCCTTCAATATATTCTGCAAATTCATTTTTAATGATTTGCCAATTATCCTCTAACAGTGGAACCCAGTCATAGTCGCTTCTTTCAAAAAAAGCAGGCATGTTTCCAGAGTAAATTTCTGTTTCAGCCAGGAAAAAAATAGGTTTTTCAATGTGCACAGCGAGTCTTTTTACGAATAAGTTGTAAATTTAACATTTTAAGAGGACAATGGAAGGAAATAGAAGCTTAAATGTGGCGTTAGTGGGCTACGGATATTGGGGTCCCAAGTTGGTGCGTAATATTCGCGATTGTGCTTACTTTCATCTAAAATACTTGATTGATCAAGAAGAAACCGTGCTCAGAGATTTTAGCTTCTCTAACCCGGACATTACTATTTTGACGGACATCCAAGCAGCCTTGGAAGATGAAAGTATTGATGCTATCATTATTGCAACACCGCCAAAAATGCATTACGAGTTAGCGAAGAAAAGTTTGCTAGCAGGAAAGCACATTTTGGTAGAAAAACCTTTTACCACAAGTTTCAAGGAAGCTTCCGAAATTGTTGCTTTAGCAGAAAAAGTATCTAAAAAAGTAATGGTAGATTTTACCTTCTTATATAATGGAACTATACAAAGTATTAAAGAGCAAATTGACAAGCAAACATTTGGACAAATACTTTATGTGGATTCGGTTAGAATCAATCTGGGAATCTTTCAAAATGATGTGAATGTAGTTTGGGATTTGGCATGCCACGACTTATCTATCTTTAACTATTTATTAGAAGAATTACCCCTTTCAGTGCAAGCAATTGGTATTGATGGTTTAGGGAACGGACTCGAGAACATCGCTTATGTTCATTTGAAATACAGTGAGCTATTTGCCCAGATCAACTGCTCTTGGTCTTCGCCTGTGAAGATTAGAAGAATGTTATTGGGCGGAAGTAAGCGAGCAATTTTGTACAACGACATTGAGCCCACAGACAAAATTAAAGTTTACGATAAAGGTGTTGTAAATCAAAATTCACTTGAACGAGAATCTTTGCTACAAGATTACCGAATGGGGGAAGTATACATTCCTAAATATGACACAACGGAACCTTTACAGAACGTTGTTACCACTTTCTATAACACCATTATTTATAATAAAAAAAGCAAATCTGAGGGAGAAGATGCTTTGTTAGTGATGTTTATGCTTGAAATGATTCAAAAATCAATAAATTTGGGGGGAAAAGAAGTTAAAATTGAATGGGAACAAGTTGGTCAGTCATTATATTCTTATATAACGAGCAAGGGAATGTTGAAAGAGCCATCCAAGGCGTTGAAGAAGTAATGCATGCTATTGCACCTGAGAACTTTGAAATCATTATCATAAATGATGGAAGTACCGACCAAAGTGAAGAAATTATTCTAAAATCAATTCAAAACAAAGCTTGTTTCAATTATCAAAAGCACGAAAGCAATAAAGGGATAGGCCTCTCTTTGAGAAGGGGTTATGCCTTAGCTAAAAATGAAAATATTTGCGCCGTCCCGGGAGATTGCCAATTCAATTTTAAGGAGTTATTGCTTTGCCCAAGTTTTAATGAAAAACAATTTGTTTCCTTTTATAGAAGAAGAACAGGGTATAACCTTTATAGAATGTTTTTAAATCATTTCAATAGATTCGTGAATCGCTTATTTTTAGGTTTAAAGATGAATGACGTAAACTGGATAAAGGTTTACAAGAAGAGTCAATTAGCAGTGTTAAATTTGGAAGTGGAAAGTTCTTTGGTTGAATCTGAAATCTGCGCTAAGCTTTTTATTCAAGATATAAGTTGTATTGAAATGGAATCTGAGTATTTAGATCGATTACAGGATGAATCGAAAGGAGGAGCATTGAAAACGGTCAAGCAAGCCGCTTCAGATTTGTTTAAGTTGATTAAAGTAATTCATACCTACAAACGCAAGTTGAATGGATAATCCAGTTGAGGTTCCTTTTTTTTCACTCGAAACGCAAAATGCTCTGTTGAAAGACGAAGTACTTCAAGCTATTGGGGAGATTATTGATCAGGCAGACTTTGTCTTGGGAACTTCGTTAGGTAAATTTGAAAAAAGCTTTGCTTCTTATTGCTCTTCCAATCATTGTGTTGGCGTAAGCAATGGAACTGCAGCACTTTACCTCGCCCTAAAGGCTCTTAAAATTACAACTGGGGATGAAGTGATTGTCCCTGGCGCAACTTTTAGTGCAACCGCTCAGGCGGTTAGTCAGCTTGGCGCTATTCCAGTATTTGCAGAGATAGATAAGGATACTTGGACGATAGATGCAGAAGACGTTCAAAGAAAAATAGGAAAGAGGACGAAGGCTATTATCGTTGTTCACCTATATGGAAACCCTTGTGATTTAGATGAAATTAAAAGGGTTACAAAAGGATTAGATATTGCTATTATTGAAGATGCGGCACAAGCACACGGCGCTTTATATAAGGGAGAACCAGTAGGGGGATTATCGGATGTAGGATGCTTCAGCTTTTACCCAAGTAAGAATTTAGGCGCTATGGGAGATGCCGGTGCGGTGGTTTTTAACGGAGAACTTCTAGAGGCAATTAGGGCATTGAGGAATTGCGGTAAAAATAATCAAGGTGAGCATACATTCATGGGCTTTAATTATCGAATGTCAACTATGCAGGCTGCGGTCCTGAACATTAAGCTTCCTCACTTACCCTTATGGAATAAAAAAAGACAAGCCATAGCTGAATATTATAAAAGCCAAACGACAAACGAGAAGATTACCTTCCAAGAAATCAAAGAGAATTGTGAATCGGTCTATCACCTTATTGTGGTTAAGCCGGATAGTAGAGAAAAATTTGTTGCACATCTTAAAAATCACCATATTGGGTATTCATTTCATTATGCTACTCCAGTGCATTTATTGCCTATCTATGCTTCATTGGATCTTAAAAAGGGCGCCTTGCCTGTGACTGAAGATTTATTTGATCGCTGTGTTTCTCTTCCTGTTTTTCCAGACATGACTACTCAGCAGATGAATAGAGTAGTAGAAGTGTTGAATGCTTATTAGTTTTTCTCTAATAGATAGTTCCCAATGATTAATGCGTCGATTCCAGAGCCATAAAAAGCCGATACGGCTTCAATAGGTTGGTGTACAATGGGCTCTTGGTTTCTGTTGAAACTAGTGTTTATACTCATCCCCACCCCAATTTCCTTTTTTAAATTCTTGAGATATTCATAAAAAAGAGGGTGATGACGGTTATTGACAGTTTGAATTCTTGCGGTGTTATTAGCATGACTAATACTAGGGGTTAGAGAGGAGTTTAATACCTTATAGTTGATTGTCATATAAGGGGATAAACTTTGCTTTCCTGTGAAATGTAAGGCTACATCTTCTTCCAATACACTTGGGCAAAATGGTCTAAAACCCTCGCGGAATTTAATCTTTTGATTGAGTAATTTCTTCATTGATGGATTACAAGGATTAGCTAGGATGGATCGTGCGCCTAGGGCTCTAGGTCCAAATTCGTCCCTATTTTGAAACCAAGCAACAATTTTATCTTGACTTACTAAGCTTGCAGCTGCACTAGCCGGGTCTTCGACATGTTGGTATGAAACTCTCATTAGATTGAGGTCAGCTAGGATCTTATCATTGCTGAATGCATTTCCTATATAATAATGGGCAGCAGGAACCGGTCGAAACCCCATTTCATTGGAAACATACCAGGCTGCACCTAGGCTTATCCCATCATCTCCACTCGCAGGTTGAACAAAAACCTGGTCAATAAATGGCAAGGCCATTAAATGTCGATTCACTTCACAGTTTAAGGCAACACCTCCCGCTAAGCAAATAGTTCTTAAGCCTGTTTCTTTATGAAATTGAGTAACTAGATTAACAATAGCTTCTTGAAGTTTACATTGAGCTGCTGCGGCTACATTTTTATAATGTGCACTCATTTCAGCACCTGGTAATCTAGCTGGTCCAAGTAAATCAATAAGTTTTTTGCTATAAGCCGCTTGTTGTCTTGAACCTTGAGGAGTTCCGGGTTTCATTTCTTTAAGAAATGCTTGGTTCACCACATAGTTTGCCGAGTTTATTTCAATTACATCATCTAGTTTTACCAGATTAGCATTTCCGTATGGAGCCAAGCCCATTAACTTATATTCATCAGTATCTCGAGTAAACCCGCAATACTGTGTGATGATGGAGTAAAATATCCCTAAACTATTGTCTCTTGAGATTTGATCGACTACTTGAAGTACCCCTGCTTTACCTATAGCCTTTTGAACAGCAATGCCATCGCCGGAAGCATCCATGGTTAAGACCATGCTTTCGTCATATCCCGAACCATAATAGGCAGAAGCTGCATGAGCAATATGATGATGAACACGAACTATTTTTGGGCAATGCCCAAAACTGTTTTGCATATATTCTGCTAAAACAGCTTCATAGGCTTCACCCCAAGTGCTGCCATGAGTGGCTATATAATCGACATCTTGAATGTTGATTTTCGCAAAATCTAGGGCGCTATGAATACTTAAAAAGGGGAGTTGTCCTGACGAGTGTTTCTTTCTATTTAATCGTTCTTCGGCAATAGCATAAACGACTTCTCCATTCTTAACTAATACCGCAGACACGTCTTGGTATCCTGCTCTCACTCCTCCATTTATGCCTAGAATAATCATTATTTTCCGCAGTTAAAATATTTATCATAAGCGACCTTGGGAATAAGGTTAAGTCGCGACATGAGGTAAATAGGAAATTTTGCTAAACGAATATACGTATAACTCGTTGGGTAATCTCTAAAGGTTTTAGGGGGTAATTTTAGAAAGCTTTGGAATTCTTCATGTGTAATCCCCAATCTTTTAACACAAAGATCAATGATTCGATCACTTTCAATTTTGTAAATACCGTGGGCCCGATCTAAGGCAATTTGTCGATCGAGTTGACCGCTTCTAACAAGAGCCGCATCGCTGTTCATGTTTAAGTCGATATTAAATTTTACTCGATGAACATATTTAATCAGACTATGATAAAGATCATCAAAATAATGAGCGCCAGTGTACTCCCAATCATACTCCCGCATAATAATCTCTTCAGCGTCTTTTCTAATGTAATTGTGATAATAGAAAGGAGTAATTGATTTTATTCCCTTAATAGCGGTATAGTAAAACATCTCTTTTACTCCTAGGTTAAAATTAGGAGAGTCTGGATTCCAAGGCTTAAGCTTTATTGAACCAAATTTTTTTTGAACATTTCTTAAGTAATCACCATCAAAGTAAGACCAGGATAAGGGCTTTACACCTTCCGTTCGGAACGATTGACCAATTAAAATATATTTGATATTTTCTTTGTGGGCCATCCCATATAAAGAAGAAGCTATGCCGATATCGGTACCAAGGTTTAAATCAGGAGTGGAAGCCTTGAGAAAAGAGATTTTTAAGTCTTTAGCCTCACGCCAATCAGAACTGATTGTTCTTAGCTCAATCCCTAGTTTTCTTATCACTTTGATCATGTTTTCTCCACCTACTGGGTTATCAAAGCCATCATTAAAGTGAACTGCTAGAGGGCGGAGCCCCCAATCTTTAACTACTTTATGGATGAGGTAGGTACTATCTCTTCCTCCGCTTATACCCACGATACAGTCGTATTTCTTGTTTTTCCCTTCTTTCTTTATTTTTTGGAAAGTGCTGGATAAGTATTGTTCGCCTTTCTCATCATTGGGGAAAAGTGTGGTCATTTTATCATGCAAATCACAAAAATTGCACTCCCCTTTATTATTGAAACTAATACCAGGAACAGTGCTGTCTTGCACACATCGTGTGCATATTTGCATTTCCTGTTCTATTTCTATACCATTAACAACTACTTTCTCCATTACCACTCAAAGTTATAGCCTTTCTTCTTAAGGCTCTGCCCTATTTCAACTCCTTTTTCTTCTTGTGTTTTTATTTGAAGTTCTACCGAGCTAAACTCACCCGCAAATTCATTGAACAAGCCTTGTTTTATCAAGCCTTCAGGCCCAACTACCAACGAACAGCCAACCATTTTCTTTCCCTCATATGGTCCACCAACAATGTAACCGACGCTTGTCACACTAACGATTGTGGTGTTAAAGTAATGTGCCACATGATGCATTGGCGAGAGCCATTTATCTCTATATGGATCATCTTCTTCTGTTACATGATGATCTACAGTCCAAGAGGAAGGACTTAATATAATTTCAGCGCCCATACTAGCCAGGCTTTTAGCTATATGAGTCGATTCTTTGTAATTGTCTGCACAAATATTTAAACCAATTTTACCTAAAGGGGTATCTACCACTTTGATTTGGTCACCAACTTCGTAAAAAGGAAACTCAACGGTAAGTAAGTTGATTTTGGAATGCTTTAGTATGATTTCCCCTTGATCGTTAATGAGAAGAGCGGTGTTGTAGTTCTTTTCATTTCTTTTCTCGGTTAAACCAACACAAATATAAATTTGATGTTCTTTTGCCCAATTGCAAAAAAGATCGCTGTAGGCACCGGGGATTGTTTGAGACTCTTTTAAAGAGGAAGGATGTGTCCAAGCAAAGTCGATAGTTTCAGGAAGAACCAGAATGTCACAATTAGACTCTTTAGCTTGTTTAATCATTTTGTTTGCTCTTTCGAAATTTCGTTGTGGTTCTCCTCCTTCAACTAATATTTGCCCTAAAGCGATTTTAAGTGTTGCCATTTATCTATTCTTTAGCATTTATAAATTCAGGATATTTCAAAGTTAATTCTTCTGCTAATATTTCACTTAGTAAAGCATAACCTTTTGCATTGTAATGGCCATCTATGTTCCAAGAATAATTCAGGTAGTTGTTTTTATTGATTCTATTTTTCAAATGCTTATCTAAGTTAATGGTGCGGACACTATTTTTGATAAGTTTTGATTCTAGAAGATTTAAATAAGAATAGTTAAGCGTTTCTTCCATCACAGAATTGTTGTTAGAATATTGCCGAGCATAAGGTTGAATAACTACAATTAGATTTTTTTGCTGAGCAATTTTGAGCAATAGCGCTGTGTACACTTCCACAGCTTCAAATTTGAGGGCAATGGCTTTTTCTTTTGAAAGCAGGGAATAGTCCATTTTTAAAATACCATGTGCAATCGCGCGCACTAGATAAGAGTTTTTATAGTATTTCTCGAGTCCAGGTGCTTTGCGATATTCCACTTGATTATTAGGTAGGAAACGCTCTTCTCCACCTCTAAAAATGTAATCATATAGATCTGAGCAGTTTACCATAATTAAGTACTTGTTGTCCAATTTTGATGAATAAATACTATCGATGAGTTTTTCTTCAAAAAATGGATCACTTCCAGGAATGCCAGCATTCACTACTGGAATGTGAAGTTTTTCACTTAGAAAAGCTGGTAAGCTGCTATCCGGGCTTGCTCCAATGCCAAAAACAAAAGAGTCTCCTAGAAAGATTATTTTTTCAATAGTATCTAAAGCACTGCTTTGTTTTGTTTTGACTAAACCATATTCGTTGGTTTCGTAGGTAAAGGAAAATTCAATTTGTTCAATTTCGGTAGTATCATTTGGGTTCCATAGATAAAGATGTTTTAGTCCTTCACTACTGTAAGCAGAGCTATAGCTGTCGAAGTTTTGTTCAGAATAAGTTTTTAATTTATTAGAATATCGAAGCCCTAGTTCAACAAGAACTAGTGAGAAAATTGTAACGCTGATAATTAAAACCTTATTCATGTCATTTTAAGTCTTCTAGTTTATTAACTCTTGAGATTTCATATACTCCTGAAAAACAGCATCTCCAAATATCTTGTATCCCTTTCCATTATAATGCCCATTTATTGGCCAAGAATATTCCTCAACAGGAATTGAATCATAAATTGAAAACAAGATAGGGTACAAATTTATAACACTAATTTCCTTATTGATGGAATCGGGTAAAGATTCAAAAATGTGCTTGATCTTGAGTTGCACATCCGAAGGAATAGGCATCACAACAAGGCGGTATTCTATTTTATTTTCTATACAAAGCTCATAGGTTTGGTTGACTTGATTCGCTATTATTTGAAGCGCTAGCTCTCGTTCGGATGGGTCTTGTTTGATTAGATAATTGTCGTATGCTGTGAAATAGACTAAAAATGCTCGAAAAATATAGGAATACTTGTAAAGGATCTCCCAGTTTTTAGCATTTGGAGCACCTGTTGTACCATCACTTAAAAAGCGTTCTTGACCGCCTTTGTAATAAATGTCGATTATATCGGAATTATTCAAACACTCTATTACCATTTTAGGCTTAGCTTGAACGAGCTTTTCTTTGAGCATTTGAAAATTAAAAAGTACATCGCTTCCGCAAACTCCAGCGTTATACGCGAATACTGGAGTATCTAATTCTAGTGCTAGATTTTTTTCAAAGAATCGAACCCAAGAACTATCATAGGGTGCTCCATCTCCCTCCGTAAAGGAGTCCCCTAGGCAAACAATCTTTATACTTGTGGTGTCCTGTTCGAAGTTCTTAAAAGAAAGTTCTCTGTGCCCTAATTCGTTGGTTTTATTGTAAAACCTAAATTCTTTATGCTCAAAGACAAAATCGGTGTTAGGCGGCCAGGTGTGAAACCAACTTGATCTTTGGTTGTCGAATTGATAAATATAGGTCCCCGAAGTTTTTTCTGAGTAACTTTTATTGACCCCGATGACGCGTAGTAAAATTTCTAGCACAAAAAGCGCTATTAAGCCGATAACTATAAAGTGTTTGATTCTTTTTTTCATATAGTGCTTGTCGAAATTTCAGAAAGTACTTATGTTTTTTTTCTAGAGCTCTAAAGTTCTTCTTTTTAACGAAAAAACAAGCATTTGCTTGGCAGAAATAATTTGTGCTTTATAGCCAGATTAAGGAAGAATGCCCAGCTCGATTTCCTGTAAATTTTCTGATAGTTTTAAACTATAAAGTGTATAAGCTTCAGTATTAAAATGGTTGTCGATAGCCCAGAAAGAGCCATCACATTTATCCTCAAAGCACGAATTCATATCAACAAAGGCTATTTTACTTTGCGCTCTAACTACGTTTATAACATATTGAAGTTTAGATTGCTTTTTTTGACATTCGTGAAGTGTGGGTAGATTACTCTTTCACTTTTCTTCTTCATTTCAAACATGGATATCTAATTTTTGAATAAGGTAAAACACTTTTCTAAAAAAGCTAGATCCTCCTCACAAAGAAGAGGAAGGAATTACTGCATACGAGAATAAAAATATTATTTGGAATGCAGACAAAAGGTATAAAACTTGTTTATTATTTCCCTTGAAGCTGAATAGCTTTAATCTTGCCTGGATTGGTTGAAAATATATTTAAAAGGTCCAATGATTAAATAAGGTAGGTTAACAAAGAAAAGATAAAGATGAATGGGGAAATAGTGGATGTCCATAAGGTAAAGAATACCTAAGTGCATAAAAATGAGGACCCAACCATAAATTACTTTGAGTTCGTTTTTTATTAACACGAGGAATGCAAAGAACTCTAATAAAAGAGCTGTTAGAAGCATAAATTGGGTAATGCCCGGATGTTGTAATACAAAGTTGAAGAGCCAGTCTGATTTTTCAAGAAAAGCTGGGTCTCCTGTTGTCGAGAAACTTAAAAGCAACGACTTATGAATTTGCAAAGCAAAACCATCGCTTGCCATAAACCAATTAAAGCCTCCATTACTAAGCTTTGATAATGCAGCTAAGGTATAACTTGCGGCAACCACCTGAACCGAAAATTGTATTCTACTTTGTTCTAACTTTTCATAATTTTTATGATAAGCATAATAAATATAGGCGATGAGTTGGGAGATAAATATGCCAGACATAAAACTGTTAATATGATTAACCCCATTTGAAGCGGTAAGAGAGAAAAATATGATGGAGCTTAATGAGATAAGTGCCAAAGAAGGAATCATAAATTTTTCAAATATATAAAGTATTGCAGCTGTAACGGCTAGTATGAAAAGGAAGTGTCTCGCATAGGCGCTGAAGAAGATATTGCAATCGAACACATAACAAAAACCCTTTGGATAATCAATTTCTGGCACGTGGTAAGCCATTGATTTTATCTTAAAAAGCCAATAAAGAATGAACAGAACCTTGGTTAAAGGCCAAATTTCTTTTGCACTATTCCTGTTTAAAAAGCAATCTTTAATAGCAGCTTTCATATAGGATTTTACTTTTAGTAACTAGCTCATTAGATTCATTAATGGATAAGTAAATTCTTTCTAGTTTAAAGCACTCTTCATTTAGATCTATGTTTTCTTTCCAAACAATATTGTTAAAAACTTCTTCTCCTATGCTTTCCATATCAAAAGAGTCTTCTATGCCAGAGCCGTAATAAATAATATCGCTATTATTTATTGCAGAAAAGTATAAATGACTTATTTCTGCTGCTCCCATTTTAGAAATTTCCTTTAATGGAATCATTTGGTTTTCGTTATCTAAAATATTAAAGGTGTAGGCATAGTTGGGGAAAGAGTGGTACATTGGAATTCTAGAAAAAGGATGGTGCTCGCCAATAACCCAACTTAATACAACATATACAACAAAAATAGAAATATAAGGAAATCGCTCAAGTAATGAAACAATTTTAACCCTAAAAAAATAAATACTATATAAAAGACTTAGAAAGAACAAGTTTTTGCCAGCCCACAATATTAACCCGAATCTCGGGTACCAATCTTTAAACTCATCAAGACCTGCTAAGATTAACCAAGGGTACAAAATAAATGGAAATAGAAGTGTTAAACTTACAATAATGATTATTGTGGGCTTTACTTTATTCATGCTTTATTTATTTAAAGGATTGGCCTCTACCCAATTCCATAATCCCCAATTTTCATCTGCCCAGTGGTGGTAAATATGAACAAAACTTGCCTGATAGCTTGTTTTCCAATAATCATCCGTAAACTTGCCTTCTTTCTTAAATTCTAAGCCGGCGTTGTTATAGTCAGCTATAAAATTCCACTTTTTGTTTAAAGTTGGGTGTTTTTCCATTCCAAATTCCCATACAGTCGCAATAAGAGTTCCTTGATCTCTTGTTCTCCATTTATCCAAGCTAAATATGTCTAAGGTCTTTTGATGCCAAGCTTCCAAAAAATCATGACTGCCCTCATCAAACAAAAACACTCCACCATTCCAGTGTTGCCAATTCTTGTTTTTTACCTTGATGGTAAAAGTATCCTCTATGTATTCTGAGAGATGTTCACATTCGTCTTTCCAAATATCCTGCTTGTTTTGGTCTAGCCATTTTTGCGTCCATTTGTTAAATTTAAACTTAGTTTCGGATTCAATTTTTTGCACATCAACTTCAAACAGAATATTGCTATTGGTTTCCGCATCTCTCCAAACCCTCTCATTTTTATCGAAATAAAAGTCTTCGTTTAATCGGAAATGTTTTCTGGAAAGGAAGTAACGAATTGCAGTAAATAATTTTGCAGGAAAGTTGTTTTTTAGGTGTTCAAAATGAATTTGTAGTTTCTTTTGTTTGGATACAGATACAGGGTCAACTATTTGCCTGTTTTTATCATACTTAAGACTTGCTGCTTCAAATGTTTCCCGCTTCTGTTCCCAAGTTTCTTTGCACCCACAATTTACAGAATAAGGACTAAATTTTTTTAACTTACAATGGTCTGGAGCAAAGCTTATTGGAGTGGTGTATTCATCAAAAATTTTATCTACATCATCTTTTAAAGCGATAATGTCGGTATCTAAATAGCAATAAACTGGGCCAACAGGTAGAAATTTATGAATACCAGTTTTGAGATAGATGCTAGCTTGATGGTGGTCGAAATGCTCGGCAGTTTTGACATCTACAATCTGGGTGTGCGCTACTTTTATCTCATTTCTCGAGCTATCGGTCAACACTATAATTTCAGCCTTACTATGCTTTTTCAATCTTTCAAGTGAAAAATGCAAAGTATCTAGGTGTTCTTTAGCACCACATACTACAAACACAAAACACTTTTTTCTTGTCATCTTATTTTTTTACTCGTTGCATCACCAAAGCCACTAACTCGTCTATAGATTTACTTTCAAACATCTTTAAAGCTTCTCTACTCGCCATTGCATCATTAAAATTTAGTTCTTCTAAGGTTTTTTTAAGCACCTCTTTATTCTCCACTCTTGCATCAAGCTCATGTAAAACCCTTACAAAGAGATCGATCTTTTCTGCTTTTTCTGTTTCATTAAAATAGGGGATTTGATTGACTTGTTGACTCAGCTCAGCAATGAATTGTTCAATGTCCCCGATTGCCTTTTTATTGAAACCTGAATTTTCTAACAAGAATTTAACCTGTTTTATAGTATCCCAATAATGAGCTATGTTTTTCTTAGCTATTGGGTGCTCAGCTTTAAATTCTTCACCCTCCAAGAAAAGTAATACATTTTGTAATTCCGATTTAGTTAAGCTCTTTAAGGCTTTATCCTTAGGAAAATCAACAAAATGTAGATAAAGGGCGGCTTTTTTTTCATTGCAGAACCTCACAAAGTTTGGGAGCTCTTTGTAATTTTCAACCATTAAGCAAGCTGAAAGACCAAAAAAGGTATCCCTTTCATTGCAATAGCTTTGAAACCAATCGAGGTTTTTCATTACCCGATCAAAACTTCCATTGACACGTATGTTTTCATAGCTTTCTTTTTGCAGGGAGTCTATGGAAATATTGATATGGAAATTTGCCTGTAGCAGAAGTTCTTTTACCCGCTTATTTAATATGCTTGCGTTGGTCTGAACCGAAATTCTAATGCTTGGTTTAATCTCAATAATTCGCTTCCAAATATCAAAATATATCTCAATTAGAAAGGGCTCTCCACCATAGAATTTAACCTCTTCCAAATGAGGAATAAATTCATCTAGTTGATTCACAAAGCCCCCATCATATGCTAATGGAATAGGAGGTAAGCCCTCTCTATTTCTTCTTATCAGTGAAGAAAACGAGCCATTGCACATTGTACATTCTAAATTGCAGACATTGCTAAGCTCAAATTCCATTACAGAAGGATAGCCATTCTTGTTTGAGCTAAGCGTGTCGTATTGTTTGGCTTTGTTTGCCTCAAAATTTTTGGCAAGTAAATGCTTTTTACAGAGATGACAACCAAAATCAAGGTTGTTATTAGATATACTTTTCCTTAACTGATTTGCTTCTTTACTATTCCAAATCTCTTTAATGCTTTGTTTTGGGTATTCTCCTATAACAAAATCTCGGTTATAGCAACAAACAGTAGCTTTTCCATAATGGCCAAAGTAAATGTTTTTAAATGGGGCATAGCATAGTTGATCCATAGGACCTAGAGGCCTGCTTGTGTTGTATTCCTCCAATAAGTCTTGGTCAAAATCTTTGCTTGCAAACCTTAAATCATACTTCTTCTTCGAAAAGAACCTGCCAAAAATATTTTTTATTCTCCCCATGTAGCAAACCATTTTTCCATTACAAGGATTTTCCAAATCCTCCAATCATAATCTCTTGAAAGTAGATCATCTATATAGGGTTGATTAATGATATTGTTCTTTACAAGCGTACTATTTTTTAATTGCTTGCGATACCAATTCTTGTTCATATAATAACTATCCGGCCCGACAAAACCTTGTTTGTTTCTATCCAGTATTTCCGTGGGTAAGTCAGCTTTAATGTTTTGATAAAGCAGGTGTTTCGTCTCGACACTTTTGTAGTAGTCTTTTTCTTTACTCGCAAAGATTTTTTCAAATAGGACTTTGTTCAAAAAGGGCACTCGCACTTCTAGGGAGTTAGCCATGCTAGCACGGTCTACTTTAGTTAAAACCAACTCTCCCATAAAGCACTTCATGTCAAGATATTGAATAGATTTCAAAGGACTCAAATCTTTGCGAAAGTGTTTTTTATAAAACCAGTGCACATCTTTAGGTATGAACTGGTGTAGATTTGGATGCAGCATCTTTTTTAACTCCACTTCATCGAAATTGCCCATAGACATTGACCTTACGTAAAACGCAAGGGTATCTTTCTTGCTAAAAAAAGACTTTATTTGATCAAGACGTTTTTTTGGATTATGAAGCTCATAAAATTCTTTTTGCCAATGGTACCCGCCAAAAAGTTCATCTGCACCTTCGCCACTCATAACGGCTTTAAGTTTTTTACTAGCTAACTGACTTACCAAATAAGTGGGGATTATTGAAATATCCGCTATAGGCTCATCGTAGACTTGCGGCATTAACTCAATATTATCCAAGCTGGACTCATCGGCAACAACCGTATCATTGCTAATATTCAAATGTTTTGCAACAATCTTCGCAAAGTAATCTTCACTTTTTTGCCAATTACTAAAACCAATTGAAAAAGTTTTTGGGAAGTAGTTGGCTTTCACCAAATAATTAACAATAGCACTAGAGTCATACCCCCCGCTCAGGAATGAACCAACCTCTACATCAGCACGTGCGTGCTTTTGGACCGACGAGTTTAGTTTTTCTCCAACAAAAGAAATCAATTCACCATCCTTATTCTTCTTTTCAGCAAACTGAGGTTGCCAATAGGTGTGCAATTTCTTTTCTAAGGTTTTAGTTTGAATTTCTAGATAGCTCGCAGGAGGAACTTTATATGTGTTTTCCCAGATGGTTTTGGGAGAAGGCACATAGCGGTACACAAAATAATCGCAGAAACTCGTCCAATCTAAATTCTTTTGAAAAGCGGAAAAACAATGAAGGGCTTTCAATTCAGAGCCAAAGATCAAATTCTTCCCGCTAGAGTAATAATAGAGTGGCTTAATTCCAAAAAAATCTCTTACCAGAAATAATTTTTCTTGAATTTTATCATGCAGTGCAAAAGCAAACATACCTTCTAGCCGATCCAACATTTTCATTCCCCATCGCCGATAGGCCGCTAGAAGGACTTCTGTATCAGTGGTGGTTGAAAAAGTATAATCATCTTCTAGTTCTTTTTTTAATTCTAAGTAATTGTATATCTCGCCATTAAACGTAATACTTATAGTCCTATCTGCAGAAAACATGGGCTGTCGTCCTTGATCACCAAGATCCAAGAAAGAAAGTCTGGTGTGCCCGAATATCAAATTATTCGTTACAGCCTCTATGCCATACCCATCTGGACCACGGTGCCTTAAGGCTGTACAGGCAGCTTCAATCTCTGCCTTGCTTGGTGTTGTAATTAAATCTATATGTCCTACTATACCGCACATTACTTTGATGTAAATTTGGCTTTTAAATATTCTTTAGCCGATTTATTTTCCTTGATTAAATTTATTCCAATCAATCTAAAAAGCCAATACACAAGAGTATTTACAATGAAACTAAAAACAGGCTTAGTGCTTTTGTGCCAGAAAAGCTCCTTGGCGTTTTGCCAAATTTCAATAATATAATCTTTGTTCACAAGAATAACTGCATGAATCGGCAGCAACATAACCCACTTCCAATCAACAAAAACCAGAAAAAATAGGTGCATCATTGGAAACCATAGCTGATAAAACAAGTCCAATGATTGGCGGCTTTCTTTCAGTAGAATAAAATTAGACCCTTTTAAAACCTCTTTGATAGCCAATCTATTTATCCATAAATAAATTAAGACTAAACCCGCCCAAAACGCGTACAGCTTATTTATGCGCATGAAGGCAACACTTGACCCAAACAACAGCGAAAGCTCTACCACAAAAATTAGCGTAAAAAATAATTTTGTTTTTGTAATTCCCAAAACTTTTGGAAGTGTCTTTAGGCCTGATTTGGCGTCGTTTAGAACGTCTTTAACTTGATGAATGAGGATGTTCCTGTATCCAACAAAGAAAAGTAGAGTGAAGAACAGCAATAAACAACCCTCCTTGACCTCAACAACACTAATTAAAGAGAAAGTGTGATAGGATAGTAATGCAGGAATTAAATATGCATATGATGCGTCTAGAATGCCCGCTAAATAAGCCTTTTCTTTCAAACGAATGACAGGTAAAGAGTAGGTTAAAAAACAAAAAAGTTCAAGGGCGATTAGGTAATAAGTAGTATTATCCTTAGGCAGATAAAGCCAAGGAAGAAGTGTAAGTCCACAAATAAAAACAAACAAGATTGCAATTTGATAAGCTTTTAAAACACTTAATTTATTTAGCTTTCCAGCCTTATGGTCTTCTTTTTGATCAAAAAAATCATTTATAAAATAGCCAAATGCGGCAAATCCAAAGGTGGTTAAAATAGAAAGAATAAACAATGACAAATGGTAGAGGTTCCATTCCAAGCGAAATATTCCGAACCAAAGATAAACACAACCAATGGTAAAAGGAACAAAACTTAAGCGCCAGTCTTTGGACCTAGAAGCGGTATTGATTTGTTGAATAAATTGTTTAGCATTCATGACTTATTCATAAAATATAGGTGTCTATCTTTTTCCGATAGTTTCACTGGTTTTTCTGCCAGAATCTCAAAAAAGTCTATTGGAAAAACATAATCGTCCCAAGAATCAATCTTACCAATATTAAAAAGGTTTTGAAACTCATTGGATATGCTCAAATGCTCAAACTCACCAATTTGAACTTCTGGAATTTTGACATAATGAATAATGTATCCTTTTTTACGTAGGATGGATAGGGTCTCATACAGTGTGCCAATATGATATTGATAGCTTTTATTGATGTCTTCACAAATTTTGTGAATGTAGTGTTGTTCCCATTCGTCTTCCACCTCTCTTTCAAACAAATCTTTGATGTAAACCATGCCCCCAGGCTTTAAAACTTCCCAAATTTCGTGAAGGAGTTTCTTTTTATCTCCAGAATGACCGTAGGATTCTAGGAAATATGCTCGATCAAATTGCGCTTCCCCAAAAATATTACTCACCTGATGAAAGTCACCCTCTATTGCCTCTACACTGTTTTCTAAACCCGCTGCTGATATTTTTGATTTTGCTTTTTCAATTTGAACTTTGGATATGCTAAGGGCTGTCAGCTTAAGATTGGGAATGTGCTTCGCAAAAAAAACAGCTGGTCCGGCAACCCCACAACCCGCATCTAAGACATTCATTTTTTCCTTTAACCGCATATTTTTAGCAGTATATTCCAAGTACTCTTCTACATTGTTTGTGCGAAAAGCTTGTATTATTTCGCCATATACCTCTAAAAACTTTTCAGTGGTTTGATTGTAAAATTTTCCAACATCTTTAGCAGAGTTTCTGTGTTTCCCATCATCAACTTTATTGACACGAATCATGACTATGATTATTATCAGGAAAAGCAAACAAAGAATAAATAAAAAAACACTAAAAATCATAAGTAAATCTTGGTTGAGAGGCTTTAGTAACAGCTAAGATAGAGCATTGAGAAATAAAATTTATAATTTTAAGCTAATAGCCCCTCAATTATTAAAAGACATACGTAAAAAGTGAAGATGCTTCTGCAAATCTCTCCACCTAGAATGAAGGAAAGGGGTTCATGTTTTAACAAAGGTAAATTGAACATAGATTTTGCTCACAGATGTAAAACTGCTAAAAGGGTCAGTTATAATGCACGTTTATCTTGCCGAGATATAGGAGGAGTGAAAGGGCGAGTGTTTAATAAGTTGTATCTTTATTATTTAAAATAGGAGTGTAATGGTTTTTAAATCAGCGCGTTTAGAAAAGAAATTTCAAAGTAAAGGTTATGTGGTCTTACCTTTACTGTCTAGCCGGCAAGTGACGGAGTTATTGCTTTTTTTCAAAAAAGAGTATAACATCGATTTTTCAGGTTTTCACTCCACACATTTTTTAAATGATGAAAATGTTAAGCTCTCGGTTCACAATAAGATAACTTCAATCCTGGAACCTCAATTACAAGAGCACTTAATAGATTACAAGGCTGTTTTTGCGAATTTTATGGTGAAATCAATCGGTAAGGAGAGTAGAATGCCTTTGCATGCGGATTGGACATATGTAGATGAAGACAAATTTCAAAGTCTAGGCGTTTGGGGTCCGCTGATTAACACCAATAAAGAAAATGGCCGCCTAGGTGTTGTCCCGAAATCTCATTTACTTAAAAAAAATTATCGTGGCCCTAAAATTCCAAGCCCTTTCCATGACTTTAACGAACACATAATCAATAATTATGGAAAATTACTTAAGATGAAAGCTGGAGAAGTTGTAATTTATGATCATAGACTTTTACACTTTTCACCAGCAAATTTATCTAAAGAGGTGCGACCAGCGCTTAATTTGGTAATGGTGCCGGCAAAAGCTCAACTTTATCATTACTTTAACAAGGAGCATTTTCCAAAAATTGAGAAGTATGAAGTAAAGGGCAGTGATTTTTATATAAACTATGTTCACTTAGACCAGCCCGACAAAACCTTTTTGCTTGATACCATCAGTGATAACTGGTCTTTATATACTCAGGGATATATAGATACAAACTTAAAGACAGGTATCTGGAATCGTATGCTTAGCTTTATTTATAGGTAAAGTAAACCTTCAAAAAAGACACATAACCGTCCGCGCACTATTTTTTTTTACTTAAAACACAATAACATTCTAAATAATTTGGCAAATTTTGGATGGATTCAATTAAGGATTCTTCTTCTGTATCAACAAATGTTATTATGGCGGGTTCAACACAGTCCTCGTTTTTATTTTGATATAAATAAAGTATTCTGCCAGTATCAGTTATCTCCTTTTCATAAAAGTTTGCATGTTCATACATCTTTTCTATAAACTTATAGTATGCGCTGTCCATAGAAGAAGTTAATATTTCATTGTATAAGAGCTGGTTGCATGGTAAATCATTTCTTTTAAAATCAAGTAAAATACCATTAAATACATCTTGATAGTTAAGGCAAGATGCTTTAAGACTTTTGATAGAAATATCGTTTTTGCGTTTATTGATTTCGAAGCTTATCATTTCTTTTCCGGACTCTTTAGAAATAGTTAAGAAAGTACCCGTGTAGTACTTGAAAAGAAAAGTAAAAATAAACAAAGCAAGACCTATTAGATATATTGATCTCTGGTAATTATTTAACTGCATGGGACAACCTTTATTCGCTTAATCTTATAATACAACCGATATTCTAGATGAAAGTGCTCAAGTTCTCTTCTGAAATATACTCCACTATAAACACTTCTTGGTTGATGTTTTAACTCGCAAAGCTCTAGTTGGTTCAAATCATTAAGCAGGGCATTCTTATCTTGCGATTTAGAAATATTTTCTTTAATTTCAGCATGGTAGCCTTGTGCTTCGCGGTTTACTAAATCTTGGAAGGCTATATAAACATTAGAAGTTTTATCTAAAAAAAAGCTAAGCCCTAGTAAAATGGAAAGAGTAGTTATTAGCCAGGGTTTTCTAGCCCACGGCAATGAAGACAGCTTCGATACGATAAGAAAAAGGCTAAAAAACCAGACCAAAGTAAAGAAAAGACAAGGAACTATAAAAACTTGTGAATAGGAAGCTGAGGCGGTGCTTTTGGCTGACCAAGTATATGGAAACGCAACAAAGAGTATAGACCCAAACAGAATAAAAACAAGCACAGCGCTTTTAAACCAAGAAAGCTTAAAGTAGGGAGATGTATTATAAGCTCTAACTAAAACCACAAAAAGTATGCTGGAGATGTATAATGAATAGTTTCCCCAAACCCATCCTTTCATGTTAGTAAGCGTGAAGACAATGCTCTTATGAAGCGCCTTAGTTAATAGTTTCACTTCTTCCATTAGGCTCAGAGTTTGGATATTTTCGTGTACACCGGGAGAGGTAAAAACAATAAAGTATGAGCAGACGATACTGAAAAAGAACAAGGAGATTTCTCTACTCCTTTTAGCTTGCATTTTTTTGTTTATAAAACCTAAAACGATAAACCAAACCAGACAAGGGATTAATAGCAGTTCATTTCCCCCAGCTACAGCAAAAATTCCGCAACTGATGAGCCCCAATTTGTAGGCGTTATTTTTTTTTGACAGCACAAGATTGTAGCTCGAGGAAACAATTAAAAGAAAGATTATACTAGGAACCGTATACACGTATGTGCTAATCATATAATAAAGCGTGTAAGGAAGGTTTGGAGTTTTGTGAAGAAAAACCAGCAGCACCAAGAAGCTTAAGAGCACGGCTAGTTTTTTAGAACGGCTAATAAAACTTAGGCTAAGCTGATAAAACGAAAATAGCAATCCGGCCAAAAGCAACAAGGGAAGGCATTGGTAGAGTATATAGTTTTCACTTTTTAAAGGATTGACTGCGGCAAACAAAAAGGAAGTGAAAAATCTACCATCGTAACTTAAATAAAGAAACTTTACATGCCATAAAACCTCCGGAATTATAGATTCAGCATAGTCTTCCAAGTTAGGTGCTACGTATAAACACAAGACCACAAAGGGCAGCAAGACCAAACAGGACACTGCCACCATCAGCCAAAACGTGAAGGGTATTTGCTTAAGAACTTTCAAGTCTGGATAAATATAAGACTATAATAGCAAAAGGATTCTTTTTACATTTGGTAAAACAATTTGCTTAGTATGAAAAAGTTGATGCAAAAATATTTTGATCTAATTTTAATTTTAAGTCATACCGCTTTTTTACTTATCCTAATTAATTTATTTGCTTGGCTATGGCTAGAGTGCTCTTCCAACGACCAAGAAAATACGAATTTATTCGGCATATTCAATTACCCGTCTCTAACTAGCGAACACCTATCATGTCAAATGGATTCTATGGAGTTGATTCAGATGCTTGAAAGTTTTATTGATTTTAAGCAAAGTGGTCAAAATGAATTTTGCTATCATCCAGCAACGGAATTTCAGTTGAATCAATTTTCAATTTCAGGACTAAGTGTAAGTAAACATGAGAGTGGGTTTAACATACGAAATAACAGCCATTATCAACCCCAACAAACATATAAACATCAAATCTTTTGTTTTGGAGGCAGCACAACCTTCGGGTCCTTCACTAAAAACCAACAGTCATGGCCTGCTTTTTTAGCAAATGAACTAGACAGCGTTGAAGTGCTTAATTTCGGCGTCCCGGGCTTTGTTCCAACACAGGAAACGGCACAATTTATTTATTTAATGAAACAGGGCTATAGACCAGACTTGGTGATTTTTATGGATGGCGTAAATATTGGCCCTCATTACGATGCATCCGACTTTACCGACATTATTGCCAGCAAGTTCAATATTCGGGATCCTGGATTTTCGCTAGGAGATTTTGCAGTCATTAAACTGTTAAAGGGAACATATAAAAATGAACTGGACTTGTTTCAAACAGAAAATGTTGATTTCATACCTCTTGAAACCACCTCTGAATACAATGATATGATCAGAAACAGGTTTGTAGAAAACGCAAAAATTAGAAAGCAAATTGCAGCGCTTTACGGCGTTAAAATACTCCAGTTTATTCAGCCAAATGGAAACATGAACTATCCAATTAGCTTTTGCAACAATTTTGGAAAAGAATATTTTAAAAATGTGGGACCACAAAACGTGAGTAAAAATCTCTATGATATTTTTGAAAAAGTGCTAGCTGCTAATGTGGGCTATATAGATTTGGCTTCACTTTTTGAAACATTTAACAAGCCTTCAATTATTGACATTGTCCATTACACTCCAGAGTTTAACCAATTTTTAGCTAAAGAAGTGACAAGACACATCAGTTTAGATTCGACAGCTAGCTCCAGGATTAACAAGGCTGCAACAGGAACAGTGTTTAACTAAACATATTATTATCCACAATCAAACTATAAGAATCTTTTATTATAGAACACCCTGCTTTATTGCTTTTCCTTTGTAACAACCAAAGAAAAATGATATTTATTTAAGTAAGAGTTTAGGGGTTTAGAATCCTCTATTATCAAACTTACTCCATTCAGTTCGGCAAAATAAATCTGCAGGAATGTCATAAAATCTTTAGAACAATAAAAATAGCCATCTTCTTTTAATATTTCATTGAGTCGATGGCTCAGAGATTCGTAATTACCACCAAAATTCTTTTTAAACTCCTGCTTAAAAAAGTCTAGATGACTTAATGCTCCCGCATCGAGATATTTTATGCTTACTTTTTGGTAATTGTAAAATAATCGACTAGGTAAAAAACCTTTATATTCTTGAAATCTTGCAATTACAGGTTTTTTTTCACCCAGCTCTCTTTGTTTTTTAAAAGAATCAAAAACTGCGCTTGATTCAATATTATTATATGAAATATCTTGATAATATTTGTGTGTAAAAAAAACATAATTTAATACACCCAATATCAGTAAAAAAGCCGCAAAAAGAGAATTCCTCCCTTCGTATTCCCTTTTTTGCTTCGTGTAAATAATGATAGCCAATATAAATGGAAGCAACAAATAGACAGAGAAGAAAGAGGTCTCTATGGAAGCTATAAGATTTATTGAAAGAGGAACAATTACATAAACCAAAATAGCCAAAACATATTTCCACATCGAAATTCTACTTTTATATTGTCTATAACAGATATAAAATAGACTTAAAATAGAGAGAAACAAATTGATGCCATACCCTTCAATCATGTCTTTTCTTAAAGCGGACAGCTTTTCTACATATATAAATGGCAGCTCTTTGTTTTTAAAAAGGTATGAGAAAATAGAAGGATGTTTTATAATAGATGTATTCTCATAACTAACAGGATGATCTTTGTCCAATATAAAGTGACCAGCCTTAAAAATTAAAAGTTCTTCTGCGCTCAATCTATCGACATAAGGATTTTTATCGATGACACAATCCTTTCTATCTTGAATAGCTCTTTCATACGTAAAGAAATCTTTCATGTTGTCAACATTTAATAAGACTAGACTCAAAAAAAGACCAACACCAACAATTCCCGCTAAAAACCCATAAGCGTAAACCTTTATAACAGATTTGTATTGATAAATAATACCTACCAACAAGACAAGGCTTATTACTATAAGGGAAATGTCAATTCGATTTAACACACTTAAAATAATACACAGAAAGACAAGTCCAAGTGATATTTTTTGTTTAAGCTTTAAATCAATAATAAAGAAGCTAGAAACTAGCATTAGTAGTGCTATTTTATTGCTGTTTACAAAAATTAAACTGTCTAGAAACACAAAACAGATTAAACAAAAAACAACTATCCCCCCGATGAGTCTATAGTTTTTTATACACCAATAAAATAGCGTAACAAGAAAAAAATAAATCAAACTGAGCTTATATATACTGTAAACAGAAACCTGGTTAAAAAGAGATTGAACTTTACATAAGATCACAATTACACCAAAATTTGCATCAATTAATACGGGCGACCTGTATGCTTTTTCGCCTACCTGACTTATCAGGTAGCTGATTACACGTTCATAGTTTTCAAAATGAAAACCCCAACTCAAATGCAACAAGGTGAGAGATAAAACACCTGCAAGTGCAGCGTATGTTATTTTATTTGTTCTTGATTGATCCATGGTTAGCAATAAAAGGATCGCACTGACTTAACTATAAACTCAGCATCCTTATCGCTTAAACTTAAATATAAAGGAAGCCTTAACAACTTTTTACTTTCAATTGTTGTGTATTTGTCATTGCCTCTAAATTCGCCAATTTCTATACCGTATTGGGAGTTGTGAAGCGGTTCATAGTGAGACATGCTCGGCACCCCTTTCTTCTTTAAAAAAGCCATTAATTTTTTTCGTTCATCGGGGTCTGCTGTTTTAAACCAAAACATGTGAGCACTTCTTGTTGCATATTTCGGAGTTTGCGATAAAGAAATAACCCCTTTTTTTTCAAGTGGCTGCATTTTATCTTGGTATAATGTCCAAATGGAATTAAATTTTGAAGCAATTTCCTCTGATTGAAGTAGTTGAGTTTTAAGAATATATTTTA
>ERZ887851.505-NODE-505-length-38630-cov-12.870486_pt1 | contig 38630 bp, 24 predicted proteins | sample MGYA00521100_ERZ887851 | MGnify/ENA primary metagenome ERZ887851 (study PRJEB32303, sample SAMEA104408602) | aquatic metagenome | biome: Brackish water; feature: Pelagic; material: water | place: Baltic Sea | collected 2014-06-06T16:11:00 | depth 11,444 m ... | reverse complement strand
CCATGCAAAATCCCTCCGAGTAGGAGGGATTTTTTTGTGTTCTATTTTCGGGAGTTATTGTAGTTGGTTATAACTCCTTTATATAAGTATAAAAATAACACATATAACTCCATATAGAACGCTATGTGCATGTTTTGTATAACAAAAAGAGCCCTCTTTGATCGTGATTTTTGTACAAGAGGGGGATTAATCCCGTTGGTCGTGATCCTGAAATGTTATCCTTTGCAAGGAACGAAAGCCAACATTTCTTACAGAAATATAATTGACTTTTTTCTTGGCTCCGACTTGAAGAAAGCTTCAGTTGTTTCCAAGAAAAAAGCCAAACACTAAGTGTTCGGCTTTCTGCGGAGAGACGGGGATTCGAACCCCGGGTACCCCGTTAAGAGTACGCTTGTTTAGCAAACAAGTCCTTTCGGCCACTCAGGCACCTCTCCAGTATTCGTTTTCAAAGTCAAAAGTTGTCTTTTAACCTCTCAATTGAATGGATGCCAAAATTAGTAAAAGCATCTATTCCGCAAAACAAAAGGAAAGAAAAAAATATTCTTTTTTCAGGTTATATCAATGTGTAACTCAACCACTCGCTCAATTTAAGGACAAAAAGTAAGGTCCAGATCCATTGAAAGGGCTGTAGCACAGGTTTTAAGCTGTTTGTCAGCAAGAGTACTAAGAGCCCGATTAAGTGAATTTGACGGTCGTCAGTCACAACTCCGTAGCTTTGTATTATTAACCCCGCTGCGAAAATGATGCGGTAAAATGCGTGTGAATGCCTACGGATAAATGAAATTCCTGCAATGATCAGTAAAAACTGTGAAAGAATTAAAAACCAATCGACGTAGGTGTAACCATAGAAAACCTCCATCTCTTGGTGCGAAAGAAAAATTTCCCAGAAGAATTTCGTTCCTAAAAGGCCGAGTAAGGCGGAGAGAACAAAAAGTGCAGGAAGCCCCCCTTTCTTGTAATGCCAAATTAAAAATTGCGTTGAAACAAAGAAGTAAATGAAGGGGTTAATGGGAAATGGGAAAATCAAACTCCCATCTTTTAAAAAGCCAATGAGGGCAAAAACGAAAAGTGTTAAACCGGCAAGCGCAATGGTTCGACTCTCTCGCGTCATTTTTTGGCTGCTAAAGCTTGTTCAACGTAGTCAAAGGTTGATAGAATGACTGGCTTGCCGTCAACAACAGCAATATCGTGTTCAAAATGAGCACTTGGTTGCCCGTCCTGTGTAACTATCGTCCAATTGTCGTCCAATTGCATCACTTTTTCTGTTCCCATGTTGATCATTGGCTCAATAGCGATAGTCAAACCGTTTGCTATCTTTTTACCACGACCACGTCGACCATAGTTGGGGACTTGAGGGTCTTCGTGCAGTTTTTGACCTAAACCATGTCCAACGAGATCTCTTACAACACCATAGCCATGCTTTTCGGCGTGTTGCTGAATGGCAAAACCGATATCACCAACGCGATTGCCTGCTTTTGCTTCTTCAATACCTATATATAAACATTCTTTTGTGACTTCTAAAAGCCTTTTGACCTCAGGAGCAACGGTTCCAATCTCGAAGGTATATGCATGATCACCGTAATAGCCTTTCCAGACAGCTCCGCAATCTACTGAAATAATGTCGCCTTCCTTGAATGGGATGTCTGAAGGGAGACCGTGAACCACCTGCTCATTTACAGAAACCAAAACTGTACTTGGACAACCGTATAGTCCTTTAAAACCTGGCGTCGCACCTTGTGAAAGAATGTATTCCTCAGCCAAGACGTCCAATTCCTTTCCTGTAACGCCTGGTCCGATAATTTCGGCAATTTTACCGAGTGTTCGACTCACAACTTGCGCGGCTTCACGCATAATTTCAATTTCCTCAGCTGTTTTTAAAATGATCATTTCGTTTTTTCTGAATGCTAGTGCAAATGTAGCGGTTTCCTTTAAAACTCGACGAACCTAGATGTTTAACATAGCAATAATAAAAAAAATCCCGCCGTGAAGCAGGATTTTATATTTTATCCGATCAGTAAGACCGTTATTTTCTGATCATTAAGCCAATACCTCAGCAACTTTGTCAGCCGCTTCTTGAAGTAAGACTACTGAATGTACGTCCAAACCTGAATCATCGATTAATTTCTTTGCTTCTACTGCATTGGTACCTTGCAAACGAACGATCAACGGTACTGGGAAGTTACCTATGCTCTTGTAGGCATCAACGACACCTTGTGCAACACGGTCACAACGAACGATTCCACCAAAAATGTTAATCAAAATTGCTTTAACGTTCGGATCTTTCAAAATAATCCCGAAGGCTTTTTCAACGCGTTCAGCATCGGCAGTACCACCTACGTCCAAGAAGTTAGCTGGGCTACCTCCTGACAATTTGATGATATCCATTGTTGCCATAGCTAATCCAGCTCCGTTAACCATACAGCCAACGTTTCCGTCCAATTTAACGAAGTTCAATCCAGCTTTATCAGCTTCAACTTCTGTTGGGTCTTCTTCTGTTTTATCGCGCATTGCTGCGTAATCAGCGTGGCGGAACAAACCGTTTCCATCTAAGGTAACTTTCGCATCTACTGCAATGATTTTATCATCCGACGTTTTCAATACTGGGTTGATCTCAAACATAGAAGCGTCACATCCTTCATAAGCGGCATAAAGCGATGAAACAAATTTGGTCATTTGTTTAAATGCTTGTCCGGACAATCCTAAGTTGAAAGCAATTTTTCGCGCTTGGAAACCTTGCAATCCAACACGTGGATCAATTTCTTCTTTGAATATGAGGTGAGGTGTGTTTTCAGCAACTGCTTCGATATCCATTCCTCCTTCCGTTGAGTACATGATGATGTTTCTACCACGCTCACGGTCTAAAAGAACGGACATGTAAAACTCAGATGGCTCACTATCTCCAGGGTAATAAACGTCCTGCGCGATTAGCACTTGATTGACACGTTTTCCAACTCCATTCGTCTGTGCAGTCGTTAAATGACCACCAAGAATTCCTTTTACGGTTTCTTCAATTTTATCAATTCCTTTTGCAAGAACAACTCCGTGAGATCCTGTTTCTTCAACAGTTCCTTTACCACGTCCACCTGCGTGAATTTGCGCTTTAACAACGTACCATTCTGTACCTGTTTCAGCTGATAATTCTTTCGCAGCCGCAACCGCATCTTCAACTTTATTGACAACCTTTCCTTCTTGGATTGCAACGCCGAAGCTTTTAAGTATTGATTTTCCTTGGAATTCGTGTAAGTTCATTCTATCTCTGATTTTGTGTCGTAAAATTAAAAGGAATTCTGAAAGCGTCCAACTCAGGTGAAGTTCAATTTGGGAAAAGTTTTCAACGATGAAATCATTTCAAAAAAGAACCGCGACAAAAGAAAGTTGTATTTCAAAATTCCAATTCGTCTATTTTATTTTACGATCGGCTTGAGCGCCAACCACTTGTTATTTCTCTTGATGCAAATTCTTGACTATCACGTTCTTTAATTCCATCCCAAATTTCCTGGATGGCATACTTCAAGGCTTTTTCTTCTTCTTGCATAGAAGTATACATGATTTTTGGATCACTGAAGTATTTCTTAACGAAATTAGTGTCAAAATCCCCACTTGTAAAGGCTTCATGCTTTAAAACATACTTGCCAAAATCCAGCGTTGTCTTCAACCCGCTAATTTGATAATCGTCAATAGCTTCCAATGTTCTGGCGATTGCAGATTTTCGGTCTTTACCCCAAACAACTAACTTGGCGATCATCGGGTCGTAATAGATTGGAATATCCATTCCTTCGGTAAAGGCATCGTCCACACGCACACTTCGTCCTGAAGGAACACGATAACGTTTTAAATTTCCTATATCCGGAGTAAAGCCATTTAAGGTATCCTCTGCATATACGCGGACTTCCATCGCGTGTCCGTTAATGGATAACTCTTCTTGTTGTTTTGGTAGTTTTTCTCCTCTCGCAACTCGAATTTGCCATTCCACTAGGTCAAGTCCTGTGATTTCCTCAGTTACCGGATGCTCAACTTGCAAGCGTGTGTTCATTTCAAGGAAATAAAATTTCATGTCCGCATCGACCAAAAATTCTACAGTTCCCGCTCCAGAATAGTTACAGGCTTTACAAACGTTGATCGCAGCTTCTCCCATTTCTTTTCGGAGTGCTTCTGTGAGAAGGGCAGAGGGAGCCTCTTCAATAACCTTTTGATGACGACGTTGAATCGAACATTCTCTTTCGAACAAATAAACATTGTTTCCGTGATTGTCGGAAAAGACCTGAATTTCAATATGTCTAGGTTTGGTGACAAATTTCTCAACGAAACAAGCATCATCTCCGAATGAAGATCGCGCTTCGTTTTGTGCGAGTCGCATTTGCTCTTCAAGCTCCTCTGGTTTTTCCACCAATCGCATTCCTTTACCGCCACCACCTGCAGATGCTTTAATAAGAACAGGGTATCCAATTTGATCCGCAATTTCTTTGGCTTCTTTGGCGTCTACAATTGCTTTATCAACTCCAGGCACTAAAGGGACATCGAATTCTTTAACAGCTTGTTTGGCACTTAATTTATCTCCCATAACCTCCATTGCTTCAGGAGAAGGGCCGATGAATGTGATGCCTGCTTCTTTTACTTTACGAGCAAATCCTGCATTTTCAGAAAGAAAACCATAACCAGGATGAATACCGTCTACACCTAGTCGCTTGCATGCTTCTAAGATCACATCTTGACGCAAGTAGCTTTCAGAAGATGGACTCGCGCCGACATATACAGCTTCATCTGCTTCGATAACATGTGGTGCATTCGCATCTGCATCGGAATAAATAGCGACACTGGCGATTTCCATTTTCTTCAAAGTACGTATCACGCGACGCGCAATTTCGCCTCGATTTGCTATCAAAATTTTTTTCATAATCGTTCGATTTCTTTCTGCTTGAATGCAACGCGAAGTTATTAATTATCCGTAAAAATTGGAAGTCCAGTTCAGTGTTTTTGACTAAGGTGTTGTCTCATCCTCAGGTTTGAGGATATCACGTTCTGGCACAGGTCGTTGCTTCTTGTTTGAATTTTTAATATATCGTTTCTTTTCCTTTTTTCTGAAAAGATCTAAAACAAATTGAACTACTTTAAAATCGTCGAAACTTTCAAAATCTTCTTTATAGGAGAGTCCTGAGCCTTGTGTAAAATCGCCTTCGCCGCTTTCTTGGATAATCGTCTTATCGGTAGACTCGTTGAAAATGTTCACACGGAAAGTTCCCGATTCATTAATAACATATTCAAGATTCAAATCTCCAATCAGTTGCCCCGTACTCACGTTACCATTATCATCCACCTCTTCTTCACCATAATTTTCTACACCGAAGCTGCCAGAGAAGATCAAGCGATCATTTAAAAACCCTTTTGAAATACCAAATTCATAGGTGTTGTCACCTGAAATCATGTCGTTATCAATCCCCACTTTCAACGTGTATTCCTCGGAAATTCTTGAAAGCATGGCATTCACCTGATTGGTAAGAAGGTCAAGTGCTGCACTTCCGTTCGCACCTCCAATTCCCGCGATGGGTTGAAATCTTCTGGCAAGCATTAACGAGAAAAATTGACGACTCAACTCATCTTGATCACTGGTGATTCGATCAATTAAAGTCTTTCCGAAATCGTCTGCATTTGGAGCTTGAATATCAAACTCAATTTGAGGCTCTACCATTGTACCAGACAGATTTAGATAGGGAAGGATTGTTTGATGCGCTCCTCCGTTTGAGCCTAGACCGTTGTCGCCGCTAATTTCACTCAGGTTGGCATTCAATTTATAATAGGTTTTTAAGTCAAGTTTGGCGTCGTAGGGATCACCTGACCAACTAATGCTTCCTCCCGGTTGAATTGTAAAGGACTGTTTCACCGCTATTGGACTTCCAGAAACAGGATTCATGGCGAAATTATAGACTCCTTGCGCAACTTCATACGTTCCTTCCATTCGCATATCACCTAGGTTGTCCATGGTAATACTAATATCTCCTGAGCCCGTAGCACTAATCACGTCACCAATCTCTTCGTTGAAAATGATGTTGATATTTGCAGCGGGAGTGGCTTCAAAATTTAGATCGACATAAACTCCAGATAAATCAAAAAGAGGCGGTTCTATTTCGATCAGTGTATCTATTTCCTTTTGTTTGAAGGTCACAAAATCCTTTTCTTCAATTTCACCAACTCCGAACATAGGTATGTTGAGTGTCGTTCCTTGCGCAGTTTTAAAATCTACATTAATTTCAAGATTGTCCGTGTATCCGAAAATGTTTGCGGTCCCAGTCACATAGCCTTTCCCGTAGTACAACGCATCGTGATCATAAGGTAGATTCATTACTAAAAAACGACTGAATTCCGAGTTTCCAAAAAGTGGCGTATTGTTGACTACTTGCGGCTCAAGGTCGAATTGCAAATCGAAGTTGAAATTTTTGAAATTATCATGGAATACCGAGCCTATCAGTAGACCCGTGTTCGCGTCTTCATCAAAAATTGGAATTCCGTTAATGTAGAAGCCGTATTGGTCTACTTCAATCGGACCGTCAACGCCAAAGTGAACTCCGAGCAGATCAACGTACGCACTACCACTTGTTAAAGACACTTTTCCATCGAGAATGGGTTGATTGAGATCTCCTGTTAAGTCCAAATGTCCGTTAATGAAACCTCGAATTTCCGAAACGACATCAGGATCAAGGAATGCGTTTGTAAATTGCAGATTGGTGTAATCGAAGTTGAGGTCAAAATCAAGATTGTCCTCTTCTTCGAACAAATAATAATCGCCTGCGAAATCAAATGTTTTCTCTTCGATATAGCGCAAATTTCCAGTGGTGGTAATCGCTTGCTTGAATTTGTTCCAATAGCTATTTACTGTGATATCTCCAACGTTTTGGTTATTCACGATGAAGTTCGTCAACTTTCCATCTCCTTCATAACCGAGGCTGTTGAATGGATTCGAAATATGGCCATCGAGATTAATGATCCCCGACATTGGATAATCACTGGAGATAAAGGGTGAGATCTCGGAGAGTTCAAGATTGGTTACATCAAAGTTCAGTTTGTGAGAATCTTGATTTGAGATTTTTCCATCGATCAATATTTTCTGATTGTTTCGAACCAATTCAAAATTAGAAACGTTGATGGTGTCCCCTTTTACAAGTAAACTGGAGGAATGCGAAATGTCCCACTGGTGATCTTTTATAAAAAAGTGCGAAGGATTCAGAACAAAACCATAGTGGTCAGAATCGTGTAATTGCGTGTCCCAACTGAACTCAGAAGGTCGGGTAGTTTTTTCTTCCCAAGATAGTCGGTGCTGCAAATTATCATTTCCACCGTACGTTTTAAAGTACACATCTTGAAATTGCAGTGAATCCGAATATTGGAAATTTTTAACCCGATAATCTGCTAAAATTTGATCTTTATTTAGAATTTGCTCAAGTGAAAGCGAGTCGAACTTCATTTCTTTGTAGCGAATGCTGTCTATATATACGTTCAGTTTGAACATGCTTTCTGAACCATTATAATTTCCATTAATGCGGGTATGAGGAGCGATTTCTAGTTCTGGATAGAACAATTGAACCAAATTGTTTGGAGTGATAAACTCTGCCTTGTAAGTGAAGTAATCGATTGCATCCGTGGAATAGTTTGCAGCACGATCTCCATAAAGTGACGGAAATATTTGACTGAATTGATAATGGAAGTTATTGATAAGCTGATCCGTTTTAAATTTCCCAGCGATTTCGGCTGTTCCTGCTGATCCAGTGATAGAGAACTTGTCTTCCAAACCACGCTCAATTGTTAACTTAAAGTCATCCATGTGGAAGGTCTGGTCGTCGACAGTATAGTCGAATGCATCAAACTCAATAAAACCCGTGTAGGAATTTAAATTTTTTCCAGAAAGATTCACCTTCATATTGGAAAGTAAATGCGAATTCAAATCAGATAAATTCAAACGGTCTAAATCAGATTTCCGAATAAAAACTTCGAAGTCCATCTTATGCTTGTTACTGAAATCAACCGAGCCGTCATAAACAAGCGTTAAATAGGGGTCATTTACTTCAACACGACCTTTGAATCGATTGTGTTTGAACTCTCCTTCACGAATGGTAATTTCACTATATGGATAATTCAAATATTCGAATTTATTGATGTTACCAGCTATTTTATCAAAGCGAATATCAGAGGACGAGTAGATTTCACCTGTGAGTTTAAAAGAGCCGTCAACAATGCCTAAATCCGAATTATTCAGATAATTGCCTAGTTCAAATTCATGCACGGTAAAGTCAAAATAATTTGGGGATTCTTCGTTTGAATTTTTAAACGTATACGACGCGTGTTCATCGTGTTGTTTGAATTGAAGCCCGTTATTGAGTTGTGCAGAACCTAAAGCCGTTTTGAATGTGTTCGCGGCTAAAACGAAATCCAGATAGTTGCCATCGATATAAATTTTATCTCCCTCGATGAATTTCAATCGCTCAATTTCAGGGGATAAGGTAATGTAACTGCTTGGCGACGATTTTGGCAGTTTGAGTTGTTTTAATTCGCTCAGGTCTATGTAAATGTCATCCAGTCTTTCGTGATAGAAACCTTGCGGTAATTTCCTGTAATCATCCAATTCAAAACGACCTTGAATGAACGTATTTTCCTTGTATCGAAGATCAAAATTTTTCAGACGCAACTTAGCTACTTTATTACTGATCTCTGTCTTTAAACGAACATGGTCGTCCATGCCCTCCAGAGCGTAAGCGAAATATGCGACTTCCTTGAGCGAAACATTGCTTTCATCAATTTTACCATCAAATTTCACACTGTCCACAAAATATTTAAAGCCGTTGTATGAATCGGAAAGCATGTTGAACTTTGATGCACGAATCCACGAATCTTTGGATTTGATTTCCATGTTTTTGAGCAGGACGCCTTTCGGTGACACCTTGGCATTGGTGGAGAGACACTGTAATTCAAAACCACATTTTTCGATAGCGCTAAAGCCCTGAATCGTTGCGTGAATGGTGTCCTCCTGAAAACGAAGATTTGAAATCGTTCCATTGACTCCTTTGGTACTGAGATGAAAATAGTCTATTCCAGACGTTCTCGATTCTTTTCTATGATCGTCATATTTGAATTTTGAATCGCTGATTTCTGCATATCTCAAAAGGAACTTAACCTTGCTCTTTTCTTTTTTCTCCTGTTGAAAATACTCTTTTATAAACGCGTGATTGAAAACATTCTCCTTGCTTCGCTGAATGTGGATGAATGCCTTTCTAATTTTGGCTTCTGAAATAGTGTAGGATTGCTTTTTCAAATTAATATTATCCAAATCGACAATAATACGGTTCGCTGAAATCAAAGTATCACCTTGTTGATCCTCTATCAACACGCCATCAAGTGCTACTTGGTCAAAGAAAATAACAGCTACTTGATCAATCTTTACTTTGGCGTTTAATTCCTCAGATAAGTATGCCGTAGCTTCTTGGGCAAGGTATGTTTGGACAGTTGAACTTCTTATGATGAAGGCAAACAGGATAAAGAGAATTAAGATCCATTCGATCATTCCCCCAACAACGCGTCCTAGAATTTTAAGTAATTTTGCCATTCTTAAATACAAACATACAATATTGTGTCACAAAAAGTGCCCATTATACTCGGTATAGAATCATCTTGTGATGATACTTCAGCTTCTGTTCTCAAAAATGAAACCATTTTATCCAATCTCATCGCGGGACAAGAAGTTCATAAGGTATACGGAGGAGTTGTTCCAGAGTTAGCAAGTCGCGCACATTTGCAAAATATTTTACCTGTCATAGACGCTGCTATGAAGAAGGCAGATGTAAAATTAGAGGATTTAGACGCCATTGCTTTTACGAAAGGTCCAGGACTTATGGGATCTCTCGTTGTGGGAACGTCATTTGCCAAATCACTTTCATTAGCACTAGACATACCTTTAATTGATGTCAATCACATGCATGGCCATATCCTGGCACATTTCATAGATGATCAAGGCAAGGAGAAACCTAAATTCCCATTTATCTGCCTAACAGTTTCTGGGGGACACACACAGTTGGTACTTGTGAAAGATTTTCTGGAAATGGAAATTCTCGGAAGCACCATGGATGACGCAGCGGGAGAAGCTTTCGACAAAGCGGCAAAAATGATGGGGTTCCCGTATCCGGGAGGGCCACTCATCGATAAACATGCAAAGCTAGGTGATCCGAATAGGTTTGAGTTCACGAAACCCAAAGTGGATGGATTCAATTTCAGCTTCAGTGGTTTAAAAACGGCCATACTTTACTTTTTACAAAAGGAGGAGAAAAATGATCCCGATTTTATTGAAAACAATCGCAACGATCTTTGTGCTTCGATCCAAAAAACCATCATTGATATTTTAATCAAACAGTTGAAGCGTGTTGCGAAAGAGTACAATGTGAAGGAGATTGCAATTGCAGGAGGCGTTTCAGCGAATAGCGGACTGAGAAACGCTTTGGAAGAAACTGGTAAAAGTCTGGGCTGGTCCACATATATCCCAAAATTTGAGTACTGTACGGATAACGCAGCGATGATTGCAATTGCAGGAAAGTACATGTTTGAGCAAGGAATTTTTGCGAGTCAGAGTGTAGTTGCTCAACCGAGAGTCCCGTTTGTTCGGCAATGAATATCAAATGTTCGTTAGTGGCATGATGCGCTTGCAATATCAAGTTTGATTTCCTATATTGTTGGTATTCAAACCATTTATTATGCAAACGATCACGAAACCAACACTCATTGACAAGGAGTTGATTAACTCCCTTTCGTTTAAATCTAGAGAACCAGTTGAGCAGCATCCAAAGCTTACGGAACAGATTAGTAGCGCCACGCGTTTGGGAAATGGATACAGGGGCAAGGTGACGATCGTCTTTGAAGATGATGAAGGACTAAAACGCGTAGACACAACGATTTGGGCGAGTGGAGCAAAGTATATTTGTCTTAAAGGAGGCATGTGGTTACCAATAAATCGAATTGTAGAAATTAAACCATAATACTGATATTCAGTACTATTTATTGAAATAAAAGCGAATAACCTTGGATTGGGAATCCAAGGTTATTTTATTATACCTGTTATCAGTTCTTTTGGTTATTCGTAGTTTTGAGTTGTTAACTTAAATCACCGTGAAATACACCCTATCATTTATCGCTATTGCGATTTTATCATTTACAGGATTCTCACAATCGCATGTTGAATGGGACTTTAGTTTCGATTCTGAAAAGAAAGTAGTTCTTGCAGAAGCAAAAATTGAAGAAGGATGGCACTTGTACAGTCAAAATGCTGTAAACGAGTTTGGCCCAATTCCAACAGCTTTCGAATTTGTACCTAATGATAATTTTGAGTTAATCGGTTCGACGTTAGAACCTGAACCCATTAAAGAATTTGATCCAAATTTTGAAGAAGAATTATTTTTCTTCGAAGATGAGGTGACTTTCGAGCAGGCGCTGAAGGTAAGCGATGAAACGATCCTCGAGGGAATCGTTACTTATATGGTATGCAACGAAACGATGTGCATGCCACCAATTGATGTAGAATTTAGAATAGAGTTGAGTAATGAGAAGTAATATTTTGAGAAATTTTGGCGCAATAATTTGTGTTGCTATCCTATCCATTTCGAACTCTTTTGGTCAAATGGAATTTCCAGAAGATAAGGTAAATTGGAAATTCACTATTGAACAGGAGGGCGATGAGGCTTATATCATTGGGACAATCACAATGGTTGAGCATTGGCATATTTATGCGGCGAATTTGCCAGAAGGCGCATTTTCGATACCAACTACATTGAAGCTAAACAAGTCTTCTAAATTTAAAACCGTTGGTGGTGTAATTGAACCGAAGCCGACCCATGTTTATGATGATATTGCCGAAGAAGATCTGTATTATCATTCCAACAAAATCGTTATGAAGCGCAAAATCAAAGTGCTTTCTGAAGAGGATTTTGAAATTTCAGGCGAATTCGGATTTCAGACTTGCGATGATGATCATTGCCTACAACCGTATACTGCAACGTTTAAAGTAAAAGTGAAAGGTGTTGATAAGAAAGCTGAGGAAACGAAAAGTTTGTTTGAGAATGCCAAAGGTGATGAAGTCAAAGATGAAGCAGGACAAATCTATGTTAAAGTAGATGATGAATGGCATCCCGTTCCTAAAGGTAATAGCGCGGCATTCTATAAAAAGTATTTAACATTGATTGGAAATGATGAAAAGTAAGTTATTTGTAGCGTTGATCGCCATTTTTAGTTTCGGAGCTCTTTTTTCTCAAGAGATATCGAAAGAAGATTCGAAAGAGTTGCTTGAGTTAGTTAGTACTCAGAAAGATTTTGAGGATGCCTCAAGCCTTCTCTTGTCAAGTGATAATGCGAAAGAATTAATCGCCGATAAAGATATTGTTGGCCTAGTGAATGAACTTTCGGATAAGTACAAGGTTGATGCCTCCGGGTGGACTCAAAATACTTCTGGAAAAGCAGATGTAAAAGCCCCTTTAGATCCTCAAGAGTCGACAGATGAATTACCAAAATCGCTTTGGACCATTTTCTTCTGGTCTTTTGCTGCGGGATTTGCCGCTTTGTTGACTCCTTGTGTTTTTCCAATGATACCGATGACGGTAAGCTTTTTCACCAAACAAAGTAAAACCAAAGCTCAAGGAATTAGAAACGCAATTATTTACGGTATTTCGATTATTGTGATTTACATTCTGCTCGGAACCGTTATTACTGCCATTTTTGGAGCAGAGGTATTGAACGAAATGTCTACCAACCCGACATTCAATATCGTTTTCTTTATTCTTTTGGTGGTATTTGCGATTTCCTTCATGGGAGCTTTTGAAATTAGAATGCCTAGTTCATGGGTTAACAAAGCAGATTCTAAAGCGGATAAAGGTGGCTTGATTGGTATTTTCTTCATGGCACTTGCATTAGCCCTCGTTTCTTTTTCCTGTACTGGTCCAATTGTCGGTTCACTTCTTGTGATCGCTTCGGAAGAGGGAGGAATAGCTCCTTTGGTTGGTATGTTCGGGTTTTCATTTGCATTGGCATTGCCATTCGCACTTTTCGCAGCTTTCCCAGGCTGGATGAACTCGTTGCCAAAATCTGGTGGTTGGTTGAATACTGTGAAGGTCGTTCTTGGATTTTTAGAGCTGGCATTGGCGTTTAAATTCTTATCCAATGCAGATCTTTCTTTACAAGCTCATTTATTAGAGAGAGAGGTGTTCCTTTCTATTTGGATTGGTATTTTCTTGGTGCTTTCATTATACCTTTTAGGTTTCTTAACTCTGCCTCATGATTCTAAATTAGAACGGCTTTCTGTAGGTCGAACACTGTTAGGGACAACAACAATTATCTTTGTTATATACATGATTCCTGGGCTTTGGGGAGCTCCTTTGAAGCTTATTAGCGCATTCCCTCCACCGCTTCAATATAGCGAAGCTCCTACAGGATTCGGAGGTGGCGGTACGGCTGCAGCTAGTCACGGCCCTGAGGGCACACACCTTGGACCTCAAAATATTTGGGTGTTCCATGATTATGACAAGGCTTTGGCGTATTCAAAAGAAGTTGGGAAACCTTTATTTGTAGATTTTACTGGGCACAATTGTGTTAACTGTCGTAAAATGGAACAAAGTGTTTGGGGAGAACCTGGCGTGATAGAAGTACTAAGAGACCAGGTTGTCGTAGTTTCACTTCATGTTGATGAAAGAACTGATCTTCCCAAAGAAGAACAAATTGAAGTGACTTACAATAATGGTCGTAAGAAAACTTTAAAGACAGTAGGAGATAAGTGGATGCACAAGCAGATAACGGAGTTTAAAGCTACCGCGCAACCTTATTATGTAATGCAGGATTCTGACGGAAATGTTATTTCTAGCGGGCCGGCAACGTATAAAGATCATAAAAGCGCACCTGTTTTCATTAAATGGCTTGAGAATTCAATGAAGAAGTATTGAACCTGATACTATTTGATTAATATCCCCCGCTAAACACGGGGGATTTTTTTTAGCTTTACTTTATGAATGATAAATGGATGACTCCCATTGAGTACCTGAAAGGCGTCGGGCCGCAACGAGCCGAATTGCTGAAAAAGGAAATTGGAGTTTTTGCATTCATTGATTTGCTTTATTATTTCCCATTTCGTTACGTCGATCGGTCTGTTTTTCATAAAGTCGCCGATATACCTGATGCTGTTGGTGCTGTTCAATTAAAAGGGCGGATAGTTGGAATGCGCGAAGACGGCGTTGGAAGAAGAAAACGGCTCACTGCTCAATTTCAAGATCTTTCCGGAATGATTCAACTGGTGTGGTTTAAGGGAGCAAGTTGGGTCAAAAATGCAATTACGATCAACGAAGAAATTGTTATCTACGGCAAAGCAACACAGTTCGGCGGGAAATGGAACATTCCGCATCCTGAAATGACAAGCATTAAGAAAATGGATGTCGGATTGCAGCCCGTTTATTCAAGTACGGAGAAATTAAGCTCAGCTGGACTCGATTCGAAAGGAATTCATAAGCTACAATTGAACTTGCGCGATCAGATTCAACTTAATTTTTATGATTGGATTCCTGAAAAAGTAACCAAAGAACTTCAATTAATTCATCGAAACGATGCGCTCCACTGGATTCATTTTCCAAAGACTGAAAAGCATATTGATGTAGCGAATGCCAGATTGAAGTTTGAAGAATTATTTCTTCTTCAAATGGAATTATTGGTGCGTAAGAAAATCGCTATGAATCGTTCTGAAGGATTTAGGTTGGAGGCCGTTGGAGATGCTTTTAATAAGTTTTACAATGAATTTCTACCCTTTGAGTTGACAGGTGCGCAAAAGCGAGTTTTAAAGGAAATCCGAGCAGATGTAAATACGGGACATCACATGAATCGTCTCTTGCAGGGAGACGTTGGCAGCGGAAAAACACTTGTAGCTCTTCTGACGATGCTCTTGGCAATAGACAATGGTTTTCAAGCGGCAATCATGGCGCCAACAGAAATTCTAGCCATTCAACATTTTGAGTCGATTAGTGAAATGCTTGCTGGAATGGATCTGAAAATTGCACTTTTAACTGGGTCTACAAAGAAAAAGGATCGGGCTATTTTACATGAACAACTTCAATCTGGCGCGTTGAATATCCTTGTAGGAACACATGCGTTACTGGAGCCGACAGTGCAATTTAAAAATCTTGGCATCGTGGTGATTGATGAGCAGCATCGCTTTGGAGTAGCGCAAAGAGCTAAGATGTGGAAAAAGAATACAATTCCACCGCATATTTTGATCATGACTGCTACGCCGATTCCGCGGACATTGGCAATGACTTTTTACGGTGATCTGGATGTCTCCGTCATTGATGAACTGCCGCCAGGAAGAAAGCCAATCACTACTGTCCATCGTTTTGATGCACACCGCTTGCGTGTTTTTGGATTTATGAAGGAAGAAATAGCGAAAGGAAGACAAGTTTATATTGTATATCCGTTGATTCACGAATCGGAAAAATTGGATTTCAATAACCTCATGGATGGCTTCGAAGCGATTCAACGCGTTTTTCCTCTACCTGATTATCGCGTGAGTATTGTTCATGGCCAAATGAAACCTGAGGACAAGGAGTTCGAAATGAATCGTTTTTCGAAAGGTGAAACGCAGATAATGGTCGCGACAACGGTGATAGAAGTAGGGGTCAATGTCCCCAATGCTTCCGTGATGATCATTGAGAGTGCTGAACGTTTTGGACTGTCTCAACTGCACCAGCTTCGTGGTAGGGTAGGACGAGGAGCCGAACAATCCTATTGCATATTAATGACAGGGGATAAGCTTTCTGCGGATACGAAAAAGCGAATGAAGACGATGGTTAGAACCAATGATGGTTTTGAAATTGCGGAAGTCGATTTGAAGTTAAGAGGGCCTGGAGATTTGATGGGGACACAGCAAAGTGGGATTTTGGATTTGAAATTGGCAAATCTAGCCCGCGATGGACACTGGGTTGCATTAGCAAGACAGGTCGCTACGAAATTATTAACAGAGGACCCAAATCTCGAATTACCTGAAAATGCAGGGCTGCGTGGAAAACTTGTGGACGCATTGAAAAGCAGACCTGATTGGGGTAAAATTGCATGATTATTGTTTATCTTTCTCCCAAAAAAATCAAGATGCGCAAACTTTTACCATTTATTTTCTTCTCCTCATTTGGAGCTTTTGGACAACTTGTGGGTGGCGAAATGGTCGCTTCAGGTCGTAATATAGTTACACAAACGGACTTTAAACTTGATGGGCATAACAATGGTTGGGCTATTTACACGTTAGCTGTTGATCTGGATGGAAAAGTGACCAGCGCAGATTTAAAGGAGTCCAGTTTGAAAAGCCGACTCGATAATATGGATATCAGAAACCACGTGATGAAGTTAAAGTTCGAAAAAGGAACGCACTACCCGAAATTCCATCACGTAGAAGTTAAAATCACCATGGTGAAGTCAGAGAATCCACCAGAGCTCGAAATCATTATTGATTAACCGTAAATAGCTGAGACGCTTGATGCGTGAATTTCCATAATTTTCTTACGCTTTAACTTTAACGTAGGAGTTAATTCACCACCTTCAATAGACATTTCGCTTTCAAGCAATTCAATTTTCTTGATTTGTTCCCAGTTTCCAAGGTTGATATTGAACCCGTCTACTTCGCGCATGATACGTTCTTTCACCTTAGCATTCGCTGCAACAGATTTATTTGAGCCATCACCAAGGTCAATTGATTTTCTTTTCGCCCAGTCGCGAAGGAAGTCGTATGAAGGTACAATCAATGCCGCAGGGAATTTTTCTCCTTCACCAATAACCATTGCTTGCTCGATAAAACGAGATTCTTTCAGTTTATTTTCAATAGCTTGTGGCACGATATATTTACCTCCACTTGTCTTGAAAATTTCTTTCTTACGGTCAGTTATTTTCAAGAATTTACCTTCCTCAAACTCACCGATATCACCCGTGTGAAACCATCCGTCTTTCATTACTTCTGCCGTTTGCTCAGGGAGGTTGTAATATCCCATCATGACATTCGGACCTTTCACTAAGATCTCACCATCTTCGGCAATTTTCACTTCAACGTCTTCAATTAATGCACCAACAGTTCCAATGCGAATTCCTTTTTTAAAGCAGTTTACAGAGCATACTGGCGAAGTTTCTGTTAGACCGTAACCTTCGAGTATTGGAATGTCTGCAGCCAAGAATATTCTTGCAAGACGGGGTTGTAAGGCGGCACTTCCTGAAGCGATCGCTCTAACATTTCCGCCTAAAGCTTCTTGCCACTTGGAAAAGATTAGTTTACGTGCAATTCCCAATTTGAAATTGTACCAACCACTTCTATTTACCGGGTCGTAATCTTCCGCTAAGTCGACAGCCCAAAAGAAGAGTTTTCGCTTAATTCCTGAAAGTTCATCACCCTTAGCCATTATTTTATCAAATACTTTTTCGATCAGCCTTGGCACTGCGGTAAATACATCCGGTTTCACCTCTTTAATATTCTCTCCAATCGTTTCTAAAGATTCTGCAAAGTGAATGGAACAACCAAGATACATGTATAAATAATGCAGCATTCGCTCATAAACGTGGCATACTGGTAGGAATGACAATACTTTCGAATTTTCATCTGCTGGAATTGTGTTGGTACACGCCATGGCATTTGAAAGTAGATTGTTGTGAGAAAGCATCACACCTTTTGGGTTTCCAGTCGTTCCCGATGTATAAATAATTGTAGCTAAATCACCATTTTTCACGTTCGACATTCGCTCCGAAATTTCACCGTCAGCATCAGCTGAGCCAGCGTCTTTAAGTTCCGACCAATTTGGAACATTTGGAACCACGTCCATTGTATAAAGTTCTTGCAAGGTTGGTATCTCGGATTTAATCCCATTGATTTTTTGGTAAAGATCATCATCACCAACAACACACAATTTAATTCCCGCATCGTTAAAAATATAGCGGTAATCATTCACAGAAATGTTCGGGTAAAATGGAACTACAATCGCTCCTACCTGCTGAATTGCTATATCCATGACGTTCCATTCGTAACGGGTACTAGAAACAATTCCAACACGATCGCCTGGTTGTATCCCTTTGGCTATCAGTGCGCGAGAAACCTGCATGGCTTCATCTAGAAAGTCCTTCGTTGACACTCCAATCCATTTTCCATCTATTTTGGAAACGAACATGTTGTCTTGAGGATGATGTTGTAATTGGTGGTGTGGAATCTCGAATAATCTCGTTGGAGCGCTCATAAGTGTATATAACAGGTTTGTCTTACGAATGTAGCAAAAAAAACATTAAAATTTCCTCTAAAAAATATTCAATGAAAACCCTATTTTAATCGACGAGTATTCGATTCTGCTAAACCTTGCAGTGTAAAGTGTACCTAAATCGGGTAAATGTCGGTTATTAGTGTAACATATTCAGACATTAAATTGTTTTAACTGCTGTAACTATCACACAAATTGAAAAGACGCGAATACAATATCGTTGTAAAACAACACTCTGCTAACTTGTATGGTTATGCCATTAAGTTTCTCAGACATCCAGAGGATGCTAAAGATATTGTGCAGGATGTTTTTGAAAAATTGTGGATTCACAGAAACAAAGTTGAATTTGAAAAAGCAAAGTCTTGGATGTTCACTACTGCGCACAATGCGATGATTAATTTTTCGACCCGAAAAGGTAGAATGCAATTGTCAAACGAAATCGCGAACTATGAAAGAGGCAGTGTAACTCCAAATAGCTTTGAATCGAATCAAGTCGTCGAACGGGCGGTGAGTATTTTGCCTCCAGTGCAAAAGAGCGTTATTTTATTGAGAGATTTGGAAGGGTATTCCTACAAAGAAATCGGTGAGATTCTTGATTTGACGGATTCACAAGTGAAAGTGTATTTGTTTCGAGGAAGAAATAAAATTAAAAAGCAGTTAAAAGGATTGATTGAGCTGGTATGAGCAAACCTTCATTTTCAAATATAGATCTATGGTTGTTCGAGTATGCTGAAGGGAACTTAAGTCCTGAGCAAGCTTCACAACTTGAGCTATTCATTCTGGAACATCCAGAGTTGGATATCGATAGAGATATGTGGGAAATGTCCAAAGTTAACATCACGCCGGTTGCTTATCCCGAACAAGAAAAACTATACAAAAGAAAGCCAGTTTATGGATATTTCGGAGCGGGAGTAACAGCAATGTCACTAATTTTATTGATCTCAGGTTACTTTTGGTTAAACGATTCGCAATTGGTTCATGAAACAAATGAAATCAACGCATCACACGAACTAGGGTCTACAACTTTTTCCCAAGCAAATTCTATCGAAACTGATTTGAGAACAGAGATTTCTGACCTTAAAAACTTGGTAGCTTCTTTAGAAGAGCAAATGAACGTTGAAAGAGGTAATTCGTTCCATGTGACTCAAGTAAGAGCTAATTTGACTACTCCGCAATCTGCAACTATCAATGCAAATAATAGATCCGAATCTGCTGGACTTGAGCTTTCCAACGTTGCCTCCAACAATTCTGAATCCATTTCGAATACTAATACAAGCGCTAACTCATCTTTCAATCAAGGAGTTAACATTTTTTCGCCTACAGTTGAACCCGTTTCACCCTTAGTTATGGAGCTAAACAACGGTAACCAAGAAGAAACATCAACGTTATCCAATAGCCAGTCCAACTTAACTGAACTTTTATCTGAGATTACGGAAGAGAATAGAATAGATCCAATCGCGTGGCAAGACATGTCTGCCACAGAAAGTCAATCGTTTTATAGTACACGCATCGACAAAAACTCTTCTTACAATAACTCAGGTTTTAGTTCGAATTACCAGGATGCATTCAAGTACAAGTTTTCGAAAGCGATGAGAAGCTTGCAGCGAATGATGGACAATCCAATTGCCTTGAAAAATTTTAGAGACCCATTTTATCACGTTCCAGGAACAATCACCAACGACTTAAATTTTGGGGCGACAGGAACTGTGATCGCGCCTAGGGTTCAAACAATGTCGAGATTGCAATGGGAGGGCACAGACCAAGAAATGTTCTCCAACGAAATTGCTGTAGACGGTTACTCGTATCGCTTGTGCGGAGGAATCGGTCTTCAGGTTGCACATGATTTTTACAACAATGGAGGGATCCAAAGGTCACAAGTAGCTATGACGTACTCGCCAAAGATTTCTGTGAATCGAAAAATCTCGGTTGAGCCTGCAGTTCGCTTCAAAATAGGTAATAAACTTTTGAACGCATCACGGATGGAAGGGCAATCACAAGTCGAAATGATGGCTGGTAATGTGATTGATTATTATACAGATGGCACATCACCTGTCGGTAGAAAACTTTGGTACAAAGACCTTGGCTTGGGGCTGAATGTTAACACTGAATGGTTCTATGCAAGTGCGCAATTCGACAATATATTCCAACACAGAGATAATATGTATTCTGCGAATACAGAAAACAAACGCAGAGCTGGAACACATTTTGTAGCAACTATAGGAACAGATTGGGAGTCGAAGAAGGCTTCATGGGAAACGCAACGAGGCGATTTTGGACTTTCTCCTTATTTGGTATATCAAAAATTTGAAAATATCAATGAATTATGGGCTGGAGCCAACTTTAGATGTTACTGGTTTACAATTGGAGGAGCGATTTCTTCCAACCTAGATCCAGCAGCCTCATTAGGAGTGAAATTTAAAAACTTTTCATTGATGTATAACGCTGATTATTTACACAGCGGCATTTCTGAGAACCGATCGCTGTCGCATCAATTGACACTGAGAATAACAGGGAAACCCAATCGAATGGGACAACGATTTTTAAACCAATAAGGTATGAGAAAGTTACTAATAGTATTTATTATCGGAATTGGATTCAACGCGAGTGCGCAAGATCCACAATTCACGCAATTCTATGCCAATCCGATTTACCTCAATCCAGCATTTGCAGGTTCCAAGGTATGTCCGCGTTTTGCAATGAACTACAGAAACGAATGGCCAAGTTTGACAGGTAATTATGTGACCTACAGTATGTCCTATGACCAGTATTTTAAAAATATTTCTGGTGGTATAGGAGTTATTGCTACACATGATCAACAAGGTCAAGGGACAATTTACACATCCATGTTGGGGCTTGTTTATTCGTATCATCTCAAGGTAAATCGAAAGTTTAGTATGATGTTTGGTGCGCGCGCTGCCATGTATAATAAATACCTTGACTGGAGCAAATTGACTTTTGGAGATATGATCGATCCGCGCCGTGGATTTATTTATCAAACTGGAGACGTTCAGCGTGGAGGTAACCGTTACTTTTTCGATGCTTCGGCGGGGATGGTAGGGTACAGCAAAAGCTTTTTCTTTGGTTTTGCAGCACATCATTTGAATCGTCCAGATGAATCCATGATTGTTGGATCATCACGATTGCCAATTCGATTGACTGGTCACATGGGGGCGAAGATTGATCTTGGAAGCAAATCTCAATACAAAAACGTAACTTCTATCATGCCAAACGTGATATACCAATATCAAAATGGTTTTCAAGAGTTAGCTATCGGTACTTACATTAAATACGGTGCTTTTACAGCAGGTGCTTGGTATCGTAATAGAGATGCATTTATATTATCCATCGGAGTAGAAGCTGATCGTTTTAAAATTGGCTATAGCTACGATATTACCGTTTCAAAATTGAATAATGGAGTATCTGGCGGATCACACGAAATTTCATTAGGGTTTACATTGCCTTGTAAGGATAAGCCTTTATCGTTCAAAACGATTTCTTGTCCTTCGTTCTAAAGATTATTTTTCGATTTCCTTTTCTGGTTTGTGAAATCGATCTTGCAGTAAAAAGGTTTATTCTACGGAATAGACCTTTTTTCCTTTTATGAAAACCATGTACGCGAAATTGGATTGATACTCCTTAGTAACGGCAACCGGTTTTTCGAAAATGCTGATGGTCGCATCTTTTCCCTTCTCTAAACTTCCCAGTTCTTTTTCCTGAAACGAAGCAAATGCAGCCCATTTCGTTATTCCTAAAAGACACTCATTCAAAGTGATGCTCTCCGAAGTTTGGAATCCCTCTGAAGGTGTATTGTCTGCCGTTTTACGATTGACCGCCGAGTGAATCGTTCGAAATGGATCAACATATTCTACTGGGAAGTCGGTTCCAATAGCAAGCATTCCGTAGGCGTTTAAAATCGACTTGAAAGCATAAGCACCATCCATTCTGTTCGGTCCAACACGTGACTCTGCCCAACGGTGATCGCTTGTGGCGTGGGTTGGCTGAACACTCGGGAAAACGCCTGCTTCCGAGAAAAAATTAAAATCTTTAGGATCCACAATTTGTGCATGTTCAATACGACATCGATGATCTGGGTTGAATTCATACATTTCCTTGTAAAGATCCAGAATGATTCGGTTAGTCGAATCACCAATCGCATGTGTGTTCATTTGGTAGCCAGTTTCTTGGCAAATTTTTAAGATTTTCGAAAGATTCGATCGAGAAGTCGTTAAATATCCAATGTGATCTTCGCGATCGTGGTATGGGTGTTTCAGGAATGCTCCGCGAGAACCAAGTGCCCCGTCGCCATAAACTTTGAAACTTCGCACGTATAGGTTATTATTCTTGTAAATGCCTTCTTTTCTGGCAAAAGCGATGTTTTTAGCGTCAGGTAATAGCATCCCGTAGACATTGATCTTCAACTTTTTCTGTTTTACAAGTCGGTCCATCAATTTGAACTCTTTATTGGTTAATCCTGCTTCGTGAACCCCAGTAATTCCGTACATTAATAATTCATCTTGAACTTCCATCATTGAAGCCACTAGTTCCTTCTTGGGGAAATCAGGAAGAATGTCAAGTATAGGATTCATTGCGTTGTCAACAAAGACACCACTCGGTTTCAATTCCATTATATTGTTGTGGAGAGCGATTTCTTTGACTTCAGGAAATCCATCTTTCTTCAAAATTTCATAATGCCCACCATTGAACAATTCAGGATCAGAATGATATTTCTCAATAACATTTGATTTCTGGATTAAATAATCGTTTGCGAGCATGGCGTGACCGTCAATTCTAAACAGACAAACAGGAATGTCGGGAAACAATTCATTTAAACGCTCGTTTGTTGGCATTTCATCTCCCCAAAGACTTTGGTCCCAGCCGCGTCCAATAATAAAAGGTCGTTTGTGCTTACTTTGATAACGTTCGATTCTCAGCAGCATTTCGTCGTATGATTTGCATCCAATCAAATCCACGCTCAGTTTCGAACGCGAATAATTCATAATGTGTCCATGCGCATCAACCCAGCCCGGATAAACATCCTTACTTTGAATATCGATATATTCATCCGCACTGTATTTGTTCAAAATTTGTCGTTCTGGACCGACTTCGACAATTTTTCCATCTCGAATAGCAATGGCCTCATGAATCGTATTGTTTTCATCCATCGTGTGAATGCGCCCATTGTGAATAATTAAATCAACCGATTGGCCTTTCATGCACGAAGACAGCGCGAGTATCGATATTGCAAGTATTGAGAAAAGTTGTTTCATGAAGTTTGTTTGAGCCACTAAATTAAGTAGTTTATTCGACTTCTATTCAGTTCTATTGAAGGCTTGACCATGTATCGACCTATTCTTGCAAGCGTTTATTTTTGAAAAAAGGAATAGATGGCAGAGAACTTTGATTTTTTTCGAACAATCCAAATTAATACCAGCATTCATCAAGCCATTCATGATGGTTTTACTAATTTTGCGTGAAACACAAGTAATAGTATGGAAACCCCTAAGAAGTATGAGCCGCAGATGGCTGAAGATCGTTGGTACGCTCACTGGATGAGCAAAGGTTATTTTCATTCGGAGCCGGATGATAGAGAGCCTTACACGGTCGTCATTCCACCACCAAACGTGACTGGAATCCTTCACATGGGACACATGTTGAACAACACCATCCAGGATGTATTGGTTCGGCGTGCGCGAATGCAAGGAAAAAATGCTTGTTGGGTTCCTGGTACAGACCACGCTTCAATTGCAACTGAAGCAAAGGTTGTTCAGAAGCTACGAACAGAAGGTATCAAAAAGTCAGATTTAACGCGCGACGAGTTTCTAGCACATGCCTTTGATTGGAAAGAGAAACACGGAGGGATCATTTTGGAGCAGCTTAAAAAGTTAGGCGCTTCTTGTGATTGGGAACGCACGAGTTTTACCATGGATCCAGAATATTCAGAGTCCGTTATTGACGTGTTTATTGATTTATACAAGAAAGGAAAGATTTATCGTGGTGTTCGAATGGTTAATTGGGACCCAGAGGCTTTGACGGCGCTTTCAGATGAAGAAGTGATTCACAAAGAGGTGAATTCCAAGCTTTTTCACGTACGTTACAAAATATCAGGCACAGAGGATCAATGGTTAACGATTGCCACAACGCGTCCTGAAACAATTTTGGGAGATACTGCGATTTGTGTCAATCCAAACGACGCGCGATACGCAAATCTCGTTGGTAAAAAAGCCATAGTTCCAATTGCTAATCGCGAGGTTCCTATTATTGCTGACGAGTACGTTGATATGGAATTTGGAACAGGTTGTTTGAAAATAACGCCTGCACATGATGTGAACGATTACGACATGGGACGTCGACATAACCTAGAAACAATTGATATTCTGAACGATAATGGTACGTTGAATGAAAACGGACTTCATTATAAGGGAAAAGATCGTTTCGAAGTTCGCAAGGAGATTGAGAAAGAATTGCACGATCGCGGATATTTGATCGAAACGGAAGACCACATAAATAAGGTAGGGTATTCTGAAAGAACAAACGTGGTAATTGAGCCAAAATTGTCACTACAGTGGTTCGTAGACATGAAGGATCTTTCCAAACCAGCATTGGATCACGTGGAGAATGGAGACATTCAATTCCATCCTGAAAAGTTCAAAAACACGTACCGTCATTGGATGGAAAACATAAAAGATTGGTGTATTTCACGTCAGTTGTGGTGGGGACATCGAATTCCTGCGTGGTTCTATGGAGAAGGAAATGAGAATTACGTGGTAGCTAAAACTGAAGATGAAGCGCTAAAGCTAGCTACAGAAAAGGCTGGAAGAACAATAACAAGTGAGGAGCTTCGTCAGGATGAAGACGTTTTGGATACATGGTTCTCAAGTTGGTTATGGCCCATTTCCGTTTTCAATGGTTTGACGGATCCAGATAATGAAGAAATCAATTATTATTATCCAACAAATGATTTGGTAACAGCTCCTGAAATCATGTTTTTCTGGGTGGCTCGAATGATCATTGCAGGATATGAATACAGAGGAGAACTTCCATTCAAAAATGTTTATTACACAGGGATTGTACGCGATAAGTTGGGACGTAAAATGTCGAAACAATTAGGTAATTCACCAGATCCACTCGATTTAATTGCGAAATATGGCGCAGATGGAGTTCGTTTGGGTGTTTTGATTTCGTCTCCTGCTGGAAATGATTTACCATTTAATAGCTCACAATGCGAGCAAGGAAGAAATTTCGCCAATAAAATTTGGAATGCATACCGTTTGGTTGATTCTTGGACGGTGAATGCCGATTTGGAACAACCAGATTCATCTGTGAAGGCAATTGAGTGGTTTAAAGCGAGATTCAATCAAGAATTAAAAATCATCAACGATCTCTTTGATCGATTTAAGATTTCAGAAGCCTTGATGACTACCTACAAACTCGTTTGGGATGATTTCTGCTCTTGGTACTTGGAAATGATTAAGCCAGGATATCAGCATCCAATCGACAGAGAAACACTGGACGCAACTATAGGTTTCTTCGAAGATTTATTGAAATTAATTCAGCCTTTTACACCTTTCATTGCAGAGGAATTGTGGCATGATTTAAAAGATAGAGAAGAGGGTGACGATGTTATTATTGCATCGTGGCCTGAATTAACCGAAACGAATGAGGAGGTTTTAACGAAATTTAATGCTGCAACGGAAGTCATCACAAACATTCGAAATATTCGTAAGAAGAATAACATTGCGAATAAAGTAAAAATTGAACTTTTCGTGAAAAAGAATGGAGAACTCGATCCAGAGTTTGATCCCGTGATAAAAAAGATGGCGAACCTGTCTGTTTTGGATTACGTTTCAGACAAAGTAGAGAACTCGAATTCCTTCTTGTTAGGTGGTAATGAATACTTTGTTCCTTTCGGTGATGCCATCGATGTGGATGTCGAAAGAGAAAAGCTCACCACTGAATTGGACTACACGAAAGGATTTTTAAAATCAGTTCAGAAAAAACTTCAAAATGAACGCTTTGTCGGTAGTGCGCCAGATAAGGTTGTTGATATTGAGCGTAAAAAGGAGTCGGATGCAATCAATAAAATTGCTATTTTGGAGGAGAAAATCGCTTCTTTGAATTAATTGGGAGGCAATTTAACCAAACAAAAACCAACTACTATGGCAGATAATGATGAACTATTAGATGTTGCTGCTGTGCAAACACCAACGATGTCCAGCTTCGAATATCCACTTGAATTTACGTTCAAGATTGGAACGATTGCAAATGATTTTGTAGCAAAAGACGCAACGGGAAAAACGGTAGCGTACGTAAAACAAAAAATGTTCAAGCTGAAAGAAGCTGTGAGCGTATACAACGACGAAAGTAAATCAAAAGTGTTGTTTAAAATCAATGCAGACAGATGGTTAGACTACAATGCGAGTTATAACTTTTTTGTTGGTGAAACGGAAGACACGATTGGTCGTGTTGGAAGACGAGGCCGGAAGTCCTTTTGGAAAGCAACGTATGAAATTTTCGATAAAGAACAAGATCATCAATATTCTATCAGTGAAGAAAATCCTTGGGCGAAAGTTTGGGACTCTTTACTCGGTGAGATTCCTGTAGTGAGCATGTTTACAGGGTATTTAGCGAACCCACGATATGCAGTGAAAGGTTTGGACGAAGAAGTGATTCTACGCTTTAAAAAGAAGCCTTCATTCTTCGGACGCCGATTTACACTAGAAAAAGTAGGAGAAGTATCTCAGGAAGAATCTGAACGAATTATTCTAGGGTTGATGATGATGTCGCTCCTAGAGAGAAGAAGAGGTTAAAATAAAACAATGAAAAGCAGGGTGGGAGCAATCTCACCCTTTTTTTGTAGCTAATATTTCCTCGATGGTACTTCTCGAAACATAATGATAACCTGACTTCGCTTCTGCGAAAACATCTAAGGCAAATTTGTAATCTTCTGGTCGGTTCGATTCAACAAGCCTTTTATAGACATTCATAATGTGCCAGCGACGACCTACTTTTGTTAAGAAGTTACGCATCATCGGTTTAGCTTCCTCATATCCAGCACGAACGCATAATTGAAACCATTCCGTTTTTATCTCGGCGTTTCCGTTTTGAGAAAATTTGAATTGATCGTCGAGTATTTTCAGATCCTTTACGTCTATATCGTAATCAAGCGAACGGATAAATGTCTGCCACTCCTGAGTGATAAAATCATCCCGAGTTTTGTTTTTTAAAGATTTCGGAAGACCATGCTTGTCCTTATTGTAATAGGAAGCCAATTTTCTCATTTCGGCAAGTCTCTTAGATTTAATAGAAATACAATTTGAAGGCAAACCTGGCTTGTAAATCCATTCGTTGACGTTGAATTTAATGTTATTCGGCTCCAAGAGTTCTGCATTTAAATAATCAACAAATTGCTCTGTTGTTATAGTTTCAAAGGCGAATGTATTGAAGTACTTCCGCAAGAATTCATCCAATCTTCTTCTTCCGATATCCCGTTCTAAAGTTCTTAGGAAAAATGCCCCTTTATTATAGGCAATGTCTGTCATTCCATCATCCGGATTCCTTGCGTCAAGCTGCAGCTTTAAATGCGTGTCTTCAGGGTGATTACTTTCGCCTAATTCGTCGAGTGCCATTTGAAGATCTTGATATTGAATTGTAGCGAGAATATTTGCTATTTCCTCACCGTAAAGTTCTTCCATGATTCTTCCTTCAAAATAGACCGTAAATCCTTCGTTCATCCAGAAGTCGTTCCAAGTAGCATTGGTAACAAGGTTTCCCGACCAAGAGTGCGCAAGTTCATGTGCAATGACGGAAACCAAACTGCGGTCTCCAGCGAGAATTGTAGGATTCGCGAAAGTCAAACGTGGATTCTCCATTCCTCCGAAGGGAAATGAATAGGGTAGAATGACAATATCGTATTGATCCCAGCGGTAATTCCCGTACAACTTTTCAGCCGCCGTCATCATTTTTGGTAAATCTTCAAATTCATAAGCGGCAGCTTCGGCATTCTCAGGTTCAGCATAAACGCCACATTTGTTGCCAAGTGGCGTGTAAGTTAGATTTCCAATCGCAAGAGCAATAAGATACGACGGGATTTGTTGCTTCATTTCGAAGTGATATTGGCCCGTTTCGGAGATTGCCTTTGGGTTCGATGCACTCATGATTGCCATCAATCCAGTCGGAACTTTAACGTCGGCAGAATAGGTAATCCGGTTCATTGGAGTGTCCTGCAAAGGGATCCATGACCTAGTTAAAATCGCTTGACCTTGTGTATACATAAAAGGTTGAGTCTTTCCCGTCGTAAGAGAAGGTTCCAACCAATCAATAGCTTCCGTGGCGTCTGTTGTTTTGTAGTAAATGTTAACGAATTTGGTCTTTTTAGAGATCGAAACGGTTAGTGGTGCACCTAATACTTCGTCACTCTCACCAATTGCATACTCAGTAGACTTCTCGTTAGCACCTTTCTTTCCAGTGGTTACTTTCATGATTTCCAGTTCTTTCACATCAAAAATGGCTATCTCCGAAGCGTGATCGGACATTTGATGTCTTGCTACACCGTAAATTGTTTGGTTTTCGAAATCCACATCCAAATCCAAATGAAGATGCTCTGTAGAGATTTGAGAGATGTTTGCATAGGAATGGGCATCTGAGATTTTGATGTTTCGCGTGCCTTGTTCAGTAGATTCAGAATTTTGAGACTCTGAATTATTGGTACAAGCGCTACTCAGTAGGGCAAAAAATAGGGAATAAAGGATAATTCGCATCTTCAAGTTCATCATTAAGCAGGATCAAAGATAAACTTCTCAAAGAACAATTTGGCTACCGTTTAAAAGTTATAGTTAAAATATCAGAATTGCCTGTTTATTTCGGTTAAAAAAAGGCTTGCCACTTATCAAGAAGATTAACAGATTTTAGGATTTTTTTGTTACATTCACGCACTCAAGCAACGAGATTTATGAGTCAAAACGCCCAAGTATCATCTGAAAAGACAGTCTTCGGACATCCAGCTGGATTATTCGTTCTTTTTTTTACTGAAATGTGGGAGCGTTTTTCATTTTATGGAATGAAAGCGTTGTTAATTTTCTATCTCGTTAAGTATCACCTTTTTTCGGATGATGCAGGTAATATCTTAGTCGGAAGTTACGCTGCATTAGTTTATGCTCTTCCAGTTTTTGGTGGCTATATTGCTGATCGCTATTTAGGCTTCAGAAAGGCAGTTGTCTTTGGAGGTATTATGCTAGTATTGGGGCATATTGGAATGGCTTACGAAGGTGAGGCAGCCAAGTTGATGGCAAATGGAGAAGTAGCACGAGATGATTTTGCCTTGCAATGTTTTTACTTTTCTCTGGCATTAATCATTCTTGGCGTTGGTTTTTTGAAGGCCAACATTTCTTCAATCGTGGGAGAGCTTTACAAAAAAGGTGATGCAAGAAGAGATTCTGGGTTTACCATTTTTTACATGGGTATAAATTTAGGTTCTGCTGCAGCAACATTCCTTTGTGGATGGCTTGGAGATACTTATGGTTGGGGATATGGATTTGGTGCAGCTGGTGTCGGTATGACTTTAGGTTTGATCACTTTTATAGCAGGAAAGAAGTATCTCATGGGTAAAGGAGAACCAAGAGATCCTGAAAAATTGAAGCGTAAAGTTTTCGCAGGCTTATCTCTAGAATGGGTGATCTATATAATTGCAATTTTATCGCTTATCGTTTTTTGGCAATTAGTTCAACGTCATAGCGCTGTTGAGCTAGTTCTGATGGGAGCTGGCGGTGCGGCATTACTTTTCATTACTTGGTATTCAATTTTTAATGCTGATAAAATTGTTCGTCAACGTCTTATTGCTTTAACTATTCTTATCATTTTCTCCGTTTTCTTTTGGGCTTTATTCGAGCAAGCATATACCAGTTTAAATCTATTTGCTGATAGGGTGATGGATCGAAATATTGGTGACAGCGAAATTCCTACAGCTTGGTATTTATCCTTGAATGCTCTTTTTATCATTCTTTTTGCTCCACTATTTGCTTGGGTTTGGGTTAGACTTTCAAAGTTTAAATTGAATCCTAACGCTGCAATAAAATTCGGATTAGCCTTGATCTTTGTCGCTTTAGGTTTCGGTGCATTAGTGCTTGGCGGAAACGCTTCTGGCGATGGCAAAGTAGCAATGATTTGGCTTGTATTAGCGTATCTTTTACATACATGGGGAGAGTTGTTGTTGTCTCCAGTAGGTTTATCTTATGTAACAAAACTAGCTCCAGCAAAGATTGTAGGTTTTATGATGGGAGTTTGGTTTTTGGCTACCGCAGGTTCTGAATATATCGCTTCGTTGTTAGCAAATATTGCAAGTGTGGATGAATCATTAGGGGAAGTTACAGATATAAATGTGGCAAAATCAGGATACATTGGGCTTTTCGAGAGCCTATTTTATATTGGGATTATTGCTGGAGTTGTGCTACTAATTGTATCGCCCTTGATAAAAAGAATGATGCACGGTATTGATGAAGAGACCGAAGAAAATGAAACACAAAAAGAATTAGCAACTAATAAAGAATAAATCACCTCTAACTAAAAATAAATAATTATGTCAGATCAGAACAACGACATGTTTAAATCAAAAGTCCTTGGGCATCCATCAGGACTGTTTGTATTGTTTTTCACCGAAATGTGGGAACGTTTTTCGTACTACGGAATGCGCGCTCTATTGGTGCTTTTCTTAATTAGCGCCTTCGGTTTGGGCGGTTGGAATTGGCCTAGAGAAAATGCACTCGCATTGTACGGAACGTATACGGCCTTGGTTTATATTACACCCATTCTAGGTGGTTATATTGCCGATAAGTACATCGGTTACCGACGAGCGGTTGTTATTGGTGCGGTTATTATGACTTTAGGACATGCTTCGATGGCCATTGAGTCCAACCACATGTTCTTGTACATCGGAATTGCTTTACTTATAATCGGTAACGGTTTCTTTAAGCCGAACATGACGTCTATTATTTCACACATGTACAAAGATACACCTGAGAAAAAGGATGGTGCCTACACAATCTTCTACATGGGAGTAAATGCAGGGGCTTTCTTAGGAATTCTTTTGTGTGGTTACCTCGGTGAAAAAGTTGGATGGAGCTACGGTTTTGGATTGGCAGGTATTTTTATGTTATTGGGAATGCTTCAGTTCCACTTCTCTCAGAATATTTTTGGTGAAATCGGTAAAAAACCAATCAAACAAATAGAAGGTGAGGAGAAGGATGAGCAACTTGAATTCGAAGGTGATCGCTTGAATCCTTTTACGAAACTAGATATGGCTTTGATCGCAATTTCAGCTATTATTGGTGTTGTCTGGGTTCTGAACGATCCAATTTCTAAAATTGCAGGGAGAAATATCTTGGAAATTAATGAAATTGATTATTCCAATGTTTTTATTTTAATCGGTCTTTTTGCTTTCATAATCCTCTTAGTTTCGAGAATTATTCGCTATCCGAAAATTACTCGTGATCGTATGATTGCTATTGTCATATTTGCCGTTATGACGGTAATCTTCTGGATGTGCTTTGAGCAAGCTGGAGGATCAATGACAATTTTTGCAAGTGATTACACAGGACGAATAATGGCGGATAACTATTATTATTTGTTCCTTGTGGCAAACGTTCTGATAACAGTCGTTCCAATTGGAATCATCACGTGGGTTTTGATTCGTTTGTTCAAACAAACATTTACAAAATACAAATTAGCAAGCGTAATTCTCGCATCGAGTTTTACCATTATCTGGGCAATCGTTTTTTGGATGATTAATCGTGATTTGAACTCAACATCTTACGTGATTAACTACAATTCTATTAAAACGAACCTCGTTGCTGATGAATATGAAATGCACGAAAATCGTTTGAAATCTTTCAAAGAAAAATTGAAGGGAGATGCACAATTCAAATTTGTTGCAGTTGATCCGAAGACTGGAGACACAATTATCGATAAGATTACTGGTAAGCCAGTAGTTGAGGATATTACTCCCGCGAAAATTGTATTTAAAGGTGATACAATTACACATCAACAATCAGATAAAATTCGTCGTTCTGAACGCGAAAAGCAACAAGAGAAATTTGACGAAGAGTATTTAGCGGCGGTGTTAGCAATTGATACTCCTTCAAAAGCTACGGTTATTTTCGAGCAGAAAAAGAAAGAGAAGAAAATCTCTATGGATAAGTTGTATTTCGAGACAATTATTACTGATGACACGGATGTTGCCGAAGGAGAAGATGTGGTCGCAATGACGGAAAAGATCAACGAGCCAATCAAATTAAAAGAAGGTGAAGAGTTGACTATTCTTGATGTCGATAAAAAAGGTAAGTTCATTTATTTATCGAAGCAAAAAGAGAAAGCAGTTCGAAAAGCTGCAAAAGCGAACGACACAGAAACTGGAATTATCACAGCAACTGTGGCTGAGATTAAAGACAAAGAATTGGAGATTCCTGCGACTTGGTTCTTGATTTTGAACTCTTTGTTCATTATCGCATTTGCACCGTTGTTCTCGAAATGGTGGGAAAGTAAGTACAACCCAAGTGCCGCTGCAAAATACGGTTTGGGATTGATCCTCCTTGGAGTTGGATTCGGTGCCTTAGCGCTTGGTTCTACTGGAATTGAGTCTGGCGCAAAAACTGCGGAAGTAAGTATTATTTGGCTTGTTTTAGCCTATTTGTTCCACACGCTTGGTGAGCTTTGTTTGTCTCCTGTAGCACTTTCCTACGTGAGTAAATTAGTCCCAGGCAGAATGATCGCTATGATGTTCGGAATCTGGTACATCGCTGTAGCCATTGGTAACAAACTCGCTGGGTTACTCGGTGGAAAAATTGATGCCATTACGGAGAGTTATGACATGACGACATTCTTCCTCATATTTACGATTGTTCCAATTGTATTAGGAATTTTAGGAGTCTTGTTAACACCGATCGTTAAAAAACTAATGCACGGCGTTAGATAACCGTGTTAAACATACTAAAGCAGTCCTGACAGTAACGTCAGGGCTGTTTTTATTTAAACTAAGAATTATGAAATTACTTTCTTTCATCGGTATTATTTTGTTAGCTAGTACTGCTTTTTCTCAAAAAATTGAGGTGCTCACAACAAAAAAACTCAACAATCGAGATATTTCATCGATGCAACGATTGACAATGGGGGAGAGCGACAACCTCATGCTTGATCATAAAGAAGATGTGATTCTTACGTTCAACATTTTAGATTTTCCAAAATATCCAATTGATTCGGTCGTGGTTAGTGTTGGTGAGAAGCGAAAAGTTTTTGAAAATTTGCGTCCCTTCCTTATTTCTGAATTACCAAAAGAAGCCGAAATCTCTATTGTTATGTATCAAAATGGCGATACGCTTGGATTCGAAGGTTCTGGTAAAGATGTTTTAAACGCGAAAATTAAAATTCACCCAGAACCAATTTTCGCAAAAGACAGTATCACTTTTGGGGTTTTAGCAATTGTTCTTGCATTGATTTTTTTCACTGCTAGCTCAACAAATAGCGGTTGGAAAAAATTCTACGGAATCATTCCAGCATTGCTTCTGTGCTATTTAATTCCTGGTATATTAAGTTCTTTGGGAATCATTTCTAGCGAATACAGCGGTTTATATTCTACGGCGAAAACCTACCTGTTGCCAGCGGCACTCATTTTGATGACAATCGGGATCGATTTTAAAGGGATTTTAAATCTTGGTCCAAAAGCTCTGATCATGTTCTTTACTGCTACAATTGGAATTGTCCTAGGAGGTCCATTTGCTATTTGGATTTATTCCCTGATCAGCCCTGAAGTCGTTGGCGGAGTTGGAGAAGAAGCTACCTGGAGAGGAATGTCAACGCTGGCTGGAAGCTGGATCGGCGGTGGAGCTAATCAAGTGGCAATGCTAGAGCTTTTTGAGTACAAGAAGTCTCTTTTCGGAAAAATGATCGTCGTTGATATTGTCGTTGCACAAATGTGGATGATCTTTTTGCTCTGGGGAGCAGCGCGACACAAAATGTTCGACCGATGGTTGAAAGCGGATGATTCCGCAATTGAGGACTTGAAAAATAGAATGGAATCTTATGAGGCACAGAATTCTCGTAAGCCAGTCTTAACAGACTATATGGTTATTCTGGGACTCACTTTTGGTTTGGTGAGTTTGGCTCATTGGTTATCTGGATATTTGGGTCCGTATTTCCTCGATCTGTGGGGAGAAACATCTCCATTTTCAAGTCAATTCTTTTGGTTGATTTTGATTAGTACACTTGGTGCGTTGATCTACGCAGCAACTAAAGCTAGACGCTACGAAGGTGCTGGGGCTTCGAAACTCGGAAGTGTTTTCATCTACATTCTCGTGGCGATTATCGGTATGAAAATGGACTTGAGGCTTGCATTTGAGGAGCCACAACTCATTCTTGTAGGGATTATTTGGATGTTGTTTCATGCCGCATTGTTGTTTCTTGTGGCGAAATGGATTCGTGCTCCATTCTTCTTCCTAGCAGTAGGTTCTAAGGCCAATGTTGGTGGTGCTGCCTCTGCTCCTGTTATTGCAGCGGCCTTTCACCCTTCGTTGGCAAGTGTAGGAGTTCTTTTAGCAGTTCTCGGCTATGCGATTGGTTCTATCGCAGCTATGCTTTGTGCGTACATGATGGGAGCTGTTGCGCCGATATAATCGGATATAAATGGCTAACTTAAAGCATTATGCGGTGCATAATAGATTGAAGAATCGCACTCTTATTTTACCGTCAGAATTTGGTTTAGACATCACGACAAAATATATCCAGTATACCAAGTCAGCAGAGATCAAAAGCTAGCATCAATTATTAATTCCTTGATAACAAAAACACTATTCAATTAGTAATCTGAATAATCAGGGAAAGGTGATGTAATTTAAAGGACGTAAACTTTAACTTGCAATGGATAAATAACGCAACAAGAAAGGGTTAAGTAACTGATAAGTTCTTGACTGCATTTAACAAGCTATTCCTAACTATTTTGTTCAACGCCCTGCAGAGCGACTAAATTGGCGTAAACTCCTTTCTGATCGATGAGCTCATCGTGAGTACCCGACTCCACAATTTTTCCTTGTTCGAAAACAAGAATGTTATCCGCTTTTTTGATTGTAGATAGTCGATGTGCAATCACGAAAGAAGTTCTTCCAACCATCAATTCATCCAAAGCAGATTGGACTAACTTTTCAGATTCAGAATCCAATGCTGAAGTGGCTTCGTCTAGGATAAGAATTCTTGGGTTTTTCAAGATCGCTCTGGCAATTGCGACACGTTGTTTTTGTCCTCCAGAAAGCTGAATTCCTCGATCTCCAACTTCCGTTTCCCATTTATCAGGGAACGATTCGATGAAGTCAAGTGCGTTTGCTTTTCTCGCTGCGTTGATTAATTCTTCTTCTGTCGCGTTGATATCTCCGAAAAGAATGTTTTCACGAATGGATCCAGAAAATAAAATGACTTCCTGTGGAACCAACGCCATGTGAGAACGCAAATAGTGCAGATCTATATCACGGCTGTCGACCCCATCAAATTTGATACTACCTTCAATAATTGGATAGAATTGCAAAAGTAGCGAAGCAACTGTCGATTTTCCTGCTCCAGAGGCTCCTACAAGGGCGATCGTTTGATTCTTGTGGCTTCGCATGGAAACATCATCAAGTACAAGGATATTCGCTCTTTGTGGATATTGGAATTTCACATTCGAGAATTCAACTTCGCCTGTTATTATTGGCTTGTCTTTTCCAGTGTGCGAATCAGCTTCGTTTTCTTTCTTAATCGTCTGCATTAGGTTCTCCGTTGCGCCGATTGATTTTTGAATACTTGCATACAAGTCTGGGAAACTAGCGAATGAAGTACCGAGAAGCATGGTGTATAGCATAAATGTAACAAAACCACCGCTGCCAAATTCTGGATTGGGACCTTGGGACATTTGAACACCTTGCCAGATGATGAATACAATCGCGCCCATCACGACAACGATGATAAACGATGCGAAAATGCCTCGCCAAATTCCACTTTTAACGTTTAAGGAACGAATCACTTCGATGGCTTTTTTATAATTGCCAACCATTAGAAGTTCGTTCGTGAACGATTTCACGTTCGAAATTCCCATGAATGATTCTTCAACAATTCGATTTGAGCTAGCTGTTTCGTCCTGTGCCTTTTTTGAAAGCTTACGAATAAACCTTCCGAAAAGTACGCCTACGACTGCTGTTATTGGCACGGTCGCCAACATTATTAATGAAAGTTTCCATGAAATAATGAAAAGGAAAACCAAACTTCCTGCGATGATTACAAATTGTCTGAAAAATTCCGCAATCGTGGTTCGCAGCGTTTCTTGTATTTGAACGATGTCTGAGGAAATTCGACTTGTTAATTCACCAACGTTATTTTGATTAAAGAAATCCATTGGCATGTGGATCAAACGAGAAAACGCGTCTTCACGGATATCCCTAAGCACATTTTCTGTGACCACTGTAAAAGTCCAAATACGAATGAATCCTGAAATTGCTTGAACGACGAACACTCCCATCAATGCTAAGGCGACTGTATTTACGTTATTCAAGTTGATGTTTTCGAAGACACTTTGCATGTCATTACCACCCTCTGATCCAACAGATCCAATTAATTCACCAAGTAGAAGAGGGAAGGCGAGTCCTGAGAAACTGCTGACAACAAGAAACAGCCAACCTAGAATAAAAATTCCTTTGTATGGACTGATGTAAGAAAAGATCCCCATTGCATTGCGGACACTGTCCTTGGAGAGTTTAACGCGTTGTGTTTTTTCTTTTTTTGGTCTGAACATTTGCTTGAATTGCAGTCACAAAATTACGGACAATATCTCGATGAAATTTAATTTTCAATATTTTTGTGGTAAGACTTTGCGAAATAGAAAAAATACATATCTTTGCAGTCCGAAATTTTGACAACAAGAGGAAAAGATATATAACATGAAAAGAACGTTTCAACCATCGGTAAGAAAAAGAAGAAACAAGCACGGATTCCGTAGCAGAATGGCTAGCAAGAATGGAAGACGCGTATTGGCTGCACGTCGTAAGAAAGGTAGAAAGAAATTGACCGTTTCTGACGAAGGAATGCACAAACGTTAGTAGAACGTCTCTTTTTATGAAGACTTTTTCCCGTAACTCAAATGAGTTGCGGGATTTTTTGTGGACATAAGTCTCGGCCTTTACAATTCGGATTAGGCTTTAAGAAACAAAAAAGAAGGAGCCAAATAGCTCCTTCTTTCATTTTTGGTTAGGTTTTATATTCTTATTTCTGTTCCAATTCAGAAATTCTTTTTTCTAAAGACTGTATTACTTCTTGTTGTTCTTGAAGTGCCTTTGTAAGAATAGGAATGATACGTGTGTAGTCCATCACAACGAACTCTTCTGATGTTGCAGTTGTTTGTTGACCTGGTTTCATTTCGACACAAGCTTGCGTATCAAATGTTTTCGTTCGGGTAACATCAGGAAGAACTGCTTGTACTTCTTGAGCAATAAAACCATATTCGAGACCATTGTTCAAACCCATATTTGGATATTTGTTTAGATCGTAGTTGTAAGTAACTGGATTCAAGCTCATGATAATGTTCGTTGCATTGTCGATACTGATAATGTTTGTTTTTGTACGTTCATCGGAGATAGTTCCTAAAAAGCCAGTGTAACCTAAATCATCGTAAAATTCACCTCCCCAACCTGTATTTGGTCCACCGCCATTGAAACGTGATCCTCGAACTCCAGTTCCTTGCCATTCATTGGTGGCGCCTCTAACTCCAATTGTCGGAGCACTTGCAGCACCGTTGTAAATCGCTAATCCAAAAACACCAGCTGGAATGAAACCTGTTCCATTATAGTAAGTGATTCCCTCAATAGCGTTATATCCGCTGGTTGCATTTGTATTTGTTCCGTTCAATGCAACTCCGCTTACGCCGAGATTATCGAAAAGCGCCATTGCTGTAGCTCCTACAGTAACTCCTCCATTTGTCATGTGGAACATATTTGTTGGGGTAGCGATTTTCACTCCAATGTTGCCATTTGATTCAATGGTCATTCTCTCCAATCCATTTGAATACATTCTAAAATCGATTGCATTATTTGTTCCAATATAGTTAGAGGCGATAGCGGTATTTCCAGTTGTCAACCATGAACCTAGAGCAGAGGTTACAGGCCCTCCGGAGCCCGCAGTTCCGTTTACCACAAAAGTTCCATTCGTGTTGTATGTAGGCGTAGTTAGTGTCCAAGACGGCCCTGCTGGCCCTTGTGGTCCAATGGGGCCTGTTGCTCCCGCTGGTCCTGTCGCACCCGCTGGCCCTTGCGGTCCCGTTGCTCCATCAATTCCATTAGTTCCTGCTGGTCCTTGCGG
>ERZ887851.502-NODE-502-length-38722-cov-19.167326_pt1 | contig 38722 bp, 23 predicted proteins | sample MGYA00521100_ERZ887851 | MGnify/ENA primary metagenome ERZ887851 (study PRJEB32303, sample SAMEA104408602) | aquatic metagenome | biome: Brackish water; feature: Pelagic; material: water | place: Baltic Sea | collected 2014-06-06T16:11:00 | depth 11,444 m ... | reverse complement strand
GGGCAACCGCTGCTTCCTGAACCACATCCCGTGCGTCCGCCACATTTGGGATCAATACCATGACATACCGAAGCAGGTCTTTTTCAGCTTCGAGAAAAAGTCTGATGAAATCCTTATGCGTACAGGTTTTCAGACTGGTTTTGTGGGGTTCAACCGTCATTTAGAATATTTCTGCCGTATCACCATGGATTTGGACAATAAAAGACAAAAAAACTTTGGATGAGATGACACCATCTTGAAGCCAACATCGCTTGGAGCTTGAGATGCAGTCGAAGTTGAGTTGAAACCAAAATATGGAAGAGTTTGTATCAGTTTATTTAGTATTTTCTAAGTTTTCTTGTTTCTCAGCAAGTATCTTTCTGAATTCGAGAAGCCTTTGTTTTAGATGGTCTTTTTGAGCCAGGTTGTTTTTTTCCTGAGGATCACTTTTTAAATTGTAAAGTTCTTCACCATCAGGCCATTTACCGTATCGCCAGTTTTGATTTCGGAGCGCATAGCCGAGTTTTTTTGGGCCACGTGTAACCACGCTATAAGCATATTTCTTTTTACCCAGTCTCTCCGGGTTGCCGAGTAGTGGGCGAAGAGAAGAGCCCTGTATATGAATCGGAGCCTTCAAGCCAGCAAGATCGGCAAGTGTGGGGTAGATGTCGACCAATTCGACCATCGCTTCGGATGTGGTCCCTGGCTTCGATAAATCGGGTGCTCGTACGATGAAAGGTACTTTTGCTCCGATATCAAAAAGAGTGACTTTGCCCCAGATAAAATGATCTCCCAAGTGATAGCCGTGGTCCGAAGTAAACACGATTACTGTGTCTTCCCAGAGACCCTGTTTCTTGAGACTGTCCATTACCAGTCCAAGTTGGGCATCAATAAAGCTGACGCAGGCATGGTAGGCCTGCATATATTCTTTGCGCAGGGCTTGGTTTTCTTTGGCGAAATTGAATCCGAAAGCCTCATATCTTTTCGAAAGAGCGGATTGAGGCAAAAAGTCCCAAAGATTTAACCGATCTGTTTTGTAGGTGATTTTGTCAAAGGGATAAAGATCGAAGTACTTATCGGGAGCAAGGAAGGGGACATGTGGTTTTTGTAATCCCAAGGCGATGAAAAATGGTTTGTTACCGTAATCTTTATCCTCCAGCCATCGTACGACCTGACGGGCATTCTTGCCGTCTTTGTGCTGGGCATCAGTTAGTCCACTTCGTCCACGACCGGGGGGAGTTTGGGCGTCCAGTTTGGCGGAAACCCGTTTTTTGAGCTCTTTCCATTTTTTCTTGTTTGCTTGCTTGTCGATGGAACCTTGCTCGGTTTCGAAGTTCAATCGTGCTTCCCGGACGACCGCGAGTTCGTCATTTTCGAATCGCAAATTTTCGTGCCAGGCAATTTCTCCATGATCACTTTTGGTGTTATGGAAGACCTTGCCTACGCCGGCCGTCCAGTATCCATTCTCCTTAAAGAACTGGGGCATGGAAATCGTGCCGGGTCGGGTTTTTCGGATGTCGAAGGTATTGTTGAGAACCCCGGTGCTTTGTGGGTACAAACCACTGAGGAAAGATGCTCGGGAGGGTCCGCAGACGGGATACTGACAAAAGGCCCGGTTGAAAGTGATCGATTCCTTGGCAAGTTTGGCAAGGTTGGGAGTGGTGATGGGTTCGTACCCGGAAGTGGAAACATGGGTGTTGAGATCATCGCAGACCACAAAGAGGATATTCTTTCTTTTGGGTTTTACCGTTTTCGGAGAAACTGAAGGCGTGATACCTGGCCGATAGGGTTTGGCTTTCTGCATGTTCCCCTTGCCTGGAATCCATTTGTAGGAACCATCCTTAACGAACAGGTCCTTTTTGGCGTTAAGTTTTTTGGCCTGAGGGGCGAATTTATCGGGGGCGAAGGATGCCAGACGGTTCTTGATCTTGGCGTATTTATTTCCTCCGGCGAGGTTGTTCCATTCATTCGGATCTTTTTTTAGGTTATAGAGTTCCTCACCATCCTCTCCGTATCGGATGTAGCGCCAGTCGCGGTTGATGATCGCATATTCTCCCGGATGCATATGGGGAAGAAAAATGGAGCGGTCTTCGGCTTTGTCCGGGGTGGCTAAGGTGGATGCGATGGAAGTTCCTTCGAGCTTTTGCTTGGTTTGAGGAAGTCCGCACATCTCGACAAAGGTCGGATACATATCGATCAGACTGACGCTGACATTGGTTGTCTTATTCTTAGCCACGCCAGGACCCGACCAAATGAATGGAACATTGGAGGTCCTTTCCCAAAGGGTGTGTTTTCCCCAGTCTCCTTTTTCGCCCAGATGATATCCATGATCACTCCATAGAACGACGATGGTATTATCGGCATAGGGGCTTGCTTTCAGGGCGTCGAGGACACGGCCAATCATGGCATCGGCATAACTGATATTGGCAAGGTAGCCATGAATGGCATCATCCCATGCATCCAAGGACTGCAGTTTTTGCACGATTCGGGAACGGGCCGTTTTCATTTTTTTGATCTTCTCGGGAAGATCAGCCAAGTCGTCTTTCTTAATTGGGGGGAGTGCTATTTTTTGCGGATGGTAGAGATCAAAATATTTTTGTGGGCAATAGTTGGGGTAGTGGGGGGCGTAGAGACCAACGGCTAGAAAGAAAGGCTTGCTGTGCTTCTTCTTTAATTGTTCAACCGCCCAGTTCGCCCGCTTTGTATCTGCCATATACTCTTCTTTATTGTTGGGGATACCGGCCCATTCGAGAAACATGCCGCCAGTGATTTCCTGTCCGCGGTTGTAGATGCTTGCGGGAAAGGGGTTAGGAAATGGGGTTTCTTCGCTCCAAGAATTCATGGGCCATCCCGTTTGCCTTTGCTCAGGATTGCGCAGAAAGAAGTGTGTCCAATCCCTCACATCAATCGCTCCGGCTGGGTGATGGAAAAGTTTACCTGCTCCATAGGTTGAATACCCAGCCTTGGTAAAGCTGGTTTGCAGGGATTCAATCTCCGGATGATCCACAAAGTAGTTTGCACTTTGGTAACAACCGGTGGTCGAGGCAAACTGGCCGGAAAAGATGGCGGCCCGACTCGGGGCACAGAAGACACCGGCAGTGTGGGCATTGCTGAAGTTAACTCCGCTTTTGGCGAGTTTGTCTATGTTGGGGGTGATGGCCCGTGGGTTCTTACCAAGACAACCGATCCAATCGTTCATGTCATCTACGGCAAGGAAGAGAACATTGGGCTTATTTTTTGCCTGCAGTGGTATGTAGAGAAACAGAAAACTGAAAGCCAGTGAAAGAATAAGATGAGTAAGTGCGGTCATGGTTTAATCTTCAATTTTATAAAGCTTCCGAAGTCGATGAAGTTCTTTTTTCATCGCCTCAATATTGGCAGTTTGGGATTTCTTTGCATAAAGGTTTTTCATTTCCATGGGATCTTTTTGGAGATCGAAGAATTCCCAGGTGTTAAGAGTATTGTCCGGAAAACGGATCAGCTTTTGTTTGCCATCGGTTACCCCATAGTGAATCGGGACCCCGTGTCCACCTGCTTCATAGTAATGATAGTAATGTGTCATTCTCCAGTGTTTCGGAGTATTACCCTTGAAAAGAGGAAGTAGGGATTCGCCCTGCATATCCTTGGCAGGTTTCGCTCCGGCAAGTTCCAGAAAAGTAGGAGCGAAATCTAGGTTGGAAACCAATAATTCATTTTTACTCGAAGGCTTAATTCTATTGGGCCAGCGAATCAGAAGGGGAGTGTGAAGGCTTTCCTCGTACATCCAGCGTTTGTCAAACCAGCCATGTTCTCCGAGCCAGAATCCCTGGTCTGAACTATAAATTACGATGGTGTTTTTAGTAAGTTTTTTACGATCAAGGTAGTCGAGCATTCGGCCAATGTTCTCATCCACTGCTTTTACACAGCGCAGATAGTTCTTGATGTACCTTTGATAGTGCCAACGGGTACGATCTTTCCCGGTAAGATCTGCTTTAATAAAAGCTTTGTTTTTGGGACGGAAGGCTTGGTCGAACTGTTTAAATTGCTCGGGGGTAAACTTGCTTGCATAGCTGATCATGAGTCGTTTTTCACCGATATGATCGGCAATGCCCATTTTGTGTTGAGCGGAAGCGGGACTACGACCCGAATAATCGTCAAACAGGGTGGTGGGTTCCGGGATTTCGATGTCATCAAATTCATGGAGATGACGGAGGGCAGGCTCCCATTTGCCGTGCGGGGCTTTGTGTTGGCACATGAGAAAGAACGGCTTGTCGGGATCCCGTTGGTCAAGCCAGGTAAGTGCCTGATCTGTGATTACATCCGTGGTGTATCCAACATGGTCAGTATTTTTTCCATTGGTAAAGAGCATAGGATTATAGTATTGCCCCTGTCCTTTCAGAACCTCGAAATGATCGAATCCTGTGGGAGTCGATTTAAGATGCCATTTACCAACTATAGCAGTCTGATACCCAGTTTTCTTCAATAACTTGGGAACCGTTTGCTGGCTGCCATCGAAAACATTTTTGTTGGTCAACTGTCCATTCAAATGTGAGTACTTTCCGGTAAGGACGACCGCACGGGAAGGTGCGCAAATTGAATTGGTGACCAGACAGTGATTAAACATCATTCCTTCCTTTGCAATTCGATCGAGATGAGGAGTCGGAGCAATCTTGGCTAAGGGCCCACCGTAGGCAGAGATGGCATTTAATGCATGATCATCGGTAAAGATGAAGAGGATGTTGGGTTGTTCTTTATCGGTGGCATTTAATGTGCCACTACAAAATAAGAGTGATATCGTGAGTGAAAGGAATGATTTCATAAAAGACTAATGTTCCCTAGATATAATTTATTACTGAAGGAATAAAATTAGGTTTCCTCCATCTGTGGATAAGTGTAAAAACCCGTATGCATAAAAAAACTTTCATATTTATTTGGGGATTAATCTTTTCGGTAATGGGGCAGTTATGTTCGAAAAACAAAAAACCGAACATATTGATTTTGTACGCCGATGATCTTGGCTATGGCGATCTAAAAATTCTGAATCCAAAATCAAAAATTCCCACACCTCACTTGGAAAAATTGGCTAAGGAGGGAATGATTTTTACAGATGGTCATTCTTCTTCGGGGATCTGTACGCCCAGTCGCTATGCTTTACTAACCGGGAGACATCATTGGCGCAAGTTCCATGGAATCGTTAATGCTTTTGGGAATTCCGCTTTCGATTCAGACAGGCTTACCATGCCGGAGATGTTGAAGGAGTGTGGGTATGCGACCGCCGCGATCGGAAAATGGCACCTCGGATGGAACTGGGATGCTATTAAAAAGCCCGGAGCTAAACCAATTAAGCAAGGAAAGAAGTCTGGATACGGACCCGATGCCTTCGACTGGTCCAAGTCGATACCCAATGGTCCGCTTGATCATGGCTTTGATTATTACTTTGGTGATACGGTTATCAATTTTCCACCCTACTGTTGGATTGAGAACGACAAGGTAGTCGATATTCCGGACACGATGATGGATACATCCAAATGGAAAAAGATCAAGGAGGGGGGCTGGGAATGTCGCCCGGGACCGATGTTTTCTGGGTGGGACCCGTATGAAAATATTCCCACGACCACAGGAAAGGCGGTGGAGTACGTAAAGAATCAGGCAAGCAACGATAAGCCTTTCTTTCTTTATTTTGCTTTTCCGTCACCACACGCCCCGATTATTCCCAACGATGAATTCGATGGTAAGTCAGGTGCCGGACCGTACGGGGATTTTGTGTATGAAACCGATGATGCCTGTGGCCGTATTCTCAAGGCACTCGAGCAGAGCGGACAGGCGGATAATACGATGGTTATCTTCACCGCGGACAATGGCCCTGAGGGGTATGCCTACAAACGCGATGAAACTTTTGACCATTGGTCGGCCGAACCTTTTCGCGGATTGAAAAGGGATATCTATGAAGGAGGTCATCATGTTCCTTATATAATTAAGTGGCCAGGGGTGACCAAGGCGGGAAGTACCTGTGATAAGCTGGTTTCCCAAATTGATTTCATGGGCACAATTGCCTCTTCACTCGGGTATAAACTACCGGATGGTGCCGCGGAAGATTCCCATGATCTGTTACCTTTGCTGAAGGGAAAAAAAGCTAACCCGCGAACGGTACATGTTCACAATACCCGTGAAAGTTCATGGGCTGTTCGGGTTGGGGAATGGAATTTGATCGTAGGTAAAACAGGATACCACTCCAGAGTTCAGAAGAGCTGGGAGGAAAAACGGAATTATCCTCCAGATGATGAGGACGAGGTCGAACTTTACCACTATGCAAAGGATATCAGTCAGAGAAATAATCTGGCCAAGAAATTCCCCAAGAAGGTGACCGAGTTACAGAAAAAACTTAAGAATGCGAGAGAGCGTGGCTTTACTGCCCCCCGGTTGGTCGGTTCTCAATAGCCCAACTCCTGTAAGTCGACTCGCTCATTTATCGCTTGGCGTAAGACCAACCGTGCCCCGTTCCGATGCGATCGTCGGACTTTGCGAGTTTTGGAATCTTACCCAAAGGAGCAAGGGTCTTTCTCCACGCCGCGTGTTTGGCTGAAAGGCGTTCGACAATATCAGTGTGGTTCTTAGCGATGTTCTTTTCTTCCTTGGGGTCGACCTCGAGATCAAACAATTGCCACGGATCTTTGTCGTACTTTTTGTAGAGCCTCCATTTCTTCCAACGCACTGCAATCATATGTCTTCTTTCAGCGTCTCCGGGTTCGTTGTTGAGCCAAAAAAGATACTCGTGGGGCTCTTCCTTATTCTTTTCTGTTATAAAGGGGATTAAATTCACTCCGTCGCAATGCTTTGGAATGGGCAAGCCGGCTACCGAGGCAATGGTGGAATAGAAATCGAAGTTGGCGATTTGCTTGTGGTAGTCCTTTCCCTGAGGAATGATACCTGGCATTGAAAAAATCGTCGGTACGCGCACCCAGCCTTCCTGCTGGGTTCCATTTCCTTTGCCTCCTCGATAAGGGGCAGAGGATCCTTCCTCACCGACATTGGCTCCGTTGTCGCTTGAGAAGATGACAAGTGTGTTCTTGCGAAGGCCATGTTTGCTCAAAGCTTTGGTGAGCTTGCCCACCTGGTCGTCAACCGAGACGATCGCTCCCGCTAACTTGCTCCGTTTCCCTTTGGCAGTGGTTCGATCGGTCAGGCTCGAAGGAGCCTCGTCGTTTTTGGAATGGACGGCTTCGGGGGACCAGTAGAGAAAGAAAGGTTCGGCCTTGTGGCGCTCGATGAAGGTGACGATATTGTCCCCGTCATAATCGGTCAGCCACTGGGTCTTTCCTTCTTTATTGGTGCAAAAATATTTGGATCCTTTTTTCTTGGGTGGTTTCTGGGCGACCTCGTCGAAACCGACTTGAAGCGGTCCTTGCACTTTCGAGCCGACATCCCATTTGCCGATCTGTCCGGTGACATAACCATTCTTGCCCATAAATTTTGCAAGGGTGGGGCGGTCTTCGGGGATGGGCAGACCGCGGGACATTCCATACTTGCCAAACCGCTGTCCGTACTGGCCCATCATTAAGGCACACCTGCTTGGGCAGCAGGGAGGGTTGGTAATATAAGAAGCAGTGAATCGTATTCCTTCTTTAGCCAAGCGGTCGATGTGTGGGGTGGGTATATCTTCGCAGTCATAGCATCCGATGTCTCCGTACCCTAAGTCGTCGATATAGATGAGCACGACATTGGGCTTCTCCGCAGATGTTAGTTTATGTCCTATTGAAATGAAAAGAAGGGCAGCACATAACAGCCCATAAGAATAAATGGGAATTCTCATAATTTGAATTTTCTAAAACCTAGTAGCGGAATAAAGGAATTAGAACTTCCGGTATCTGCCTTTAAGATGCGGGTTCGCTTCGGGGAGGTTGGTCACCTTCATTTTCTTGGCATTCCAATTGAGTCGCTTACCTGGGAACTGGCAGGCTACAACACCGAGGCAGAGCGATTCCGCCAACGGTCCGGAATAATCAAACCCGGCTAAGGTCTTATCCTTTCCCTCAATGGCATCGAGGAATTGAGTGTAGTGGTCGACACCGACTATATCCGTCTTGGGGATATTTTTGGTTACACTATCTGGATAAAAGGTTGGCATTGAACAGTGCGGCAGAACCATACGTCCATTTTCACCTACGAACACGGCACCCTGCTTGGGAAGTTCATCCCCGTTTGGCAACATTAAGTCTGGGTTGTTTTTGTGTCTGGGGGCATCGGCTCCGTCCCACCAAGTAAAGGTGAAATTATCGGTGGTGTATTTGGTTGGGTTAAAGCCGTAACGAACCATGTTCTTTTCCGCATGCCCAAAGCCATTTGGTTCGCGGCAATCGGCCTCCACCCATTTTGGATCCTTGAGATCCAATGCCTTGAAGGGAGTGTCAAAAATATGGATGCCCATATCACCGAGGGTACCGCATCCAAAATCGAGAAGCTTACGCCACTGACCGGGATGATAAACCTTACTTACATAATCATGCATCGGAGCCGTGCCCAACCATAGATTCCAGTCAAGGGTACCAGGTACTTCAGACTTTTCCTTAAAGGGTTCCCCATCATATCCCCAGGTTTTGAATGACCAGACATAGACCTTAGTGACTTTTCCAATCAGACCTTCCTGGATGTAATGACGGGCTAATCGATAAGCTTCTCTGGACTGGTTTTGGATCCCCATCTGCGTGGTCAGTCCTTTTTTGGCAGCAAATTCAGCCAATTGCCGGGCCTCTTTAAGTTTGTGGGTTAGAGGTTTTTGCAAATAAATATGTTTTCCTCTTTCCATTGCATCCATGGTGGCCGGGTAGTGGGTATGATCGGGCGTAGAAATAGAAACCGCATCGATCTTGTCGTCCAGTTTGGCAAGCATTTCGCGATAGTCCTGAAAGGCGGTGGCACTTTTAAACTGTTTGGACCAGTTGTCCATTTTGCCGTGAGCGTAATCGACATCACATAGTCCGACCACTTCCACATTGCTGTGCTTGGCAAGATACATGGTATCAATGCGGCCCTTTCCGCCTGTCCCGATATGGGCGGTACAGATCTTACTGTTGGGTGACTTGGCCCGTAAACCGGAGGGAAGAATAAAAAAGCTGCCAACTGCAGCTGAGGATTTAATGAAGTCTCTGCGTGTGTTATTTTTCATGATGAGTAAAAATTTAAGGATCTTTTGTAATTAAGAATATCAATCTGTTTATGTTACAAACACATAATTTATTACGAATAAAATTTATTTTGCTAAGATGTTTTTTATTTCCTGCTTAGCTTTCGAGAAGTCAAAAACACCGTCTTTCATCGAATAATGCATCCGCTTGGTAGTGATGGCTCCGTTAATATGTACACTGACAAGCCGGATCTGATGGTTTCCATCGCGAAGGTCGCCCACTTCTAAAAAGAATTCATTATTCGGGTTGAGGACGGAAGTCCAACTCGTTGCATCGTAGTTGTTGTTTACCATGTAACCCCGTTGTCCTTTGTTTTCTCCATCATTATAAGCAATCATGGCAACGGCAGGTATGGTTGAGTCGATCGTTCCATTTATCTGGATGGCACCATTCTTTGTAGATAAGCTGAGTTTCTTGTACCTTAGAGATGGAGGCTTTTTAGCTTGGTTAGTGGATCCTCTAAATAAGGGGTGGACGAGGAGACGTAGAGCACTGGAATGGGTAAGGAAAGATCCTTTCCCCTGGAGCCATTCTTTTCGGTAAGTGTAATTACCGGCACCCATCAGTGCTGTTCCACGAGTAGATTCCTTCTTGGTGCCCAAGTTATGTGGTAAAGATAAGCCGTGCCCGAGTTCATGAATAGTGCCTCCGATATACACTGTATTAAATCGGTTTAGGGTAAACGGTTCGAAACCTCGGTGTTCCTTGACCTGCAGGATTATCTTTTTGGGGTCAGGTTTCAGCCCTTCAATGGAGAGCCATTCCATGTCAGCGGTGAAACAGATTCCCTTATTATGATTCGCCCCCATGCCGTAGTACGGGGAATAAATAGTAACTTTTTTACCATCGGTTTTAGAGAGACCGCAAACAATGAGAAGGGTTTCTTCTTCAGAATTAATTCCCTTCGCTCGTAGAGCTTTAAATACTTCTCCCTTAATTTTGCCTCCAGATTTGTAAGTATAATTAGCATCTTTATGAATACCCTGAACTTCGTGCAATTTAAGAATGCCATTTTCTTTTTCTAGGGAGATTGTAACTTGGTTGTACCCAAGTCGATTCATTTCAGTACGAAAGAAATTTTGAATATCTGTCATAATCCCATTCCACCTTTTGCGATGATCTTTGATAGGTTTTCGATCGGCGGGGTAAAAATAAACCACTCGTAATTTTTTATCTTCTAGATTTTTATTTGAGTGTGATTGGAGAATTTGTGAAATATATTTGGACTGTTGGGATTGAGATTTGAAATCATTCCAATTTTCGAAACTAGGATTTTTAGTTTTTGGGTTGGTACCAAATGCAGACAGACCCATCGTTATGTAAAGTATGCAAAGTGAAGGAATGATAATTGTCCTCATTCATAAATAAGAAACTGTATTAAATATTTGATCGACCTTTTTTTATGGATTTTTGTTTATTTTAAATTTGTGGTACTCACCAATTTTTAAAAACTCGAGTTGGAGTACGGTAGATCAAGGATGTCGCAAATCGAAAGAAAAAATACGCAAAATGCGGTATTGTTTTATCCGGATTTTGTGTATTGTGAATCATGTATTTTGCTAACGGTAAATAGTGAAATAACCTCATACGATTTTCTTACCCTCAAAACCTCTATGAAGTCATTAGATCTCTACACTTTCTTTTTAGTTCTTATTACATCCAGCGTTCAATTTAGTAATGCTAAACCTCCGAAGGGTTTTGAGAAAATCGATCAGCAGATTGTGATAAGCACAATGGAAGCGCAGATGAAATACGATGTCCAGAGCTTTAGTGTCAAGCCAAACGCAAAGATAAAAGTAGTCTTCAAAAACCCAGATTCCCTTCCCCATAATCTAATATTTTGCACGCCAGGAAAAAAGAAGGGTGGAGATAAAGGTCAGGAAGTAATCGATGCTGTTCTTAAACTTGGAGATCAAGGAGTAAAAATGGATTGGGAACCAAAGGGACATCCTCGCATACTTGCCAGTTCTGGAATGGTGCAACCTGGGAAAGAGATAACCTTTTATTTTAAAACCCCAAAGGTGGAGGGTGACTATCCATATATTTGTACTTTTCCCGGGCATTATCAATTAATGAATGGCGTGATGGGTATAACCAAGAAAGCCAACCCGGTCACCAATCTTACTTATAAAATTTATCACGGAAAATGGAGTAAGATGCCAAATTTTTCTGAATTTAAAGCAGTCAAATCTGGAGCCCTGGCCACAGGCCTTTTTGATATTTCAATGCGTGAGATTAATAACAACTTTGCATTTGTTTTTAATGGCCAAATTGAATGCTTAAAGGATGGGAAATATTCTTTCACAATTTCTTCGGATGACGGATCACAGCTCTTTATTAATGGCAAGATGATCGTCGATAACGATGGCGTTCATGGAATTAAGGCAAAGGCAGGTTCGGTTGAATTGAAAAAAGGAAAGCACGATATTGAAGTGAAATATTTCGAACTAGCCGGCGGGGAAGCACTTAGTGTCTCATGGACTGGGCCCGGCTTTAAAAATAAACCCCTTTCTAAAACTGCACCTAAGGCTGGACAGGTTGTCGAAGGAATGCTGATCGAACCTCTAAAGGGGGAAGCAACCATTTACCGGAACTTCATTGATGGTGCAGGGCCGCGAGCGATTGGAGTGGGTTACCATGAGGGAGTGAATCTTGCTTTTGATGCAAACAACATGAGACTAGCAATGATTTGGCATGGAGACTTTATCGATGGAGCTCGACATTGGATTGCCCGTGGGCAAGGCTTTCAACCGCCAGCCGGGAATGATGTCATCCGGTTGCCCGAGGGCTTAGCCATAGCTGAGTTAAAGACAAGAGATTCCATTTGGCCAGAGTCCGAATACCGCACGAAAGAACTAGAATTTGATGGCTATGTTTTGGATAAGTTGCAAAGGCCCACATTTAAATACAGTCGGGATGAAATTTCTATTTCGGACAAACCAGTTCCCGTTAGCAGTTCCTTCGATGAAAAGCCTGGAGTTATCAATCGAACGCTCAAATTTGTGGGTAAGGGAAATTCTCAAAATCTTTACTTCCGTCTTGCTCAGGGAAATTTTGATAAAGACAAGGATACTTTTTCCAATAGTGCATTGTCTCTTTCTGTTGAGGGAGGGGAAGTTTTTGCTGAAAAGGGTGAACTTCGGGTGCCGATTGAATTTAATGAAGGAAAGTCCGAATTAAAAATTACTTATTCCTGGGCTGAGTAATTGGGTTCAGCTAAACAAACTATACATTTTAAATATGAAAACTTTCATCACTCTCTTAACTTTTTTTTATGCAGTTGCCCCTCAGTTATTCGCAGACGATCATTCTAAAAGTTTACCGGTTGAGTCCGATTATTATCCCATTACCACGATTCCACTTCCTTCAGGGGAGGTAATCGAAGTAAGCGGCATCGAAATACTTCCAGGAAATAAAGTGGCGGTCGCATCCCGACGAGGAGATATTTTTGTAGGGGAGGGCGTCTGGGAAGATGAACCGTCACCCACATGGACTTTATATGCGAGGGGACTTCATGAAACTCTAGGGCTTTCTTGGAGAGATGGTTGGCTTTATGCTACTCAGCGTCCGGAAGTTACCCGTATGAAAGACCGCGACGGTGATGGGCGGGCAGATGTATTTGAAACGGTTGCAGATGACTGGGGAATCAACGGGAACTACCATGAATATGCGTTCGGTACCCGGCACGATAAAAACGGAGATATTTGGGTGATTTTATGTCTTACGGGTTCAGGGGGAGCAGATGATAAGAGTCCATTTCGCGGATGGTGCATGCGTGTGACGGAAGAAGGTGAATGCATTCCAACCGGATATGGTATTCGTTCACCTGGAGGGATCGGGTTTAATCATTTGGGCGATGTTTTTTATTGTGACAACCAAGGTTTATGGAACGGCTCGAGCTCTTTGAAGCACTTAAAGCCAGGTGGATTTCAGGGAAACCCTACAGGCAACAAATACTTTGCATTGACTGATGCTTTAGGTCCCCAACCACCAGAACCAGAATCCGGTAGTCGAATTGAAATTGAAAGAAAGAGAGTTCCTGATCTCATACCTCCGCCGGTTGTTCTTCCTCATGGAAAGGTTGGGAATTCACCGGCTGGAATTGAATGCGATGAGACTAATGGGAAATTCGGTCCGTTCAAAAATCAGTTATTTGTTTCCGAGCAAACTCATTCTAAATTGCATCGTGTATTTCTGGAAAAAGTAAATGGATTTTATCAGGGTGCGGTGTTTCCGTTTCTCGAAGGTTTTGGATCCGGTAATATCGTGGCGAGGTTCGCCAAGGATGGCAGTATGTTTACGGGTGGAACCAATCGTGGATGGGGTTCAAGAGGAAAAAGCCCTTTCTCCTTTCAACGGGTAAATTGGACAGGGAAGGTTCCATTCGAGGTTCACGAGATGCGGGTGAAGCCTGATGGCTTTGAACTAACCTTTACGCAGGAAGCCGACATTAAAACATTGGCCGATATTTCTTCCTACACCATGGAGACCTACACATACATCTATCAAAAGGGATATGGGAGTCCAGAGGTTGACGGAACGGTTCCAGTGATTACGAAAGCTATTCCTAGAAAGAATGGTAAGCACGTTCATTTACAAGTTGATGGAATGGTAAAGGGGCATGTGCACGAATTAAAAATGCCTGGCATTCGCAGGAAAGATACTGAACAACCACTTCTTCATGAAGTTGCTTACTATACTCTTAACGAGATTCCTCAAAAGTAATCTGAATAATCCGTTTTAATTCAACTCCTTCTTTTCAGCGGGAGTAGATGTAAGTCCGAATCGATTTAGCTGGTAGCGGACTGGAGTGAGGTACCGGTTCACAATTCAATTTTCGATCTGTTTGAAAGGCCCTTTTGAAATCCATACCCTCCGGAAGGTTAAGGTCGACTGCCTGAACTGTATCAGATGGGTTGAGTGCAATCACCACGATTCTTGATTTGTCATAGGTTTGGTAAGCGCTTACTTCAAGGGGAGTCGGGGATTTTATTTCAATGCGCTTGGATCCCTTCCAGATAAAATTTGCGTACTGTTTAAAGAAGTAAAACTTTTTGGTTTTTTCGATGAACTTTTGGAAACCCCCTGCTCCTCTTTTTTCTTCTACCAGAACAAGACCTTCATCACGGTGTTTTTGGCGGGTTTTCAGATGTTTTACGCGATCTGGAGCCAGAGAATAAAGGAGACCCCACCACAAAAATGCGTTGGCTTCGGCCTGGGTAAATGTCATGTGCATATATTGAGCGGCCAAGATGGCTTTATCAAATTCAGTAGCACCTTCAAACCATCCATAGGTGTGCCAGACATCATTATTCCATTGGGCACCTGTGGTTTCAGTCATCCAAAATTTCTTGTTAGGAAAATTTTCTTTTCGGATCATTCCGATTTGGCGACTGTTTTCTCTTAGGATGTCAAGGCTACCATCAGTACCCTCTTTGTAACTATCGTACATGTGATAGGCTATAAGGTCTACTTTCGTGCTTCGAATAGTGGGGAGGAATCGTTTAAGTTCACTTCCTTTATAGCCAATGTAGGCAAGGTCGGGGGCGGTGATGAGTAGATTGAGTCCAGCTTGGTCCAGTCTTGGCTTTAGTTTTGTTTCAATAAAGTTTCTCAGTCTTTTTGGATCCCATATACATGTCTGAGTGCCAATATGAGAATAATTGGTTTCATTTTGAACTCCTAGATTGGTAACATTGATTCCCCATTCAATGTATTGTTTTACACGGCTAACAATTTCCTTTGCCCATTCATCCTCCATTTTGGGTTTCAAGAAATATTGTTTATTTTCTCCTTGTTGAATTTCATCGAGCCAATCTTCAGTTTTAAGAAGGGTGGAGGAGCGTGGTTGCCAGAAAGTAAGCAGTACCTCCAACTTCGGGTTCAATTTCATGGCACGCTTGAGAATTGCCCGGTTGTGATCGATAATTCCTTTTTTGGAAACCTCACCCTGTGCCCGAAGGATAGAAGTTTTCAATTCCTTGAATGCATATTCCATCGCCTCATCATCAGCCCGGGTTCCCCAAAATGCGATTGATCCACCAAATCCATCAATCGATTGCCTGAGGTTTTCTGGAGAAGGGTTGATTTGAATAACTTGTTTCTGTGCCGATTTGGGTTCGCTTAAAAGCTTTGGTTTACAGGACTCATTAATACGAAGGTTTAGCCTTTCTTTAGCATAGGTTAAATCCTCGGCGTAATCTAGATCATCTATGCAATTGGTGACCTCGCCCGGATCTGACTTTAGATCAGTTAATACTTGGGCGACAGTATTGCCTTTAGGGTCCCGCCATGCTGTGTAGCGGTAGTTTTTAAAGTGAATACTGTGTCCAGTGTTCTTTAGAGCTGGGTAGGAACTATATGCGTCTAGTCGGTGGCCAGCTTCCGGGTCAGAAAGAAGAGTTTTAAAACTTCGTCCCTGGCAGTGTTTCGGAACTGGAAGTCCAGTTAGTTCACAAAGCGTAGGGTACAAGTCAATTAATTCAACCAGACGATTGGTTTTTTGACCACCTTCATGTCGAGGATCTCTGACAATTAATGGCACACGAGTGTCACACTCAAAGTTTGTATGCTTACACCAACTCGAATGATCGCCAAGTTTCCATCCATGATCTCCCCACAATACAACAATCGTATTTTCTGCGAGATTGTTTTTCTCCAGTGCATTGAGTATCCGACCAACGCATGCATCTGCATAGCTAGTGCATGCAGCATAACCGTGAAGAAGTCGTTTGTTGGTGTCATCAGAAAAATCTTTCGGACTTTTACCTTCAAAATCACTGTATTTGTGCATTTCATAAGCAAACTGATTAGCCGCATAGACCGGATATCCTGGAGGAATGCTCTTGTTAGCTGGCATTCTGAATTCTTCTCTTACGTATAAGTCCCAATATTTTTTGGGGGCAACAAAGGGAAGGTGGGGTTTAGTAAGGCCGACAGCCAGAAAAAATGGATTGTTTTTTTCCTGACTCAGGTCTTTGAGAACTTCAATTGCCATGGAAGTGGTTTGTCCATCAGTGTAAGTGTCATCGTGAACATCTGCAGATTCAGTAAGGGGACCTTTGGGCCGGTCTTTTATGTCCCCCACTTTATTTTCCTTAATGGCTTTGTTTAGTGCTTCTACATTTTCCCTTTTTGCGTAATGAGGAACGCTTTTTGGTTTAATCCATTGTGACCAGTTTTGAGGGTCTACTCCCGGTCCGCTATTGCCATGATATATTTTTCCCAGACCGATCGTATTATATCCATTATTCATGAAATACTGATTTAATGTAAGTAAATGAGGATGCCTTTCTCTCCATCCATCGACATGAAAAGTTTGCTCACCAGTAAGTGTTGGATATAGCCCGCTCATAATAGACAGTCGTGAAGCTCCGCAGACTGCTTGCTGGCAATAGGCTTTCTCAAAAAGCACTCCGGTTTCAGCAAGACGATCCATGTGAGGAGTTTTTACTTTTGACCCATAAATTCCTAGCTCTGGTCTTAGATCATCAATTGCAATAAAAAGAATATTCGGACTTCTGCCGTAAAAAACTGAATCAATTACCGAAATAAGGAAAATGAATTTTAGAACTAGTTTAATCATCGAAACTTATTTGGGTTGAAAAAGTAATAAAAATCAACACTTATGTACAATATTAACTATCGGCAACATTGTTTATTTAGCCAAATGCAACTTTTTCGAGTTCCATGAGTTAATAGATTTAAATTTATTAAGCCCCCATTGGGGTACTTTATTTCTTATCACAATTTTTTTCTTGTTACATTAAGTCTAATTTAATCTTCTGATTAGTAAGCCATACTACTTACACACTGCTCATGATTCGTTTTTTTATACCAGCCTGCCTTCTTCTGTTTACTTTGAATTTTGGTGCTTTCAGTATTCTTGAAGCAGTACCTAAGGACTTAAGCGAGGAAACTGATACGAAACGAAAGAGAAAAAAGAAGAACCGTCAGGAAATGGATACAAGTAAGGATATTCCAAATCATCCTAATGCCACTTATCTTAAAAAATACGATCGGAACCGCTATGCCACTAGAAACGAGAATGAAAAAGTAGTAAAATCTCCTAATGTCTTATTCATTATAGCGGATGACCTGATGAAGCAGGTGCAACTATATGGTAATGATGAAATTAAGACTCCCCACTTAAGTAAATTGGCGGAAACATCGACTTTATTTGATCGTGCCTATTGCCAGTACCCTCTCTGTGGCCCTTCACGAGCTTCCTTAATGTTAAGTAAATATCCTGACAATACGGGAATTACTTTTAATAAAGCAGGCAAAAGTTCAAAGGTTCATGAAAAGGCAAAAACGATGTCTATTATGACAATGCCAGCCTATTTCAGAAAGCATGGGTATTTATGCGTCGGAGGCGGAAAGATATATCATAATAATGTTCAAGCTGACGCTGCCGAGTTTTTAGTGGATTTTGATGTCATCTTTGAGAATGCAGGTCGCGATGGGTCGAAAATCAAAGTAAAAGATGGATCTACAAAAAATAAAACTTTCATTACTGAAAAATCAGAAGTTGAAGTTTTTGAGCACAAGGATGGAGTCCTTGTTAAAAATGCAATTAATTGGTTGCAGAAGTACAACAAGGCTACGCAAGAGAAGCCCTTTTTTATGGCCTTGGGTATAAAAAAACCTCATTCACCTTTTTCAAGCCCTGCCAAATTTTGGGACATTTATAATCGCGAACTATTGAAATTGGCAAATGTTCCTAAGCCGAATGATATTCTTGAATACTCTCTTTCCGGTTCCAATGGTCTTTTAAAAGTTCACCCAGATACTGAAGAATATGATTCTTACACTCTTCCCGAAGAGAAAAAGAAAGAAATTGTTCATGGTTATAGTGCCTGCGTTTCTTATGTGGATTTTTTAGTGGGTGAACTGATTGAAGAATTAAAGCACCAAGGATTGTACGAAAACACGATAATTGTTTTTACATCAGATCATGGTTACAAACTGGGTGAATATGATCGTTGGGCTAAAAATACTCTACATGAAAAAGATGCTCTTGTACCTCTTTTGATTCACTACCAAGGCCAAAAAAATGGCGGACTGAGTCAGGCGATCGTGGGCTTGGTCGATCTATACCCAACAATTGCAGAAATGTGCTCATTGCCTGTTCCTCGGAAGATTGACGGAAGGAGCTTTAAAGCATGTGTGCATGACACAAAGCTCTCTCATCGAGAGTATATTCGAACAGTGTTGCCAAGGGTAGTAGGCGAAGCAAAGAAGAAGGTCACGGGCGTTAGTATTTATCACCAAGAGGGTTATCGTTATCATCATTGGTTGGAAGGTGATTTTCCGGAAACAGAGGATAAAGAACGACTCATTGGAATAGAACTCTATGATCATTATAGAATCAATGATTCACCGCTTTCTCGAAAAAATATTTTTATGGAAAAACCCAAGCTCACTAAACGCTTACAGGACTTAACTCTACTTAATAATTAAATTTTAATTACATGTAATTATTAATACTCCACCTTGCCTGTTATGAAGCACCTTTTTATCTCAACTTTTCTTTGTTTGATTCACTTGCATGGTTGGGCAAAGCGTATGCGAAAATAAAACTTTTAATTTTAACCGTAACTTTTTTAAAATTAACGCTATACACAGATTACAACCTTTTTAAATAGTTATGTTACGTTTCCTTTTGCTAAATTTACTTGTTTTCTGTTTTTATAATTTTGGTACATCAAATTTTATAAGTGCAGAGCCCTTTGATACCAAAAAAAGAACTGAGACCAAGAGAAAAGAAAAGAAAAAAAATCGGAAGGCTAGAGAAGTAAAAATAGATAGTCCTGTTTTTTCGCAGCATGTTGAAGACCTGCCTCCCAAAGTAAATTCCCCCCAAATCGAGCCTAATGAAAAGTTTCGGATGTCGGTGGATCAGATTAAATCGGCTTCTCTTTGGATTGATCGTACCGTTGGAAATAGATTAATTAAGAACGGGGTTCAGCCAAATAAGCAAACAGACGATTTTGTTTTTGTTAGGCGAATTTATCTTGATGTGGCCGGGAGAATCCCGACCGATGAAGAAGCAAGTAGTTTTTTAAAAAATAATGATCCTGAAAAACGCAGAAAGTTAATTGACAAACTTTTGATAAGCGATGGATATCGGTCCCACCTTTTTAATTGGATGGCTGATCTTCTTAGGCACCGTGGGAAATTAAGAAGGAGTAATTTCAATCATTATGAAAGATGGTTAAAGGATCAAATTGCCCAAAATATTCGTTGGGATGAAGTCGTTTATAAAATGCTTACCGCTGAGGGCACTTTGGCCAGTTCCGGTCCTACAGGTTATTTGCTTAGAGATCCGGGAATGCCTTTGGATAACTTGTCCAATACACTCAATGTTTTTCTGAGTGCAAATGTTTCCTGTGCCCAGTGTCATGATCATCCTTTGGCAGATTGGACCCAGCGTGAATTTTATGAATTAGCTGCTTTTTTTGGGGCCACCGATGTGAGTGACCGAGATCCGCGTAAAGTGGGGAATCGATTAAAGTTACCGGACGGAAGCATTACCAAGCAAGATGTTGCATCTGCAGTGGCTCAGAACCTGGCCCGAGTTCACACAATATCGTCTCAGACATTGAAGTTTCCCGATGATTATGCCTACAGCGATGTTAAACCGGGAAGTCAGGTTGATCCTTTGCTTTTTGTCTGGGACGATGAAGAGCTAACTGTAAAAGTTGATGAAGCAGACCCAAGTAAATTGAGACAGAATTTTGCTGAATGGCTTACCCATAAAAAAAATCCTAGATTTGCCATTGCCATTGCGAATCGCTTGTGGAAGAGATTTTTTGGTTTAGGTGTACAGGAACCATTGGAGGATTTAGATGATCTCACGAAAGCTTCAAATCCTGAATTACTACAACTGCTCGGTAAGGTCATGGTCGCGGCAGATTTTGATTTGAGGGAGTTTCAGCGAGTAATTCTAAATTCCAAAGCCTATCAGGCGGTATCGAGCGTAACACCGAGCTCTGGAGATGCTGAAGATTACCTTTTCCCCGGGCCGGTTCTTAGGAGAATGTCTGCCGAGCAAGCTTGGGACTCGATTCTTGCTCTTGTATTGGGCAGCTCCCTTGATGATTATAAAGTCGACCGGTCAAACAGGGTTACCCGCTATGATTTTCCATATGAACAAATGAGTCCAGATGAAGTTCGGGAGAAAGTCTTATTAATGAAAAACAATGGTTATTTGAAATCAAACCAGAGAATTGTTGAGGCGGACTTTGTGGACGGGAAACGACCTGTCAAAATGAATGATTACTTTCTCTTAAGAGCTTCTGAACTCTCTCAACCTGCTCCAGAGAATCATTTTCTTAGAATGTTTGGGCAGTCATCCCGGGATTTGGTAAATGACTCCAGTGTTGAAGGAAGTATTCCTCAGGCTCTGATGTTGATGAATGGTGGAGTGCAACGCTTATTATATGATCGAGATGCCAGGCTTTCAAAAATGCTTAGAAGGTCAGGAGATTTTAAGTCAGCCGTTCAGTTTCTTTTTTTGAGCTTTTTCTGTCGCCCGCCTACTCCTGATGAAATGAATGCAATAGAGCAAGCTCTTGCTCAGGGAATGAAGAAAGAGGACCTAAGTTGGGCATTATTTAATTCCACTGAATTTCTCTTTGTTCAGTAAAACAATTAATTTTATATGATGAAACCTTTTCAATTTTCTAGAAGACAATTTGTCGAACAGTGTGCCCTTGGTGTTTTTGGCTTAACGGTTCTTCCTAATCTAAAAGCTTCCAACTCGCTTCCTTTGGGAGCTGGGTTTGGAAAAGCGAAGAGAATAATATTTTTGCAGGTCCGAGGAGGGATGAGCCATATTGATACCTTTGACCCGAAGCGTGGAAAAACCCAAGGACCCGGCAAAGCGATTAAAACAAAAGCAGATTTTCAGGTTACGGAATATCTTCCTAAGACTGCGAAAATTGCAGATAAAATTTGTTTAATCCGGAGTATGACTGCAAAAATTGGAGTTCATGGACCGGCTCAATACTTTATGCGCACTGCCTTTGCCCAACGTAATACCGTTAAACATCCAAATCTTGGGGCGTGGTCACAGCACTATCTTGGGTCAAGTCATGATACACTTCCGTCCTCTGCTTGTATCAATACTTCTCCCAAACAAGGGAATGGATTCTTTCCGACCGCCTACAGTCCGATTCCCATTCTCGATCCCGATACCGGCCTTCGAAACATTGCTACGCGGGGAGGGAGCGAGGCATTGGGAAATAAATTAAAACTTTCTGAGAAGTTAAGCTCCTTTTTTTCAGCACGCTACCAGGATGACAATGTCAGGTCCTATCGCGAATTTTACGATAATACACTGAGATTACTTAAAAGTAAGGATCTCGATGCATTCGATATTTCAAAAGAGAACAGTGCTACTCGCGAAAAATTCGGTTTAAATAAGTTTGGCCAGGGGTGTTTGCTGGCTCGTCGACTTGTTGAAACTGGAGTCAGGTTTGTTGAGGTAGCAACCGATGGATGGGATATGCATAATAACCTCGAAAGTGAAATGGAAGATTTAAGTCCACCTTTGGATCAGGCATATGCTGCCTTGATTGCTGATTTGGAAGCAAGGGGATTACTGGATGAAACATTGGTGGTTCTGGCCACTGAGTTTGGTCGCAAGCCCCAATACAGCGGTAATGGACGTGGACATTATCCAATCTGTTACTCTTCTGTCTTAGCAGGTGGTGGGGTAAAAAGGGGCTATGTCTATGGTTCAAGCGATCAAGACGGAGCATTGCCGAATGATCCGGTCACGGTTCCGGACCTTCATGCAACCATCGGATGGGCTGCGGGTCTTCCCCTCCAAGAAAAATTTCAAGCATCATCAGGTCGTCCATTTCTAGTAGGTGGAGACAAGGCAAACCCCGTGATGGATGTATTTGCCTGAGGGTTTTTCAAGTTTGATCTCCTAATCATATGACGGCCAAATTGAAGGGTGTCGTCTTTGATATGGACGGTGTAATTATCGAAAGCGAACACACTCATTACAGTGCGATTTGCGAAGCAATGGGAGAGCGGATGAATCAAACCTATGAAACTTTTCTTACCAAGTGTACGGGTGGGGATGAACGCTTTGCCATGGGACGCTTGGCTGAGTTTTCCGGGATAGAATATGATGAATCCTTATTTCAGGAATGGTCGAAAAAGAAAGCTGTAGCCTATCAAAGACTGGTTGGGGAATCAGCTACTGCAATGCCGGGAGCTATTGAATTAGTCTGTTCGGTTGCCGAGAAGTTTCCGATTGGATTGGCCACTGGATCAAGAAGGTCCGATGTGGAAGCTGCTTTTTCCACTCTGGCGGGAGGAAAGTTAAACGGGTTATTTCAGTCCATAGTTACCAGCGATGATGTAGCTAAAACAAAACCTGACCCCGCCACTTATGCAAAAGCTGCTGAAGGGATGGGGATTTCTCCTTCAGATTGTTTAGCGATTGATGATTCCCCAAATGGAGTGTCATCCGCAAAAAACGCAGGCATGAAGGTTTTGGGAATCACTGCAATTCATAACGCGTCTAGTCTTAAAGATGCAAATTGGTATCTTCATTCACTTGAAGAAGTGAGTTTAAGGGATCTTATAAACTTGTTTGAATGCGTAAGTTGAAATTAAGATGCGGGTCATGAAACCTGTTTTAATTTTAATCTTTCTTTATTATACCTTCTCAAGTTTTAGCTTTTTAAGTGCGGAACAAAATCGTCCCAATATTCTTTGGCTGGTTGTTGAGGACCAATCAAAACACTACGGTTTTAATGGAGAAAAACTTGTCCACACTCCGGTGCTGGATGGATTAGCTGCTAATGGAATTCGCTTCACCAATGCCTCTGTCACCGCACCCGTCTGTTCAACTGCCCGTTCAGCATTGATCACCGGTATGTTTCAGACGAGTATTGGAGCACATCATCACCGAAGCGGGCGTGGTGAAGTGAAAATTCAGAAACCGGACCATATCAAATTAATCCCTGAATTATTTAAAGACGCCGGTTACTACACCTGTTTAGGTTCAAGTGGGCCAGCCGCAGGTACTGCCAGCCCAAAACATAAAAATAGACTGGGGAAATCGGACTATAATTTTGAATGGAACCCCAGCGTTTTTGATTCAGCCGAATGGTCAGGTCGAAAGAAGGAGCAACCTTTCTTCGCAAAGATTTGCCTTAGTGGAGGGAAGGCCCGTTCCCAGGCCCGGGCGTCAAAAGATATTCCTCATGTTAAATCTGCCGATGTTAAATTGCCACCATACTACCCAAGGCATCCGGTGGTTCTCGAAGACTGGGCCGCTTATCTGGACACTTTCAGCCTGATGGATTTTCAGGTTGGTCAAATTGTTGATCGTTTAAAAAAGGAGGGTGAATTTGAAAATACGGTAATCCTTTTCATTACTGATCATGGAGTCAGCCATGCACGGGGGAAACAGTTTTGCTATGATGAGGGAATGATGATTCCCTTCTTTGTTCATGCTCCCAATCGGGTTAAAGGAGGAACGGTAAGAAAAGACCCCGTTCTTCATATTGATTTGGCCGCCACTTCTCTTTATTTCGCGGGTATTGATATACCGAAGTATATGGAAGCCCGGACGCTCTTCGGTCCAAATGCGGTCAAACGAAAATTTGCGGTAAGTGCCAGAGATCGATGTGATGAGACCTATGACCGTATCCGTGCGGTACGGACATTGAGCTATAAGTATATTCGAAACGGTTACCCGGATCGTCCTCATTTGCAACCCTGCGCCTATAAAGACAATAAGGATACATATATAGCCATTCGCGATTGGGGAGAAAAAGGTAAGCTCAGTGATTTGGAACAGAATCTATTGCTTTCCCCTAAGCGGGCCAAAGAAGAACTCTATGATTTAAAAAACGATCCTTGGGAACTGACAAATTTGGCAGGGGAACCTAAACACTCCAAAGCTTTGCAAAAAATGAGAAAGACTCTTGATCAGTGGATTATCGAAACTAAAGACAGGGGGCAGGATGTGGAATCGATGAAAATGTATGACAGTGATATGCAGCTTTATTTGGATGGCCTTGCCAAGAGAGGACGGGGAGATCGCCTGGAGGAAATAAAAGCAAATATTGCTTTAATGAAGAAGTGGTGGAAGGAAGGGAAGTAAACCGTTTTGACGACAGTGCCATTTCCTTTACAGGATAGAGCTTTGAAAATCGTAATTGGAATAGTTTTGTTATTTTTCAGTTATTTTGTCTCAGCAAAGGAGTCCCATAAACAAATAGAAGATTTCTTAGTTTTTCATTGTTATGACTGCCATGGAGATGGGGCGAAAAAGGGAGGACTGGCCATGGATAAGCTGTCTTTCGATTTGGAAGATCCTGCAACCTTTGTGACGTGGGAACGAATTTATGATCGTGCGATATCGGGTGAAATGCCACCAAAGAAAATAGCAGAAAGACCATCAGCCAACGAGTTGGCCGTTTTCTCAAGTCATTTAGAAGCACCTTTGATAGATGCACATTTGAAAGATAAAGGAACGGTTCTCCGAAGATTGAACAGGCGGGAGTATGAAAACACTCTGAATGATTTAATGGGAACAAATTTGAGGCTGAGTTCTCACTTGCCCGAAGATGGAAGATCCCATGAATTTGACAACGTGGGCGAATCGCTGAGCCTCTCAATGGAGCATCTAAAACAATATATCCATGCGGCGGGCTTGGTCTTTGATCAGGTGGTCAAACAAGTCGATCATCCATTACAGAGTAAAAATAGAAAAATATTTTTTAGGGAACAGTCATTGAAAGCTCATGTGGGTAAGCAATGGAAGAAATTAGAGGATGGTTCGATTGTTCATTTTTACGGTGGCGGGTATCCCACGGGTTTGCTGAGGGAATCAAGGGTTACCAAGTCTGGACTCTATCGGTTTCGTATCACCGGCTATGCTTATCAGTCCAAAGATCCGATCACCTGTGTGCTGATTACGGAAAGCTACACACCTGGTAGCAAAAAGGAGATCGTCGCCGCCCCCGAGTTTGTTCCTTCCAAACCAACCACCTTCGAAATGAAACTCTGGCTCGATGATGGATATATGATCAAGTTTGATCCCCAGGGAATTTACCGAATTCCTGGCTTCGAACATCTCGATGTGAATCAATATGAGGGGCGTGGTTTTGCCTTCTTGGGTGCAGAGATTGAAGGTCCCTTGGAGGAAGGGTATCCACGCTACGGATACGATCTGATCTTTGATGGAATTGAAAGAAGAGAGTTGCCTCCAAATCACCCGAGTAACCGGGAACATTCCTGGTACAAGCCAAAGTTTGAACTTATTTGCGAGGATGAAAACAAAACCATTGATCGCTTTTTGGTAAGAATGGGAAGCCTTGCTTTTAGAGAAAGCGTCGAACTGAAGGAAATGGTTGCTTACCGAGGGTTGTATTTTAAGGAGAGAGCGAAAGGAGAGAGTATCGATGTTTCTCTTAGAACGATATTTTGTGCTATTTTTTCCTCCCCCCGCTTTCTTTTTCTTCAGGAAAGAGTGGGTAAGCTTTCCGATCGCCGAATCAAGGACCGTCTTCGTCTGTTTCTGAACCGAAGTCTCGATGAATCGCTGGAATCAAAAAAAGATCACAAGGGTGCCGATTTACGAATCTTTACTGAATTACTCATAAAGAGTGAAAAATTTGACCGGTTTATCAAAGATTTTACTGACAACTGGCTGGATCTCAGGAACATCGATTTTACCTCACCTGATCGTGCCTTATTTCCGGAATTCGATGACTACCTGAAATATTCTATGCTGGAAGAGACCCGCTCATTTGTTCGCAGGATGTTTCTTGAGAATTTACCCATCTCCAATTTGGTGAAATCCGACTTTGCCATGATCAACGATCGGCTTGCTCAGCATTACGGGATAGAGAATGTGACCGGGTCGAAGTTCCGCCCGGTATCACTTCCGGCAAATTCTCCGCGTGGTGGTTTACTTACGCAGGGGAGTATTCTGAAAGTCACGGCAAACGGAACAAATACATCTCCCGTAATGCGGGGCGTTTGGGTGATGGAAAGAATATTGGGAGAGGTGCCAACTCCTCCGCCCCCGGGTATTCCCGGTGTGGAGCCTGATATTCGGGGTGCCGAAACATTACGGGATCTTCTTGAAAAGCACCGGTCGATGGAAAGCTGCCAGGGTTGCCATGCTAAGTTTGATCCTCTCGGTTTTGCCTTGGAATCTTTTAATCCCATTGGCGGATATCGTGAGCATTATCGATCGTTGAGTCAGACTGCCCCTAAGGTTGAAAGAAAAGTAAGGGCCCAAAAGGTTAGATATCGGGTGGGCCCGGAAGTCGATTCCTCAGGTGAATTTTCGGACGGCAAGTCCTTTGATGATATTCATAGTTTTATGACCGGTCTTGCGGAAGATGAGGAATTACTCGCTCGGGCTTTCGTTCGAAAGTTACTCACTTTTGCGACCGGTAGAGAACTTGGGTTTTCCGATCGTGAAGAAGTTGAACGAATTGTTTTACAGTGTTCCGGCGGTGGCTATCGTGCTGGAGATCTCTTGCATGCGGCCATATCGTCGAATATCTTTCAATCCAAGTAATCGCTATGACTCATATTTCAACCAACCGTGCTTTGTCGAGAAGATCCATCTTGAAGGGAAGTGGAATTGCCCTTGCCCTTCCATTTCTTGATGCGATGAGCCCGGTTTTCGGGAAAGCGTCAAATATTTCGAAATCTCCCAAAAGATTTGTGGCAATGAATGCCGCTCTTGGATTTCATGGCCCCAACCTTTTTCCGGAGAAAGAGGGTAGGGACTATCTAGGCACACCATACCTTAAGATTTTGGAAGATTTACGTTCGGACTTCACCCTCTTTTCGGGACTATCCCATGCCAATCAGCAGGGAAATAGCGGGCATGCCTCGGAAATGACCTGGCTTACCGGAGTGGAAAGGCCTGGTCTTGCCGGTTTTAAGAATACCATTTCCATTGACCAGGTCATTGCACGAGATATTGGTGCTTCCACCCGATTTCCGTCCATTAATCTTGGAACTGGCGGAGGTGGACAGTCGATTTCATGGGATGCCAATGGAGTTTCCATTCCCTGTCAGGCTTCACCTTCTAAAATTTACCGCGAGCTGTTTGTTCAGGGAACAGAAAAAGAAGTCGAGCAGCAGGTGAATAATCTGGACCGTGGTAAAAGTATTTTGGATGTGGTTCTGGGAGATGCCAAATCGTTGCGTTCGAATTTAGGGCACAGGGACAAGGAAAAGCTCGATCAATATTTCAGTTCCGTTCGTGATTTGGAAGTCAGGCTTGAGCAAAACAAAGAATGGGCAGGGAAGCCCAAACCTGAAGTCTCTTATCAGGAACCAGCGGATGTACAGGACCGATATGACTTACTGACCAGACAGAAGCTTATGTATGATCTGATGTCACTTGCATTAAAGACGGACTCTTCCCGTGTGATTACTTTTTCATTAGGTGCTTTTAATGCCGTGCCTACCAATATTGATGGAGTTAAAACTGACTGGCATAATCTTTCCCATCATGGGAAAGACGAGAATAAAATTGAAGAATTGGAGATCATAGAAAAAGAGGAATTTTCACTCTTCGCCAAGTTTCTTGGAGATTTGAAAAACCATCAGGAAAACGGCTCTTCCCTTCTCACCAATACAGCCGTTCTATTTGGCTCGAATCTTGGGAATGCATCCTCTCACGACTGGCGGAATTTACCCATTATTCTTGCGGGGGGTGGCTACAAGCACGGTTCCTATGTCGCTCATGATTCCAAGGACAACACTCCCCTGAGTAATCTTTTCGTACCGTTGGCTCAAAGTATGGGTGTTGAAATTGAACAATTTGGAAAAAGCACGAAGTCTTCCCTCCGCGGATTCGAAAGTTAAAGTTTGTTAATTGAAGGGTTTAAGGTTGCCCCAATAATTAGAGGGAATTTAACCTAATTTATGATAAAATTATTCATATTTTCCTTCTCGTATTTATTGATACAAGTGTCCGGGCAAATGTTTGGTTCTACGAAGCCCAATATCATTTTTATTATGGTTGATGATATGGGCTACCACGATCTTGGTTGTTATGGCAGCAAAACAATTAAGACTCCCAATATTGATCGGATGGCCAATGAGGGTATCCGTTTTACTGATTGTTATTCCGGAGACACCGTCTGCGCATCCGCCCGAAGTACCCTAATGACCGGTTACCACAAGGGACACACGCCGGTTCGTGGTAATTCCGGAGGAATCCCACTTTTCCCGGAAGATATCACCGTGGCTGAAGTCCTCAAAAAAGCAGGTTATGTGAACGGTGGTTTCGGTAAATGGGGACTGGGAAATCAAGGGAAGGACGGAGCGGCAGGGGTTTGATCTTTTTTATGGTTATTATAACCAGTGGCATGCACACACATATTACACCCATCTTTTTCGAAACAGTAAAAAGGTTGAGTTAGACGGTCGCTACACGCATCACGCGATCTTCGATGAAACCATCAAGTTTCTAAAGAATAACAAGGATAAGCCTTTCTTTCTCTATTGCCCCTGGACACCGCCCCATGCGGCTTACCAAATTCCCGAGGATGAACCGGCGTGGAAAATGTATAAGGATAAACCCTGGCCCAAAGACGCGAGAGTTGCCGCAGCCATGGATACGATGATGGACCGGCATGTTGGAGAGATCACCGCACTCCTTAAGAAACTTGGCATATATCAAAATACCCTGATGTTTTTTACTTCCGATAATGGGGCGGCCAAGCGGTTTGATGGGATCCACAATTCCTCCGGGGTAATGCAGGGAAAGAAGAGATCGTTGAATGAGGGTGGCATACGGGTCCCCATGGTGGTGCGCTGGCCTGGTAAAATAAAAGCGGGCAGGGTAAGTAGTCACCCTTGGTATTTTCCTGATGTTATGCCCACCTTTGCCGAGATTGGTGGTGTTTCCACTGAAGTTCCCGAGGACATCGATGGTATTTCCATTCTTCCCACTTTATTGGATGAGGGAGAACAAAAGCTGCACGAATATATGTTCTGGCACTATGGGGTAAGGGCTGTGCGTTCAGGTAAATGGAAGGGGATCGGTAAAGGCAGTCATCTGTACCTTTATGATCTAAGTAAGGATATTGAAGAAAAGAACGATCTGTCCTCGAAGCATCCTGAGATTACCGCAAGAATGAAGAAATATATCACGATTGGATACCGTGAACCACGTAGTCAAAAAGACGATGGTAAATACACGGGAAAAGGAGACAAAAATTAATTCTAAGGTAGTGAAATATCTGACGATATCTTTTTTACTAATTCATTTTGCAGTAAGGGCAGAGAACTGGGCTCAGTGGCGCGGCCCCAATGGAAACGGAGTCGTGCCTTCGGCTAAACCACCCACTCACTGGAGCGAGAAAAACAACATCCGATGGAAAGTGCCGATTGATGGGGAAGGGGCATCTACTCCGATTATTTGGAAGGATAAAATCTTTCTTTTGTCAGTAATTGATACGGGGAAAGTGGATCATTCCCTGCCTCGTCCGGAAGATCAAACCAAGAGAGTCTTTGATATCACTCATCCGAATACGACCTACGAGTACATCGTGCTTTGCTTGGACCGCAAGTCCGGGACAACGCTTTGGAGAAGGGTGGCTACCCGCTTAATTCCACATGAGGGTACTCACCGGGATAATAACTACGCTTCTGCACCTCCCACCACAGATGGTAAGTTGCTCTATTGCTGGTTTGGGTCGGCAGGATTGTTCTGTTATGACTTGGAAGGTAATAAGGTTTGGGAGCGTAACTTAGGTGAGGTCAAAATCGGGGCAAGCCTGGGGGAGGGGTGTTCACCCGTTTTGTATAAGGACAAGTTGGTTATTCTTAGGGACAATCGGGGACAGTCGACCATACAGGTTTTGAATGCAAAAAATGGAGAAACCATTTGGAAGAAAAATCGGAACACCCGTAACGGTTGGGCGACGCCTGCATTTGTTTAGCATGACGAAAAAGTCCAGGTCATCACCACTGCATCCAGGCCAGAAGCCAGGAATCGCCAGACTCCCGGAAAGGTGATCAGCTATGATCTTGAGAATGGAAACATCGTCTGGGAATGTTCCGGCCTGACGGACAATGCGATCCCGTGCCCAATCGTGGAAGATGGGGTGGCATACTGTATGACCGGATACCAAGGTTTTTCTGTACTCGCCGTGCCCATTTCGGGGGAGGGGGACCAGTCGGAGAATATCCTATGGAAGGGGGATTTGGGAACCCCCTACATTCCGTCCGCCGTACTTTATGACGGGTTTCTTTATTTTACCCAGTCCAATCAGGCCATTCTTTCCTGTGTCGATGCCAAAACCGGCAAGGTTCTCATGGAGCGAACCCGATTGCCCGGATTGTCAAATGTCTACGCTTCTCTGGTTGGAGCAGGTAATCATATTTATGTGGTCGGGCGCTATGGAAAGACGGCGGTGCTTAAAAGAACGGGAAAGTTTGACTTGGTTACCACGAATACTTTGGCCGACCGCTTTGACCCATAACCTGCAATAGTAGGTAGTCAACTTTTCTTGCGGATACATAAATTTCTCTACTGTATCGAGAGAGAATAATAAGAAATAAGTCGTGAACTTGACCAAAGAGATTGTGCGTAAATTTCTGGGCTGGTCCTCGGTGATCAACCTTGGGCTCCTAATCTATTGGATACTTGTTCTCACCTTAGGCAATGAATTTGTATTTCAGATACATACCTGGTGGTTCGATATCCCGCATGATCGCTTTGATGAAAATCCATTACACCATGATGGGTTACTTTAAATTGGCGATTATTCTTTTCAATGTGACCCCCTATTTGGTGGTCAGGTTCGTTAAGTTTGACCCGCAAACGAGCATAGGAAAGGAATAAGCCCGCAGTTTTTTTCTTTTCTGCTTCTTTTGGAGAGATTGGGTACAGAAATTATCATAATCACCCAACTTTTTTACGCGCACATAAATTATATTACTGTTTGTCTGAGCAAAAGTAGATTACTGCTAAGAGGTTAATTGAGCTCTTATTAACATATTGATTTTGCTTGTTAATAAGCATGATGGGGTTTAGAAAAGACGCTCCCCTATTTTACCCCCTTTAATTTCTGCCCCTAATGAATCTTGATGATGAAGTCTTCAAAAATTTCCTTGTGGAAATGGGTGAGAAGTTGGAAGAATTAGAAAACGGATTGGCTGAATTAGAGGATGGATTTTCCGAAGATCTGATTAATAAACTTTTTCGTGCAGTTCATACTATAAAGGGAGGCGGTGGTTTTTTCGGACTTACTAAGGTTTCAGAATTATCTCATGTTTTTGAAGATGTTTTAATGAATGTCCGAGAGGGAAAACTTAGTTTTGGAGATCATATGATCAGTCCTTTTTATTCAGCTTGTGATGCACTTAAAGGAATGCACGAGTCAGATGATTTTGGAAACAATCAAGATATTGGTCAACTATGCCTTGAATTGAAGTCTCTTGAAACTGGATTGAAAAAGGAAGAAGATCCAATTTCTGAACTAGACGATATCACTGATGTTGAACCAAATCCAGTATCCGATCAAACCAGTGAGGATGATGGAAATTCTACAACAAAGACTGAACTTAAAAAAGTTACTAACAAGGTAGAAGTAGAATTTGAAAAAGTCGTTCTAGAAGAAGTTGAAAGTAAATCCAAATCTCCAGTTACCAAGCTAAGCAAAGGAAATAGGGCAGAAAAGACGGTTGGTCAGAATGAGACCATTCGAGTCAAGGTTGATTTGCTTAATAAATTAATGGAGCTAACCGGAGAAATTGTTTTGGGCAGAAATCAATTGCTTCGTCAGTTTGCAGATATGGAAGATAAATCCAATCTTGTGGCGATGGCTCATATGATTTCGGATCTGCAACAACTCGTTTTGCAGACAAGAATGCAGCCCATAGGCGGAACTTTTACCAAGTTTAAGAGAATTGTTCGCGATCTTGCTAAGCAATTGGACAAGCCCATCAATTTGGAAATCAAGGGAGAAGATACTGAACTTGATCGAAGTATAATCGAATCTCTTTCCGATCCACTTACTCATTTAATCAGGAATTGTGCTGATCATGGATTAGAGGATCCATCGAGCCGTGTAAGTTCAGGAAAAGATCGGGTTGGCACCGTATGGTTACAAGCACTGCATGAAGGTGGACAAGTTGTGATAACCGTGGAAGATGATGGAAAAGGAATCGATGCCGAAAAAGTTAAAGCAAAAGCGATCGCTAATAATGTGATTTCTCAGTCTGAAGCCGATTCTATGGGAGAAAATGAAGCGGCTAAGCTCATTTTCCATCCGGGCCTTTCAACTGCTGAGGAGGTAACCAGTCTATCTGGGCGAGGAGTAGGGATGGATGTAGTTAAATCTACTTTTGAAAAATTAGGAGGAGCAATCGATCTGGAAACAAAGCTTGGTTCTGGAACAAAGATAATTATTCACTTGCCAACAACTTTGACGATCATGTCTTCTTTGATCGTTCGTATAGAAGGTGACCGTTATGCGGTTCCTCATTCGGAATTAAAGGAGGTTATACTTGTGCGTCCTGAAGATGAGATTCAGATTGAGGAAATTCGGGAACGAAAAGTTTATCGTTTGCGTGGAAATCTGATTCCCATTCTTTCAATGGAAGAAATTACCAGCGTTTCTAAAGACCACATGGTAGATAATGAAAAGAAATCAGATCAAAAAGAGATTCTTTTTTTGGTTTTGCATTCAGGGCTTAACCAATTTGGTTTACTGATTGATTCTATTGATCATACCGAGGAAATTGTGGTCAAGCCTCTTGCTCAAATCCTCAGTAGTCATACTTTTTATGCTGGAAGTTCAATTCTTGGGGATAGTGATGTGGCAATGGTGTTAAGTGCCAATGGAATTTGTCAAAGTCACAAGCTTCATATCCATGACTTAGAAACCAGTGTTCAATCCACAAAATCTTTAGCAGAGATGCAGATCTTGGATATGCAGGAAAAACAGGATTTGCTAGTTTTTCGTTATTCAAAGAACGAACAACTTGCGATTCCATTATCTCTTGTTTTCAAGGTTGAACAGATCGAGGTAAAACAAATACAGAAGATTTCGAATAACCATTTCATTAATCTTGAAGGTAAAAATATCCTGCTTCTATATTTGGATAAATATTTATCGATTGAATCTCTTCCCGATGACTTGGAAACTTTTTATATCATAACCCCAAAAATTAAGGACTTCGAGGTTGGCATTGTTGCCTCTTCGATTGAAGAGTCCGTCCATACACGCCTGAATTTAGACAGTCCTCCCATTAATGAAAATGCAATCCTCGGTATCACTACGATTCGGGAGAAAATCACTTTTCTTGTGGATCTATTTAGTTTAGCCGAGCAGGTCTCTCCCGAACGATTTAAACGAGCTGAACTTGAGGGCAAACCCGAGAAAGATCGATTGCTCGTCGTTGAGGATACGCCTTTTTTCCGTGATTTGGAAAAAACTTATTTTGAATCCGTAGGCTTTCGTGTAACGCTTGCTAATAATGGTCAGGAAGCACTCGATCTTCTTTTAGATAGACCTAATTATTATAACCTCGTCGTTTCGGACATTGTTATGCCAGTGATGGACGGTTACGAACTGGTGAAAACGATTAAATCCAGTGAGAAGTTAGAACATATGCCCGTGATTGCTCTGACCTCATTCACCGAGGAAGAAAGTCGGGATAAAGCTTTATCTGCAGGCTTTGATGGTTATGCCATAAAGACAAATAAGGAAAATATTTTGCGAGCTGTGGAACATTTTTTGATAGAGGATTAAGGTATGCTGTATTCAACTTTTTATCTTGGTGATACTCAAATGGCTGTTCCTATTCCCTGTATTTTGGAGATCGGGCGATCCTTTAAATTTCATCCCGTCAGAGGAGCACCGGAAGTAATTGACGGTATCATAAACCTGCGAGGAAAAGTCGTCACTATTGTGAATCTCGGTTTAGCATTTGAAGAAATTAAAATTGAACCTTCCGATGAATCTCGGATTTTAATTTTTAAGAATAATTCGGAACTGAACGAAGTAGCTGATTCCGACACTGTTATGGAGACTGCACCGGATAATATTGGTATACATGTGGATCGTATCTCCGATGTTATTCGAGTCGAAAGCGAAGAGCTGCAAGCAGTTCCTTCCAATATGGTTCACCCATTCTATAAAAATGTAGTGAGGCGAGGCGATTCATTTATTATTATTCTTGAACCTTCCAAAATTTTAAATCTTCACGAAACCCCAGACCATTTATCATGAGCGAGGCAAAAAACATAAAATTCAATATCTACAACCCCATTATTACCTATGAACATAGGGCGGCTTACGATATGATCGTGAGTCATTTGCAGGAAATCTTTCCGATTTGTAATCAGGGGAAGTGTAAGGCTTTGGAAGTGAGCGACGATCCTCAAAAGCAAAAGCAAATTAATGACTTAATGGAAAAAGTTGAATTCTTTTCCAATAGTTTAATCACGATCACCAAAGTTTTCTTCGATCAATTATACCGGGCAAAGCAAACATCCTCACAATCGATTTCTCAGTCAACCGCTATGATTAAGATTGATATGATTGAGAGAAATTTATTGGAGAGAACCTGCGATGTTCGATGGTGGGCTTTAGAAAAAGCCTTTTGGCAATGCATCACACTTTCCAATAATTCAAAAAGTAATGGAAAGGCAAAGAGCTCCACGAATTCTAATAACAAGGCTCTCAAAGAAGCGGTTGAACTTGCATGTACTCGCTTGGAGGATATCCGTAACTCATACACCTTATACCGAGATTTAGTCATTGCTGACACTAATGGTGTGATTATCGCAAATTCCAATTCAGATCGTCGTTCTAAAGTTATTGGAATGAATGTTGCCGATGAAGAGTGGTTTAAGAAGGCATTGGAGACGAAGGATGGAACCGAATATTTTGTTCAGGATGTCTCAGACTCCAAGCTCGAAGATATGGACGCTTTAATCTATTGCACTGCACTTCGTTCCAACGGCGACGAACAGGGTGATGTGATTGGGGCGATGGGGGTTTTATTCGATTTTCAGGGCGAATCACAAATTATTTTAAATGATTATTTACCGAAGGATCAAAATGATCAAACTTTGGAGGGATGGTTTTCCTTCTTCACAAATAAAGAAGGTAAGGTTATCTGTTCGAGTGATGAAACTTTTATTTCAAGCGGTGAAATTACTGACCTTCCAAGGAATCACCGAAACCTTACTAAGGCTGGAGAGGCCATAGTATCAACTGGTTCTGTTTGCGGAAACCGCTCGCTGATTGTTTCCCATAAGAGTAAAGGTTTTGATGAATATAAAGGATTAGAGTGGACCAGTCATCTCGTTCTTCCTGAATCTGCTATGTTTGAACGTTCCGATACCAATGAGAATTTTGGAATTTCTCCTCAGGAATTAATGAATTCCAAACTTATTCCTGAAAAGAATCAACAAACTTACCGTGAGATTCAACGAAACAAAGGAGACATTCAACTTATTTCCATTAACGGAATTATTTTGGCAACGGATTTAGGTAAAGCGGGAACGAGTTTTATTCCTATTTTTGACCAGATTACCACAACCGGAAATTCAACAACCGGGAAAATGGAAGAACTTCTTTCCGAGATGTCGTCCGATATGCTTGAACAAAACCTCAAAGCACTGGAGAATTTTAGTAAACAAGCCGTTGATCTGATCGATCGAAATTTGTTCGAACGTGCAGCCGATGTAAGATGGTGGTCCACTGATCATGCATTTTGGGAAGCTCTCCAAGAGGGTAGTGAAGAAAATTTTGAACAAGCCGCCAAGCGACTTGGGATTATAAATGCATCCTACACAATGTATCGGGATCTTGTAATTGCAGATTCGAATGGTCGTATCGTGGCCAATTCTAAATCAGAGAATCGAGACAAGCTCAAGAGGATGAATGTTTCGGAACAATCTTGGTTTAGGCAAGGAATGCAAATTTCAAGATCCGTTCAGTTTGGCGTACAAGATGTATGTGATAGCGAACTTGAGAACGAAGAAACCTCACTTATTTATTGTGGGGGTGTATTGGAAGAGGGTCAAAGAGAGGGAAAAGTGCTTGGAGTACTTGGTATTTTCTTTGACTGGGAAAACTTGGTTTTCCCCATTCTTGAAGGATGCCTCCCAAGGATAAAAGGCGAGGTGGTAGAAGGGGGAGCCGCGTTTTATGTAAATGATGAGCATAAAGTAATCGCAACAACCGACTCAGAAAATTTCAAAATAGGACAGGTGGTTAAACTACCGTCCGAGAACCTTAACTTAGACGCAGGAGAATCGGCTTCTGGAATCTTTACTGCAAATGAAAAGAAATATATAATTGGTTCATCAAAGACACAGGGATATAGAGAGTATCAGGGACTGGGTTGGACTGCCCATGTGGTTCGCCCAATCGATTAATTTTTGTAATTTCTGCTTTATATGAGTAAAAGAGTGCTCGTAGCCTCAACCATTGGAGCCGTCGCTAAAAGCCTTGGCGGTCTTTGTGAAAAACATGGAGGCAAGGTGACCTACTTCGAGCAGGGGAAGGGTTTAGTTCATCAATTGATCAATGGGAATCATGAAGTTTTAATGGTCGAACTTAATTTTATTGAGGGTGAGCATCGAGATCTCATCGCTCGAATACGCGGCAAGAAGCAACTGCGTAATTTGTTTGTTGTTGTATATGCGCCAGCTGAAATGAATAAGGAAGAGCAAGCTCGAACAAACGGTTCAAATGCGGTTCTTACTGCTCCTTTTACAGATACAAAAATATTGGGTCTTTTTAAACGTGCCTTTTCTTTACCCAAGCAATGTTTGTTCATCAGTTCTTGTTCGCATGAAGAGTTTTCTTTAGCCCTATCTAGTATGGGGTACGATTTTATACAGCTCAGGAAGGGGATTGATGCATTGGAAGATGATTCACCTCAAGTGCCAGACTTTATCGTGGTTGATTATAAATTGCCTGATATGAGCGGGACCGATTTTATTGAAAAAGCAAAAGAAAGTGATCGATTGAAAAGGGTTCCCATAATGATGGCTTATAATGGACGGGAAGCTGGTGATATCGAAGAAATTTTAAAATCGAGTATAGATGATGTAATATTGTCTCCCTTCGCCTCGGCCCAAAATATAAAGCGAATTCAAGATAAGTTTCCTTTGCCCCCAAGGGGGAGAAGGTTACGTGCATTGGTGGTAGATGATAGTCCTACAATAAGGGATTTAATTGCCAGCATGTTTAAGGAACTAGACTACCAAGTTGAGACTGCCGAAAATGGATTCGAAGGTTATAAGGCAGTTCAAAGGATTAGGCCTGATATTATAACCTCTGATTACGATATGCCTGTGCTCAATGGATGGGAGTTTTGCACGGAAGTTCGAGATCATGAGGATTATAAGGATATCCCGATAATCATGATCACAACACGGGCAACCGAAATGGACTTAAAAAAAGGAGAAATCCTTGGTGTGTCCGCTTATTTGGCCAAGCCTTTTGCAAAAGATACCTTAAAAGCGGCAGTGGAGGTTGCAATTGCAACTGCCCGAAATAAGAAAGAACAGGAAACAATCGCTAAATTCGTAGCTGCCGACACTTTAAGTGCGGTGAGTAGTATGGTGGATGAACATCAGGATGCCGGTAAAGGCGAATCTAAGCATATCACCGTACTGTTTTCTGATATTTGTGCATTCTCTTCAAAATGTGAAAGATTTTCCGCCCGTAAGATTATCAACTTACTTAATACTTACTTTGATCTTATGGTTGAGGTTTTATCGCAAAACGATGCAATCATTGATAAGTTTATCGGAGATGCGATTGTTGCTCGATTTGATTCTGGTGATCCTGCCACTGATGCGCTCAATGCAGTACGGGGTGCCTGGGGTATGTGCCGTGAATTAGAACGTTTTAATTTAGATTCTTTTGAGGAGGTGCAGAGTCGAATTGGAATTAATAGTGGTGAAGTTATTTTAGGTAATTTGGGATGCCAAAAACATCGACTTGAATATGCCATGATTGGGGACAATGTGAATATTGGTCAACGGCTCGAAAGTAGTGCTCCGAAACAGGGAGTCATGATTTCTGAATCCACTTACGAATTGGTAAAAGATCATATTTTAGTGGGTGATAGGCAGGAAATCGAAGTAAAGGGTAAAGATGAAAAAGTCGCTGCTTATGTGTTAGAGGGTTTAAAATGATTCATTTCAAAATCTCTCACTGCATGTATACTACGACTGCTAGAAGCGAAAGATTCCTCTCAGTTTGATCGCCGTACCAAAACCTTGTAGGGTCAGTCCGGCTCTCTTGTCGTAAAATATAAGTTTGTTGATCGATAAGTCAGAGTTAAGGTTTATTCGAGAGGTTCCCTTAGTGTCACATGAATAATGAAAATGCTGTATTCATGGGAGAAGAAAAGGCTCTGCTTATTCCTATTTAAAACCTAAAAAGTGATAAAATGATAATGTCTTTCTATTTGAGAAGTAACTTTTTTGGTTCGAAGAATAGATAGGCTGGGCTTTCGCTAAGTTCGAAAGTAATAGACTCCAAGTTCGAAAAGAAGTTTTTATTTTTGCTCTTTTCTGAGGTTTGCAT